>WNFE01002072.1_pt1 | contig 14713 bp, 12 predicted proteins | sample 5400451 | NCBI WGS metagenome assembly WNFE01 (sample SAMN13153344, study PRJNA577476) | soil metagenome | isolation source: 200 cm saprolite under Douglas fir tree site 2 hole 2 | place: USA:California | collected 2015-04-18 | reverse complement strand
CGCGCGCGCGTCATTCGGCGTCCTGGGCGCGAACATTCCGGCTATTCTCCGCGCGCTGGTCGCCTGCGGATGGTTCGGCATCCAGACGTGGATCGGCGGCTGGGCGATCTACAAGTTGTTCGAAGCGATGTGGCCCGGCATCGCCACGCTGCCGCAATTCCTGCCGGCCTTCGTCGGACTCAACACGGGTGAGTTGCTCTGCTTCATGTTGTTCTGGGCGATGAACGTCTGGATCGTGCTCCGCGGGATGGATTCGATCAAGTTCCTGGAGACCTGGGGCTCGCCCTTTTTGCTTGCTGTTGGAGCGGCGCTCTTCGTGTGGGCCTGGGTGCGCTCGGGCAGTCTGGGAGCGATGCTCCAGAATCCGGCGGCCGTCGGGCCGTCCGGGGGGGGCCGTCCCGCCGTCGGCGCCGTTTTCGGCGCGGGCCTCACGTCTGCGGTGGCATTCTGGGGAACGATGGCGCTCTCGATCCCCGATTTTTCGCGCTACGCGCGGAGTCAGCGCGATCAGGTGGTCGGCCAGGCCGTCGGGCTTCCCGCCACGATGGCCCTCTTCGCCTTCATCGGCGCGGCCGTTACCAACGCGACGATGGTGATCTTCGGAACGCGCATCGCCGATCCGGTCGCGCTGCTCGCACGGATCGGCGGGCCGCTGATGATCATCCTGTCGATGGCGGGTCTCACCGTCGCCACACTGACGACCAATATCGCCGCAAACATCGTCGCGCCGGCGAACGCCTTCTCGAACGTCGCGCCGCACAAGATCACCTTCAAGCAGGGTGCCATGATTACGGCCGTCATCGGGATCGTGATGATGCCGTGGCGGCTCTACAATGACGCCGCCGCATACATCTTCACGTGGCTCATCGGCTACGGCGCCTTGCTCGGCCCGATCGCCGGCATCATGATCGCCGACTATTTCGCCGTGCGCGGCGGTCAGCTCGTCGTCAACGACCTGTATCGCCGCCATGGCGTCTACGAGTACCGATACGGAATCAACTGGATCGCCGTTGGCGCCTTTCTCCTTGGCGTGGCGCCCAGCCTGCCTGGCTTTATCGCCGCGGTCACCGGTCGGCCGATCGCCGGGGTGGGCGCCAGTCTCTACAACTGGGCATGGTTCGTCGGGTTCCTGATTGCAGCCGTCGTGTACGTCGCCGGCATGCGGCTGACGAAGGCCGCGGCGTTGCGCGACATCGATGTCGGAGTGGGCGCCGGTGACTGAGCCCGCGCTCAGCGCGCAGCAGCTCGAGCACAACTTCGCGGACATCGCGCCGCCGCTGACGAACGACTACGCGCTGCTCGAAGCAAACAAATGTCTCTTCTGTCACGACGCGCCCTGTACCATCGCCTGCCCGACCCACATCGACGTCCCGGCCTTCATCAAGAAGATCGCAACCGGCAATCTGCGCGGCTCGGCGCGCGTGATCCTCGAAGCCAATCCGTTCGGCCATTCCTGCGCGCGCGCCTGTCCGGTGGAAGTACTGTGCGAGGGAGCCTGCGTGCTGAATGACAGGGACGAACAGCCGATCAAGATCGCCTTACTGCAACGCCACGCGACGGACTACGTCCTCGAGCACAAGCTCAAGCTGTTCGAGCCCGGTGCGCCAACCGGGAAGACCGTCGCCATCGTTGGCGCGGGCCCTGCGGGCCTGTCCTGCGCACGCGAGCTGCGGCGCTTTGGCCACGCGGTCACGGTCTTCGAATCGAAATCACAACCCGGCGGCCTCAATACCTATGGCATCGCCGAGTACAAGCTCAAAGCCGATGTCGCGCTCGCCGAGGTGCAGGACATTCTCGACCTCGGCGTCGAGCTGAAAACAGGCGTGACGGTGGAATCGATCGAGGAACTGCTGAAAGAGTATGATGCCGTCTTCGTCGGCGTCGGACTGGGAAGCACCAAGAGGCTCGGGATTCCCGGCGAGGACCTGCCCGGCGTGATCGATGCGTTGACGTTTATCGAGCACCTGAAAACGCATCCGTATCGCGATACGCCCGTCGGCCAACGCGTCGTCGTAATCGGCGCCGGCAACACGGCAATCGACGCGGTCACGCAGGCCAAACGGCTCGGCGCCGCGACGGCGACAATCGTCTACCGGCGTGGCGAGGCCGATATGCCGTGCTATCACTACGAGTACGAGCTCGCCAAACGCGATGGCTGTGGATTCCGATTCCAGGCGGCGCCGCAGCGCGTAGTGAGCAACGGCAACGGCGCGGCCGCCGGCGTGGAGGTGCGCACGCCGCAGGGCAGCGAAGTGATCCCGTGTGATATGGTGATCGTGGCGATCGGACAGGGCGAGCGCGATGATCTCGCGATTCCGCGCGACCATCCGAAGGTGTTTGTCGGCGGAGATTGTACGAATGGGGGAGCGGAGATTGTGAATGCGGCGGCAGAAGGTGTGCAGGCCGCCAAGCAGATTCACGAAAGGCTGACCTATGGCTGATCTTCGAACGAACTTCGCGGGCATCCGAAGCCCGAACCCTTTCTGGCTCGCGTCCGGCCCGCCGACGAACACCTACGGCCAGGTCGCCAAGGCATTTGACGAGGGCTGGGGCGGCGCGGTCTGGAAGACGATCGGCGAGCCGATCATCAACGTCTTCTCCCGCTACGGCTCCGTCGACCTCGGCGCCACGCGCATGATGGGCTTCAACAACATCGAGCTCATCAGCGACCGGCCGATTGCCGACAATCTGAAAGAGATCGCCGAGGTCAAGCGCAATTATCCGAAGCACGCATGTGTTGCCTCGCTGATGGTGGAGTCCAAACGCGAAGCGTGGCATGAAATGGTCAAGCAGACGCAGGACACCGGCGCCGATGGGATCGAGCTCAACTTCGGGTGCCCACACGGCATGAGCGAACGCGGCATGGGCAGCGCGGTCGGCCAGGTTCCCGACTACACCTGCCAGATCGTCGAATGGGTGAAGGAGGTTGCGACGATTCCGGTCATTGTGAAGCTCACGCCCAATGTCACCGACATCACCTACATCGCGCGCGCGGCCGTCAAGGGCGGCGCGGACGCGTTATCGCTGATCAACACGATCAACTCGATCGTTGGCGTCGATCTTGCGACATTGGAGCCGCAACCTTCCGTCGCCGGGAAGTCGAGTCATGGCGGCTATTGCGGCCCGGCGGTCAAACCGATCGCGCTGCACCTCGTGTCCGCCGTCGCGGGCGATCCCAAAGTCACCGTGCCGGTTTCCGGGATCGGCGGCATTGCGTCCTGGCGAGATGCGGCCGAGTTCATCGCCCTCGGCGCGGGCACGCTGCAGGTCTGCACGGCGGTCATGCATTACGGCTTCCGCATTGTGGAAGACCTGATCGACGGCCTTTCGAACTGGATGGACGAGCGCGGCCACCGGACCATCGCGGACATCCGCGGGCGCGCGCTGCCGCGCGTCGCGAAATGGGAAGATCTCGATCTCAACTACCATCTCCTGGCCCACATCGATCAGGACAAGTGCATCAAGTGCGAGCTGTGCTGGACGGCGTGCGAAGACGGCGCGCATCAGGCGATCCGGCGATTGCCGCGCGATAATGGCGGGCCGGTCGTGGAGATCATCGAAGAAGCCTGCGTGGGGTGTAACCTGTGCGCCGCCGTATGTCCGGTGCAGGACTGCATTACGATGGAGCGGGTGCCGAACGGATACGGAACCGTAAGTTGGAAGGACTATGTCGCGGGAAAAGGCGAGTTGGCGCCCCGTTCCGCGGAGTTCCATACTGCGAATTGGGCTCCTAGCCGGAAGTAAGGAGCCGCAAGAGAAGTTGCAACACGCCAAGTTGCGAAGTGGCTACACGCCTCAAGCTACGAGTTTATAGGAATACCGAGCTTCCGAATCAGACCGAATACCGTACGAGCGCATTCGTCTCGGACCGCGCCCACCTTTGCAACGTCCTCGCGCGATAGATATTCGAGACCAACGGCGAGATCGATAATCGCTTCGACTTCATCTAGCGATGATCGTGCGATGTCTAAGTGCTTCCGGAACTCTTTTGCGCCACGGCGACTGGCGCCCTCAGCGATGTTGAGGACGACACTCGACGACGCACGGCGCCATTGGTCGCCGAGACCACTGCGCTCCGTGGCTGGCAGGCGCTCAATCAACGGCTTGGAAAGGATGGCGAGCGCTCGCGCGTGCTCCCAGGCTTTCAATTTCTTGAAGTGACCCACGCCCTAGATTAGCCATCGCGATCCACTTGGCTGGACCAAATCCGTGCGCCGGAGAGCCTTTCCTTGCGGCTACAGCTTGAACCTGGAAGCCACTTCGCAACTTGGCGCGTTGCAACTTTTCTGAGGGCTTGAGCCTCGAGGCTTAGAGCCGAGTCGGCGGTGTAATGGGCGTCACCGGAACTCCCCCTTCCTCTGGCTCCGGCGTGAAATCCTCGCCCGGATTAATGAACCGGTCCCGCTCGAAGTTGTACTGCTTATCATAGAGCTGGCGGTAGCGCCCGTTAGCCGCCAGCAGCTCCTCGTGCGTCCCGCGCTCGACAATCTTGCCGCCCTCGAGCACCAGGATCTGATTCGCGCTGCGGATCGTCGACAGCCGGTGCGCAATCACGAACGTCGTCCGGCCGTGGCGCAAGGCGCGCAATCCGTCCTGGATCTTGGCTTCGCTTTCTGAATCGAGACTCGAGGTGGCTTCGTCGAGCACCAGGATCCGCGGATCGGCGAGAATCGCCCGGGCGATAGAGATGCGCTGGCGCTGGCCGCCGGACAGCTTCACGCCGCGCTCGCCGACGATCGTGTCGTACTTGTCATCGAATTGCTCGATGAACTCGTCACAGTGCGCGATGCGCGCCACTTCCTCGATTTCCTGCCGCGACGCATGCGGCCGGGCGAACGCGATGTTCTCCGCGATCGTGCCGTCGAACAGGAAGTTGTCCTGCAACACCACACCGAGCTGCGTGCGATAGTCCGCCAACGGCACGGACGCCAGGTCGCGGCCGTCCACGAGCACGCGGCCCTGCTCCGGCCGATTGAATGCGAGCACGAGACCGATCAGTGTGCTCTTGCCGGATCCGGACGACCCGACGAGCGCGGTCGTCGAGCCCGCGGGCGCGCGAAATGACACGTCCTTGAGGACAGGCACGCCCGGCTTGTACGCGAAGATCACATGATCGAACGCCACATCGCCGCGCAACACGCCGAGCGGCGCCCGCTTCGCGTCGTCGGCGTCCTCGGTGGTCATGCGGCGCAGCTCATAAATCCGGTCGAGTCCCGCGAACGCTTCGGTGATCTGCGTGCCGATGGACGCGATGTTGATCAGGGGCAGCGCGACGAGTCCCACAAAAAAGACGTATTGGACGAACTGCCCCAACGTCATCGATTGTGCCAGGACCGAGCGTCCGCCGATGAGAATCATGACGACCGCTATCGCGCCGATCACGATCTGAGCGAAGGCGCCGACGCCTGAGACGCCGGTCATCGTCGTGGCAACATTGCGGAACAGCCGGTGCGCCCCGCGCGCGAACACCAGTCGCTCACCGCGCTCCGACCGGTACGCCTTCACGATCCGAATCCCGCCCAACGTCTCGGCGAGACGGCCGGTGACCTCGGCGTTGATTTTGCCACGCTCGCGGAACAGCGGGCGCAGTTTGGCGAACGCATACGCCATCCCGCCACCGAACAGCGCGAGAATGAGAATCGACAGCGTCGTCAGTTTCCAGTTCAACCAGAACAGCACGCCTAACGCGATCGTGGCGGTAACCAGTCCCCCGACGAGCTGCACCAGCCCGGTGCCCACCAGATTCCGGACCCCCTCGGCATCGGTCATGATGCGCGAGATGAGGATCCCCGTCTTGGTCGAGTCGAAATACGCGATCGGCAAGCGCAACACGAATGCCTGTAGGGACTTCCGCATGTCCGTGATGGCGCGTTGGGCGGCGACGCCGAGGATCTGCGACAGCCCGAACGAGGCGATCGCCTGGACAATCGCCGCCACGCCAACCGCCGCCGCGATCACGCCCAGCAGGTCAGCCCGTTTCTGCCCCACGACCTGGTCGATGAGGTAGCGCGACGACCAGGGCAGGACAAGCCCGGCGAGCCTGCTGACCAGCATCAACCCCAGGCCGATCGCGAGGCGACTCCGATGCTGCCAGATGAGCTGCCGCGCTTCGCGCCAGGCGTTCGAATAGTTCGTTTTAGGTTTCTTGTCCGCCACGGCGAGAAGGTTACCTAGGCTGGGCCGGCCTCACCAGGAGTCCGGTGGTGGAGACGCGGACTTCGTAGGTGCCGCCGTTCTGTGCGGTTGCGCCAGTGAACGTCGCCGAGCCGTATTCGGCATCGACGAGCGGGCGCAGGACCCAGTAGCGCCGTGCGAGGTCGAACGCGTCGAACGGCTTGGCAGCGGCCAGCGAGTAGACCGTGCGCTCACGGTTCTGTTCATCGTTCAGGGTGTGATACCGTCCGGCGATGCGATCGAGCTCGTAGGCTGTCTGTAAACCCAGCATGTTCGCGAGCGGGCGCCATTTGAGCACGTGCGCGTCCACGTACACCGCATCGCCCGCGAGATCGAACATGTGCAGGCTGCCGTCGGGCAGCGTGACCGTCGCGCGGAAGCGCTGCGGCGCGATCGGTTCCGTCTTGATGGTCGCGGCGACGACCTCCTGCGTAAGCGCGCGGTAGCCGCGGACGCCGACCGTGATCGCGGCGCAGAGGAGCCCCGCCAGGAGGCACACGGCGCCTGCCAAAAAGCCGACGCTCGAGCTGAGGTGACGCCGCTGGCGCCATGCGGACGCCGCGACAAAAAACAGCGCGATGGCCAGCACGACGAGCGCGACCATGACGAGCCGCACGATGCCAGTCATGCCCTACACATTATGTGATGCAGGCCTCTGGCGCGAATTTCCGGTGCACTACATCCTTCCCGCTCATGAAGCGCTCGACACTAGTGACCGTGGCCGTCGTAATCGCGATCATCGCCGTCTTCTTCTATATGTCCGTCGCCGGGGCCACACAGGAGTGTACCGTCTGCATGGAGTTTCAGGGGCGCTCGAATTGCGCGACGGCGGCCGGCCATACCGCTGCGGAGGCGACAGAGACCGCCCACAGCACCGCGTGCGGGCCGCTCGCGAGCGGCATGAACGAGACGATTGCGTGCGGTAACCACGCTCCCCTGTCCGTGCAGTGTAAGGGCCGGTGAGCAGCGGCTTTTCAATGCCGCGCGTCGCCGTGTCTGCAACGCTGCTGTTGACGGCGGGCGGGCGCCGCGAGGGTGAGATCTACGTGATGGAGCGGGTGCCGCAGCATGCCGGCTCGGAAACCCCGCTCGACATGCTGAATCGCGCGGAGGGATTCTTTCCGTTCCGCCCGAAGAACGACGGAGCGGGGGGGCCGGGGGGGGCGATTCTCCTCGTCACGAAAGCACGGACGGTGACGCTCACCATTCCTCGCACGACCGCGTCCGAAGACCCGGCGCGAATGTCCGCGGCGCGGACCGGCCGGCTCGAGGTCACGCTCGCCGACGGCTCGCACTTGAGCGGATGGGTCACGATCGAGCTGCCGGAACACCATTCGAGACTGCTCGACTATTTGAACGCGACGAGCGAGCCGTTTTTCGCCGTCAGCACCACCGACGAAATTCACCTGGTCAATCGCGCGCAGGTGCTCTTCGCGCGTCCTGAGGACTGATTCATGCCGGCACGGCTGGACCCCTTCGTGGATGTGATGTTGCGCGAGCGCGCGGACCAGCTCTACCTGCTGCCCGATGAGCCTGTCACGCTCGTGAAGGACGGCAAGCCGCGCAAAGTCTCCAAACAGCCGCTCACTGACCAGCACATCTACGCGTTGATGGTCGAAGTGGCGCCCCCGGAAGCGGCGGACAAGATCGACCAGCACTCGGAGACCGAGTTCGACTACGCGGCCAGCAAGGGCCTGGTGCGCGTGCGAATCGTGCCCGAGTCAGGTCGGCTGACGGCGGTCATTTCCGCGATCCGGCGAGCCTCTCAGGAACAGACGGCTCCTTCCGAACCTGCGGCCCAGACCGAAGTCACGGCCGTCCGTCCGGCTGCCAAGCCCGCCGCGCCGCCGCCGCGCCCGCCGCGAGCTTCGGTGATCGCGGCCGCGCCCATGGTGGACAGCCCCCCCCCGGCGGCGGAAACACCGGGTGCGCCGAGCGCCCTCCCCAGTGAATTCGCGTCGTCGGAGTACAAGGCGGCCGAGCAGAGGCTGGGCAAACTGCTGCGCGCGCTGGTCCAGTCCGGCAGCTCGGACTTGCACCTCCGTGTGGGCGAACCGCCGCTGTTCCGCACGCATGGCGAGATCCGGCGCCAGGACGGCACCGCGTTGAGCGTCAATGATCTGGAGTTGCTGGTTCTGTCGATCATGCCGGAACGCAACCGCGGCGAGTGGAAGGAGACGGGCGACACCGATTTCGCCTACGAAATCACCGGCGTCGCGCGCTTCCGCGTCAACGCCGCGCGGGACCGCAAGGGCCCGGTCGCTGTCTTCCGCGTGATTCCTGCCAAAGTCGTGACGGTCGAAGAGATGGGCCTGACCGATGAAGTACAGCGCCTCTGTTATCTCACGAAAGGGCTGGTGCTCATCACGGGACCGACGGGATCGGGCAAGTCCACGACGCTGTGCGCGCTGGTCGACCTCATCAACCGCACGCGCACCGATCATATCATCACGATCGAGGATCCGATCGAGTTCGTGCATGAGAACAAGAAGTGTCTCATCACGCAGCGCCAGGTGCACGTGCACACCGACAGCTTCAAGATGGCGTTGCGGGCCGCGCTGCGTGAGGATCCCGATATCGTGCTGGTCGGCGAGATGCGCGACCTCGAGACGATCGCCATCGCCATCGAGACGGCGGAGACGGGGCACCTCGTGTTCGGGACCCTGCACACCACGACGGCGGCGTCGACGGTAGACCGGATGATCGATCAGTTCCCCGCCGACCGGCAGGCGCAGATCCGCGTGATGTTGTCGGAGTCGCTGAAAGGCGTGATTTCGCAGACGTTGTGCAAGAAGATCGCCGGCGGGCGCATCGCCGCGCGCGAGATCCTGTTGACCACGCCGGCGATCTCGAACCTGATCCGCGAGGGCAAGACGTTCCAGATACCCTCGATCATCCAGACGAGTAAGAAGCTCGGTATGCTGACATTGAACGATGCCCTGCTCGAGCTCGTGGAGAAGAAGGTGATCGATCCGGACGAGGCCTACATGAAGTCGGTCGAGAAGAGCGGACTCGCGGCGAGTCTGAAGGCGAAGGGATTCAAGGTGACGCTGACGGCGGAGGCTTAGGGCGGCGGGACCCCGACACGCTCGGCGACCGCGATACTCCAGAGTCGCCTTCCCCAAAGCCTCTTGCCGTTTCTGGCATCCGTAGCGGTGAGTGTGGCGGTCGCGGCGTAAGAGAGCCTGAACCTGCGACCACCGAGGACGATCGCAGACGGATACCAACCGTTCGAGATAGGTTTCGGCCCCTCCACACGCTCGGTCGGAGCGAGGGAAACCGCCCCGCTGGTCAGGTCCACATCCGCAACTCCGGAGATGCTGTAAGGTCGTATCGTCGCGCCACCCGGCCACCCGTTGATGGCGATATCCCAGGTGACGCGGGCTCGGTCACCCTCGATGCGCACGTCGGTCATCAGGGGCGAACCCCAAGGCGCCAGCGTGGGGCGGGCCCAGTCAGGGAACGGGCTCAGCGGGATGAGCTGTGAGGTCCCCAACTCCGCACCGGTCACCGGATCGAGCTGCATTACCTGGAGTGTGCCTGCGAGCGTATCGCGCTGCTCGAGGACAACAACCCGACCATTCCAGATCCCCGCCGGTCGTGCCGGCGTCCGTGTGCGCCACCGCACCGCCCCATCGGCGAGGTTCAACGCCATGGTCGCGCCGGCATCGGTCTGGACGTAGGCCACTCGTCCGGCTCGATCCGCTATCCCGGTTGGAAATGGGACAAACGGCGCCGGAGGAGCTGGGCGTACCGCCCAGTCCTGCGCCGGCCCCCCGCCCCGCATCACCCAGCCTGTGGTTGCCAGCTGTGGCGCGCCAGGGAGCGTGTACGCAGCCACACTGTCGAAATACGCGACCACCAAATCGCCGTGCACGAGTCCGGCGATGGACCTGTACCGCTCGACCGGAAGCGTGCACAAGGGACTGAGCACGCCGTCGGGCGATATCCTCCCGACGCGTTTGTCGTCGACGAGGAGTACGGATCCATCACTTAGCAGCAGGATCTGCACCCGCATGCTCCCGGGAGGTGATGTGAGGTGCCAACGTTCCTGGCCCGCCGTGAACCCCGTGACGGTGAGCATGAAGGGCGGCGGGTGGCACGAGGGCGAGTGTGGCGGGCAGTTCATCGGCATCGGGGCAACGGCTGCGGTGACCGCGCGCTCGTGATCGAAGACGACCTCTCCGGGTCCGTTCACGACCATGCCGATGTCGAACGGAAGTCGAGCGTCGGGGACTGCTTTGCCATTGCTGTCCACGGCGATGACCGGGGGCCCGCTGCCGCTCCAGGTGGCGGGAAGCAGGTAGAGACGATGCCCCTGAGCGGCCATCCTCGCAGCCGGTCCGTTGATGTGCGTCTTCCGCAGGCGTCTACCGCTCGCGTCGATGGCCGACAGCCAGGCGTCCGTCGCGCTCACGCCGGTCATGATGACCATGGCCTGACCCACGCGCGCCACCGGACCGGACTCCAGCTCGGCGTCCTTCGCCAGCCTCGCTCCGGCTCGGAGATCGCGGGACCAGACGAGCCGGCCATCTGATGTGCGGCGGCCCTCGACCGTCGATCCGAATACGACGAGCAGCAAGTCGTCGGTCAGCAATGCCGGACTCAACAGCCCCGGCCATTTGGTCTTGCTTAGCTGCCGGCGCCAGCGAGTCTTCCCGTCACGCACCGAGACGAGCTCGGGAGTCCGCGCCTGCTCCCACCAGAAGAAATCACCCGCCGAGTCGCTCACGAACGGCGGAGCGATGAAAGCGGTCGTCGGTGGTGGTTGGTAGATCCAGCGCTGGGGACAGGGTGGGACCGGTTGGGCTGGTTCTTGCGCTCGCACGAGCGGCGCCCACAACCAACATGCAGTGGTGAGCGCGCCGAGGCGGAGAGAGAATCGCACGGGAGAGAGCCACCGGTCGGATTTGAACCGACGACCGCTCGATTACGAATCGAGAGCTCTACCACTGAGCTACGGTGGCGTAGTGCTGCAACAACGAGTTACCGCATCGGTCGACAGGTCTACGCCGTGGGTGCCAATGGTGGTGCCAAAACCGAGACCACGGAGCGCCTCCAACCGAGTCCCTAACTTAGCAATGTGTTGTTCGACATGGTACGGCTGCGGAAGGTGACCGCCGCGAAGGACCCGCTAACCGTCCAGTGGCTTGCTGCAAATCAGGAGCCAATTCCTGCTTCACGAGTTCCTGCCGCCAGCCCTACGCAGCATGAATACGGATCGCGAGTTCGAGCGGATCGGGCGTGAGTTCGGCGGCTTCGATGAGTGGGTCGGCGACGATGAACCGCAAGAATGACCGACGGTCGTCGTTTTCGATCGCGCACCTGGCAGTCGTTACAACGGCACCGAAACAGTCTTGAGCTCCTCGCCCTTCGCGAGTGCGACTTCGGCAACGGCGCGGCCATCCTTCAACGATGGGGTGACGCTGACTGCGCGAAAGCCGGCGTTGCCTCGCAAGGCTCTCTGCACAGCGGCCCGCAGCGAGACCTTCGCCTTGGCCATCGCCGCACTCTGGCTCTGGCGGTGTAATCTTCGCCTTCTCCAATCGGCTCGGTCTTGATGACCGCACCGCTGCTGGGGTCGACGACCACCTCGAAGAATCTTCCAGTCGTCGCCGTATAAACCGAGAGTTGTAATTTGCCGTCTTCCATCTCGAATTTCGCGGAAATCGGCCGCCCGTGACTCGCGCTCACCGACAGACCACGCTCGAGGGACACGCGAGCGCTCAGTGCTGCCTTTGCCGCCTCTTTGTCCTGGGCCGCGAGCGTGGTCCCCCAACACACTGCCGCGACGGCGAGAACCGCAACAAGCCACTCCTTCATCGTCATCTTCATACAACGCCCCCGATCTCGGTGTAGTGAATTGATGTCCTCGCCCGCTCGAACGATCGATGATACACTTGTTATAGTCAACCGCGATGCGTTCATGCAGCGCCGAGGCTTCTATGCGATGGATTACTCGTGAGCATCCGAAAATCGATCGCGTCGCATGCCCGTGGCTAATAACACGGTTCATCGACCCGCAGGGAGAGTTTCTCTTTGCACCACCTGCCGAGGTCCGCGCCCGCGCCACCGAGCTCAATGCGATCCCGTACGATGTCGAAGGTGTGGAGCTTTCTCACGATGGGCCTTTGTGCAGCTTCGACGCCTTCCTGCAGAAGTACCGCTTGACTGATCCGGCCTTGCACGAGCTGGCGGTTATCGTCCGCGGGGCGGACACGGATCGTCTGGACCTTGCCCCGCAGGCGGCAGGACTGCTCGCCATCTCTTTAGGGCTGTCGCAGCTGTTCCCTGATGATCACGAGCTGCTCGCCCGCGGGTTTGTCATCTACGATGCGCTGTATGCATGGCTCCAGCACGCCAAGGCGGAGCGTCATACCTGGAACCCGCAGCGCGCCCCCGCCCCCGTCTGATGTCCAAGGGCACAGCGACCGGACGTTGGCTCCTGCTGTTCCACCAGATTCCGCCGAAGCCCGACTACTTCCGGGTGAAGGTGTGGCGCAGGCTGCAGCGCATCGGCGCGGTGCCAGTCAAGAACTCGGTGTGGGTCCTCCCGTACAACGATCAGGCGGTCGAAGACTTTCGCTGGCTGTTGCAAGAGATCGTGGTTGGTGGGGGCGAGGCGTCGGTGTTCCGAGGAGATTTCGTGGACGGCTTGAGAGACCGCGACATCGAAGGGTTATTCCGCAAGGCCGGGGAACGACGGGCTGTTGGCAGGGCTCGTGCCGCCCGTCGAACGGGGCGAATGCGCGGGCGGATGTGGGTCACGCGCCGGGGCGTGTTCGTCGATCGCATCGCGAGTGCGTGGCTGATCAACCGTTTCATCGACCCGGCGGCGCGGTTCAAATTCGTCGCTCCCGAGGGTTACTCGCCTCGCAGGAGCGAGCTGCGCTTCGACATGTTCGAGGCCGAGTACACGCACGAAGGGGACCGCTGCACCTTCGAGACGCTGCTCCGGCGGTTCCGACTGCGCGACCCCGCGCTGCGCGCGATCGGCGAGATCGTGCACGACATCGACTGCAAGGACGCGAAGTTCGGCCGCGCCGAGGCTAAAGGTGTCGAGCGCTTGCTCGCGGGAATCGCCCGCAAGCACGCTACCGACGCCAGGCGCCTTCGTCTCGGCGCGGTCGTCTTCGACAACCTCTATCAGGCATCGCTATGAAGCCCGCGCCGACTCGTGCCGCGCTCCGGGAGTTCGTCTTCTACTTCCTGAAGCTCGGCACGTTGGGGTTCGGTGGACCGATCGCGCTCGCGGGCTATATGCAGCGCGATCTCGTGGACGACCGTGGGTGGATTGCGCCTGACGACTACAAGCAGGGGCTCGCGCTCGCGCAACTTGCCCCCGGCCCGCTCGCGGCCCAACTCGCCATCTACCTTGGCTGGGTACGTGGCCGCGTCCTGGGCGCGACACTCGTAGGAATCGCGTTCGTTGCACCGTCGTTCCTCATGGTGCTCGCCCTCTCCGCGCTGTACCTCAAGTTCGGTGGGCTTGCCTGGATGCAGGCGCTGTTCTACGGCATCGGGGCCGCGGTCATCGCAATTATCGGGTGGAGCGCGGCGAGGCTCGCGCGCACGACGCTGGGGCGGGACCGGCTGCTGTGGGGACTCTTCGCTGTGAGCCTCATCGTCACCGCGTGGACGGCGAGGGAGATCATTTGGGTTTTCGTGGCTTCGGGATTGATCCCCCTGGTCGCCCGCGCTCGCGCACGCCCGTCAATCCCGACCAAGACGCTGCTGGTCGCGCCGTGGCCAGCTTGGCTTACGTCGGGTCTGACTGGGGCGGCATCCGTGGGGCTGCTCTGGAAAGTATTCGCGTACTTCGCCGCCGCAGGACTGTTCGTGTTCGGCAGCGGGCTCGCGATCGTGCCGTTCCTGCACGGGGGCGTCGTGGAGCAGTTCCATTGGCTCACGGAGCGGCAATTCCTGGATGCGGTCGCCGTTTCGATGATCACGCCGGGGCCCGTCGTGATCACCGTGGCGTTCATCGGGTACCTCGTTGCGGGACCACTGGGGGCGACCGTGGCGGCCATCGGTGTGTTCGCGCCCGTGTACTTCGTGACCGTCCTTGCGGCACCACACTTTCGCCACTTTGCCGAGAGCCCGCGCATCAAGGCATTCGTCGACGGAGTCACGGCTGCCGCTACGGGTGCTATCGCCGGGGCGGTGCTCGTGCTGGGCCGGCGTGCCCTCGTCGATTTGCCGACCGTCCTGATCTTCGCGGTCACGCTCGCTGTCATTGTGAGGATGAAGCGAGTTCCCGAACCCGCGCTTATCGCGGCGTCCGGCGTCGTTGGCTTGCTCCTGAAGCATGCGCTGTAGGAGCGGGCACCATCACGAAACGGAGGAGTTCATCCATGAAGAAGCTCCTGAAGGCAACTCTATTCCTTGGCGTCGTCACCGCCGGAGCCAGGCCGGTGCTCGCGCAACAGCCGTCGACCGCTGCCTGGGATTCGGTCGGCCGTATTCTCGGAACGGCTCCCACGAGTGCGCCTGGGTACATCCGTTACAACCTTCCCCGCCGCGACCTCACCGTGCGGAT
>WNFE01002192.1_pt1 | contig 14736 bp, 8 predicted proteins | sample 5400451 | NCBI WGS metagenome assembly WNFE01 (sample SAMN13153344, study PRJNA577476) | soil metagenome | isolation source: 200 cm saprolite under Douglas fir tree site 2 hole 2 | place: USA:California | collected 2015-04-18 | reverse complement strand
CCGGCGATGCTCAAACAGGTAAATACCCTGCCAGGTCCCAAGTTGCAGCCGCCCTTCGACAATGGGGATAACCTCGCTGGAGCGAGTCAAGGCCATTTTGATGTGTGAGGTCGAATCGTCCGGCCCTTCCGAAGTATGGGTGAAGTATTCACTGTCTTCAGGGACCAGCCGCTCGAAGAAAGCGTGCAAATCGACCCTTGCTGATCGGTCTGCATTTTCGAAGACGATTAGGCTGGCACTGGTGTGCTGAATGAAAACAGTCGCTGTTCCTGTGGCCACCGCGCTGTTCGCGACCGCATCAGCGATCCTGTCGGTGATCTCGTAAGTTCCTTTGCCCCGTGTTGCAACCTCAAAGAATTCGCTGTGTGTCTTCATAGTCTCACGGAGGGCGGGCACGAGGCACGCCCACAACCAAGCTATAGTGGACCCGCTCAAAGCTGTAGGGAATTGAGGACGCCCAGAGTGCGCACATCGAGGCGAAGCATCGCTTGGGTCGTCGCTCACGATGGACGAACCGCCATTTATGCTCGCTGTCACCCCCGTTTGAACCCGCACGGGCGCGGCGATCAGCGGGAACGCTCTCAAATCCAATCAGTTGATTTGCGTTTGAGCGAACCGCTAGACCCTACAGACTCTGTTGAGGCCCTGCCCAGTGCCGCCGTTGTTACGATCGCTGATTAGCCAATACTTCGGCACATTTTTATTTTAACGGCTGAAGCGGGTCGCAATCAACGGGATTCGAGAGTCGCAACATTGTTCCGCCAGCCTTTAGATTTCAGGTGTACAATACTGGTGGACAAAGGCTCGCGTTCCGCAGCTTTCCCCCAACTGGAGACGAGGTAGAGCGTCTCATACGTTCTGAGTTCAATGATCATTTCCACGTGTTCCATAAGCGAAACGGAAAATCTCGAGGCTCGATTCCGCCTGGGTCGAGCCCTTGAAGCGGAGGGGTCCGAACCCTTTTGACACTAACTTCTGATCTCGGACCTCTGGGCAGACGGGTTACGGACCCTTTATTTGATGCCCTTTTGACGCCGCCGCCGATCCGGCCGGTGGAAATTTTTCCTTCCGTGGGAGACACTCCCATCAACTACGGTAGTAAAGAGCAGTGCGTAAACGCTCTTCTAAAGTCTTGCTTCGCTGCAAAGCCTCATGGAAATGTTCTTTTGCCAAGGTAAAAGCTTCTACGCGATCACGAGCTATCACTGTTGCGTTGCGAGGCGCGCCCGTTAAAAGCGCAACTTCGCCGAAAAAATCGCCGGGACCGAGGGTAGTACGAGCAACCTCAGAGTCCCCCGACGTCTTTTCACGCAATACCTCCACCGAGCCAGATTCAATGACGTAGAATTTGTCCCCGGCTTCGCCCTCGCGAATGATATCTTCGCCTGGATCAAAACTCTCACGCCTCATAAATGCGGCAAACTCCGTGAGCATGGCAATCGGTTGCTGCGCAAAGATTGAGCATCTCTGCAATGATGTGGCGATCAGTAGTGCTCTTTTTACCGAGGTGTCTGAGACAATTCGGCCATCTACGAGTTTGATGATTCGATCTGCTAAATCGAGAATGCGAGTGTCATGTGTGACGATCAGAACGCTTGACTGCTCCTCAAGCGCGAGAGTTTTCAGAATATCAACAACTTCACGGCCCGATAATTTATCCAAGGCCGCCGTTGGCTCGTCAGCAAGTACGAGTTTTGGCCGGTTAGCAAGGGCACGAGCAATAGCGACTCGCTGTCTTTCACCACCGGAGAGACCATTCGGTTTGTACTCGACCCGATCGGATAAGCCAAGTCTTGTCAGAATGGCTTCGCAGCGTCGATCGCGCTCGCGCACATCGCAATTCGTGAGTTCGATAGCCATATTGACGTTTTCTCGCGCCGTCAGTGATTCAAAGAGGTTATGCGCTTGGAAAATGAAGCCGATTTCGCGACGCAGTCGGACAAGCTGTGTCCCGGTCAGTTCTCGCAATCGGCGTCCCAGCACCACCGCTTCTCCTTCTTGCACTGAACGCAGCGCCCCGATCAGGGTGAGCAGGGTGGTCTTCCCGGAGCCGGATGGACCAGTCAGGATTGCCACCTCACCCGGCATGAGGTCGAAATCGATGTCGTGCAGTACTTGTTTAGGATTCTCCTTGCTGCCGTAACTGTGACAAACCCTCTTCATACTTACGGTCAACCCGGTGGCTGCTTCTGCGCTCATCAGAAGAGCTCCGCTGGATCAAGCATGATCACCCTGCGGACGGCGAGGAGTCCGGCGGCGATGCACATAGAGCTCGTTAGGATTAAAACGACGCCAACCCGGAAGACCGTTAACCGGGTAACGACCCCGGTCGTTGCTGTTAATATCGCGTAGAGAACAGATGTAATCGCGACAGCCGGAATGAAAGCGAGAAGTGTCAGCAACGCGGCCTGCGCCAAGACCAACCACATCAAGTACCCATTTCCATTCCCAATCGCTTTCAGGGTGGCCAATTGGGGAAGATGGTCCGAGATCTCTATATAGAGGATCTGGTAGATAATGAACACACCGATGATGAACCCCACGGCTACCCCCATCTCAAAGATGTAGCCTGCGGCGGTCGTCTTTTGCCAGATTGCCTTTTCACGCGCGATCAGTTCATCCTTCGTCACTACTTGAACGTCTGAACCGACCCTATTGTTGACCTGATGCATCGTCTCGGTCATTGAATAACCGGGATGTAATTGGATCAGACCGAGAAAAACAGCATCACGGTTCTGGTTGGGAAACAACTGAAAGAGCGTGTCTGCGCTAACCAAAACATTGCCGTCGTAACGATAGTCCGCTCCGAGATCAAAGGTTCCGACGACGGTGACAGCGCGGTCGGCAAGTTCTGTCCTCGTTTCGGCCCCTATGGGCCCGAAGAGACGCCGTGATCTCCAATCGAAAAGGACGGTCAGCGGTTGCCGAAGAGCGCGGGACAACACATTCATTTTGTCGTCCTGAAAAATGTCATTGCCGGGCGCGAACGCGATAACACGGATATTGTTTCTGGTGCCCGTGATCGAATTCCGAAAAAGGGAAAATTTATCTTCGATGTAGATCGGATAGACCGCTTTGACCGCCTGAACGCCTCTCAGCTGTTCGAGACGCGAACGCGGAAACGTCTCGCGACTGGTCAAGGCATGCCATGCGCGACTAACCATGATTAAATCGGCGCGCAAAAACGCGGCGGCACCGGTCTGGCTGTCGTACAGGCCGTTCAAAAAGCCGAGTTCCATGAACATGATTGCAATGGCGAACGCGACCGCCGCAATCGAGATGCTCGTTCGTCGCTTATCGTGAAAGAGGTTTCTCCATGGCAGCAGGGTCCACTCGAGCCACTTTGCTGCTGGCGGAATCTTGTTGATGACGGTCATCAGAATAGATCCGCCGGATCAGACGTCTTCAATTTCCGCAGGCTCAGAAGGGTCGCGCAAAGACACATGATCGAAGTGAGAAGGATCACGGCTCCGACACGGCCGATGTCCATCCGAATCGGGACAAGGGCCTTCATCCGCACCAAAAGGTAGAGAAGGAGAGAAAGGAAGAAGGCGGGAATAAACGCCAGCCAGGAGTAGATCAGTCCCTGCCTAACAACCACGCTGTAAACAAAGCGATCATGGTATCCAAGAGCCTTCAGGGTTGAATATTCTCGAAGCCGGGTTTGCACTTCGGCCACGAGCACCTGATAAAGAACAACCGTTCCTGCCACGACGGCGACGAGCACGCCGGTCTGGAACATGATTCCAATCGGCTTCACCCTGAGCCAAAACGCCTGTTCGTTTTTCAAGAAATCGGATCGAGTCAGAGCAGTTGCGACCGGCGACATTTGCGCGGTGATTTCCGACGCGATCTTCCGGGGAGACGCGCCGGGAGCGATCTTGACCAGTCCGATGTTCGGCCGCTCGTGAGAGGCCTCCTGAAACACGTCAAGAAATGTCTGTCGACTGGTTATGATCGCGGAACCCGCGACAAAGCCTGCCCCCATCGTGAACTGGCCCACGATTCGAATGCGATGGTGTACCAGTTCGGATCCGACTCCCGCGGTCAAGATGCCGTACTCCGAGCGCGAGACGGCATCGCTTAATGCGCGATCGTGCATGGCTACCTCGGGAAGCCGACCGTTCAGTGCGCTATCCCGAAAAGGCCGCTCACTTGGTTCGACCGCAATGGCCAGCATATCCCAATCTTCGCGCGTGTCGGAGTTGCGCCATCGCCCCACCTGAAGCCACAAAGGAGAGAGCGATTCCACGCCGTCGATTGAGCGAATTTCTTCAAAACGATGCCTGGGGAAATCGCCCAGTTGTCCGAGATACATGCATTCCGGCGACACCACCGCGACATCGAAGTCCAGCATGTCATAGACGGCGATCGCGTTCGTTCGCGCTGCGCCGTAGAAGCCGAGCTCCATGAAGATAAGCAAAATGGCAAACATGATTCCGCAGAGTACCACCAGCGAACGCACCTTGTTGTGCCACGCATTACGCCAGCTCAATGGCGTCTTCATCGCCCGGCGTGGTTCGCTGCCGCTGGTTGAGCCTTTGTGTCAATGCGAACGGAAACTTCCAAATACGTGAGGCCTGCGACGGGCTGCGGCGTGTCCAATTTGATCCGCGCTTCGACGATACGCGTGTCTCGGTTGGCCCGCGGGTCCAGGTTGAAGATGTCGTTCTTATAAATGAGACGTCCGATTTCCTCGACCGTGCCCTGCAGCGGTTCATTCACCGCCTCGCTTGTGATCGTAGCGCGCTGCCCCACATGAACAGCGGCGACGTCGTTTTCTTCCACTTCCGCGACCACATACATATTAGTGGTGTCGCCCATTTTCAGGATCGGGTCGTTTCCAATCCGTTCCCCGGGATAGGTGAGGATTTTCAGAATCTCACCGTCGATCGGCGCTCGAATGGTGGTGAGCTCGAGCTGGGCCTCCGCGACATTCAGGTTTGCCTGCGCGGACGGAAGCCCCACCGTGCTGCGGACACGAGCCAAAGCCGCCTGCGCGGATTGCAATTCGGATTTCACTTTGCCCAGCTCGAGTTCGCGGCTTTTCGCGACAAATCTTTGAGTGTCGAGGCGCTGTTCCTCGACGGTTTTTTCCGAGGCCAGCTTCTCGAAGCGATTCAATTCCTGACGTTCATGCTGGGCGGCCAGCTCGAGCATTTGCACGGCGTGTGAGCTTTGATCGACAAGCGCGTGCGCGTAGGCCGTTTCGGTTTCCTCGCGTTCCCACGCCTGGTCCAGCGCGGTCTTGGCCGCATCCCGTTCGGCCAATCTCAGCGAGTGCGCGTCGAGATAGGCCAGCACGTCGCCAGCTTTGACCTTTTGGCCTTCGACCACTTCCAGTTTTGCGATTCGGCTGCCGGGCTGCGCTGCGATTGCAAGCACAGACCGTCCGGGAGTAACACGCCCAAGAGCAGTTACGGTAAGCCGATCTCCCGCCCTGTGCGGTCGATCGCGTGACGCATCGTGTCTTCCGCAACCGCTTGCACTTAGCATCAGTGCCAGCAGCAAAGTTGAAGTCGTTCTCAACCGCGTTTGGTAACGGAGCGGCATGAAATCGGCTCAATTCACCGCGACCTTGGCGGGGTTCGGGCGCGGTGATCTTCCAGTTCGCGGCCTAACGAATTGGCCGGAAGGACCTCGTTTGTTCCGTTAAGTGCCGTTGGCTTCGCTCCATCGGAGCGATGATCGATTTCGGGGGATGAGCTTTTGATGATCTCTATCAGGGTCGCCGCCATGGCGGACAAATTCTGACTGCCCATGAGTGTTCCGCTGGGCAGAGCCAGACCGAGTTCGCCTTCGATCCGGTTAGTCAATTCGACCGCCATCAGTGAGTCCAGGCCGAGCTCGTGCAGTGGTTTTGAGACGTTGAGGCTGGCCGGGGAGCTCCGCATGACCTGCGCGGCCTGCCGACGGAGAAAGGATCCCATCAATTCGCGGCGCGCCGCGTCCGTCGCTGAAAGAAGAGCTTCCCGCAGCGCCTTGCCTTGCGCGACCTCTTCGTTGGCGTCATCAGTGCGGGAGATTAACGACGAGAACCTCGACGGGAACCGTCCGAAGAGGCCCTTGACCCACACGTTCCAGTCAACCTCAAAAACCCCCATTTGCGCACAGGGTGTTTGCAACAGGCGACCCAGCACGACCAAAGCCGCGTCCACGTCCATCGCCGCGAGTCCCATGTGAGCGAGGGATTCTTTCACCGCCGCGTGCCGCTCGACATAACCGACTCCCCGGATTCCTCCCCAGTTCACGCTGAGACCGGGCAGATCCTGGCTGCGCCTGTAATGAGCCAGGCTGTCTAGAAATGTGTTGGCGGCGGCATAGTTTGCCTGCCCGGTAATGCCGACCGCCGAGGAAACCGAAGAAAAGAGAACAAAAAAGTCCAGCGGATCGCCACAAGTCTGGCGATGAAGATTCCATGCGCCGTCGATCTTCGGCGCCGTTACCGCGCGGAAGCGCTCCGGATCGAGTTGGAGAATAGTGCTGTCGTCCAGGACCATCGCAGCGTGGATCACACCTCGAAGTGGTGGCAGGCGACGACGAACATCGTCAAGCACGGCGGCGAGTTGTGCTTCGTTCGACACATCAGCCCGGCCGATGGTGACGTCGACAGATTTCCGTCGCAATTCCTCCACGGCTCGGCGCGCTTCCTCGGTCGACGCCCCGCTTCGGCCGACCAAAACAAGATGGTGCGCTCCTCGTTCGGCCATCCACTTGGCCGTGGCCAGGCCAAACCCGCTTAACCCACCCGTGATCAAATAGCTGGCATCGTCATCAAAGCGCAATTTTCTCGCCTCGGGCAGCGGTTCCATGACCGCTTCTTTCCCGCTCACGGTCAGGACAATTTTCCCGACGTGCGTGCCCCGCATCATGCACCGAAAAGCGGAGACTGCCTCCGTCATCGGAAACAGCCGTCGCGGCAACGGGTGCAGCCTGCCTTGTTCAATGTCGGACATGATCTTCTTCCACATTCGTTTCACCAGCCGCGGGTCCCGAAAGACTAGCTTGTGAAAATCCGGCGCCCGCACAGTGATATCGGTCCGAAATGGTCGCAGGCCGATTTTGCTGTTTCCGTAGATATCGCGTTTGCCGATTTCGATAAACCGGCCACCGTGCCGCAGCAGCTCAAGACTGCGGGTGAGGGCCTCACCTGCCAGTGAATTGAGCACGATGTCGACGCCTTCTCCGCCGGTAATCTCCATCACTTCGTCGGCGAAGTTGAGGGTGTGGGAATCAAGGACGTGGTGGGCGCCGAGAGCGCGCAGTAATTCCCGTTTTTCGGCGTTGCCAGCCGTGGCGAAAACTTCACAGCCATCGCTCAGAGCCATCTGCACGGCGGCCAATCCGACGCCACCCGCGGCCGAATGAATCAGCACACGCTCGCCTGCCGTCATTTTGGCGATATGCCGGAGCGCGTAGGCGGCGGTAACGAATGCAACTGGAATTGTCACGGCATCGATGCTGCTCAGGTTGCGCGGGTAACGAGAAAACAAGCCCGCGGGGCAGCAAACATGCGAACACAGGGCGGGAGTAACCAGAGCGAGGACTCGGTCTCCGATGCGAAAGTCGGCCACGCCCTCGCCGATTGCCACGATACGCCCGGCGGACTCCGAACCGAGCATGAAGTAATCGTCCAATTCTCGCGGATACATGCCGAGCGCTTTCATGACATCTCGGAAGTTCAACGCGGTGGCCTCGATCTCCACTTCGACTTCTCCCGGGCCGGGACGACGCCGCTGGATCGGTCTCAGCATCAAGTCGTCCAATACCCCGGGCTTGGTGATCTCCAGGCGGAACGGGGTGCCCCGAGGCAGCTGACAAACTCCGCGCGCGGCCGCCGAACTGCGCGTCACACGCAAGGCGTATCGCGCCGAGCCGCGCAGAGCAATCTCTTCGTCGGCGGATTCGTTATCCAGTTCTTCAATTAACGATTGGATTTCGCTTTGGCTGCGGTCGAGGTCGAGATCGATCATCCGGCAGCGAAGCCGCGGATGCTCGTTCATGATGACCCTCCCCATGCCCCACAGTGAGCTTTGCCTTACGGACATGTGCTTGACTCGTCCGGCCGGCTGCGCTCCGCGCGTGATCAGCCAGAGTTGGGGCGGATGATCTAGCGCCGCCAGTGCCTGGACGAGTGTGAGCACACTGTCGCAGCCCCTCCGCTGGCTTTGTTGAATTTCTGAAAGGGACGGCTCAGGCTTTCCGGCCCGGTCGGCGCTCCAAAGAAAAATGACACCGGTCAGCCCGGCGTTCCGAGCAAGAGCGGCCTCGACCACGCGCTGCATGTCTTCTTTCTTCGCCGGCCGAATCTGGAAATTGCCGTCCGCGATTTCTCGATAGGCCGGACCCGCCGTGACCAGGAAACACCTGTCTCCACGCGCGGCCATGTGCGTCGCAACGTTTTGCGCTGTCTCGTCCTCACCGGCAAGCAAAAGCCAGCTTCGAATTGTGTCCGTCGTCGCTCTCGGAATCGGCGCTCGATGACGAATCCGCGCAGGACCGCGTGCCAGCAGGACCACCTGGTAAGCCTCGCGCTTCTTGTCTGAGTCAGGGACAGCGGCTGCGTCGCGAAACCCTTCCTCATTTAACAGCGTCAGCCATTGGGCGCGGCTTAGCAGGGGCGAGCCTGAACGGAGATTGGAATCGGCAAAGCCCCACCAGCCCTTCGTTAGTCCAAAAACGAGGTCGATCCAGCGCTCCGCCCGATCAAACTCGACCAGGACAAGGAAGCCGCCGGGCGCCAAAAGCTGTCTGATATGGCCGAGCGATCGTCGTAAATCCGGAGTGGCGTGCAGAACGTGCGACGCGAGGATGACATCGAATGAATGCTCGGCCAAACCCTGTTCAGGCGGAGGTTTGTCCAAATCGAGCGTTTGAAAACGCATGAAAGGGCGGTCGTGGAATTTTTGTTCCGCGTTCGTAAGGAAATGGCTCGATAAATCCGTGAAGACGTATTCGACCTGCTCCGGCAGCGATGTCGCCAGTTCCGTTAGAACGGCGGATGTCAGGCCCCCGGTACCTGCGCCCACCTCGAGAAAGCGGAGCTTGCGTCCCTCGGGCAAATTTGCCACCACGGCCTCAATCGTTTCCCGGACGATGCGGAAGTATGGGCGGACGCTGACACTGTCGCCGTAAATCTGTTCGATAAACGAATTCTGGCCGAACAGAAGCTCCAGCGGATCGGTTTGTCCTCGGAGCACCTCCGCCAATCGCAGCCCGCACAATCGCAGAACGGATAGTTCCGGAAGGAAGGCGGGGACGCGGCTGAAGATTGAGCGCCAGACCTTTTCCACATCGGTCTTCGCCGGTGTCTTTCTAACGATCCAGTCCGAATCCGTCTTTTTAAGGAGTTGGTCTTCTTCCAGAATTTGGAGGAAGCGTCCGAGCACCATGTGGTGTGGCGAGACGACTTGAGCGTAGAGCGACGCCGCGGCGATACGCTCGCCCGCTCGCAGTTCAACGCCGAGCTGCCGAAGAGCCCTTATAATATAGTACGCACACAAGCGATCGACGTCCCTTTTCAGAACGCCGCCGATGATCTCAGAGCTGCTTTGCCGGGCGGCTTTCCGTAAGCCCCGGGTCAGGGATGACAGATCGGGAAGGAAATCCGATCGCGTCCGGGCTTCATTCTCAGCACGGCTCTGGAGTTGCCACTGAAAGTCATGAAGGGCGTTGTCGAGATCGGATCCTCCAACGTGGCGCGAGCCTTCGACGGCCTGGGCCTCGAAGCCGTCGATCTCCAATAAGACTTCTCCCCCGGGTTCCATCATCCGAAAGCGTGCCTCTACGATTCCGCCCAGCTTTTTTGTCATCCGCGCGTGGACCCAAAACTTCGTTGGGAATTTTCCATGCAAGCGGAGTCGCTTGATACGAATGGGAAGAAAGAGCCTCTCTCCAAAAAGGTCCTCCGACGCGGTCATGAGTGAATGAAAACAGCTGTCCAGGAGCTGTGGCGGCACTTGATAGGCCTCGTCGTCTCCCGCAACCGGCAGTTCAATCCAGCTGAGCGCCTCGTCCTGCCCGCGCCAGGTGCTGCTGATACCCTGAAACCGAGGTCCGTATTGAAGTCCGAGATCGGCGAGTCGCCGATAGACTTCGGTCCGGGACGTCTCGTGCTGACACCGCTCCTGCAGCCCGGCCAGACCTTCGGTTGGACGATCGGCCGCGGGCGCTTGCAGCAATCTGCCGGAACAATGAACAACCCAAAATTCCTGCGAGTCTTTGGGCCGACTAAGAACCTGGAACGCTGTTTCAGTTGAATTGTAGCTGAATTGAAGGCGGGGGGCTTCGCCGGATTCGGGCAGGAACAGGGGCTTGCGAAGTTCGACCTCCTCTACAACGCAATTATCAGTGCCATAAAGCTGGCGGCCGGCGCCCAATGCCATCTCGACATAGGCGGCTGCCGGAAAAACGATTTTCCCCTGCACGCGATGATCCGCCAGAAGTCGACGGGCTGCGCCCTCGATCCTGGTCGTCCAATAGGGATTCGCCGCCATGAACCTGCGGCCGAGCAGGGGATGCAGAGAATCGGGGAGCCGGTTTCGGCGCGCCTCATCTCTTTCCTGCCAGTAGCGCTGATGTTTCCAGGGATATGCCGGAAGGCGCAGACAACTCCCGCCAGCCGGGAACAGGGCGGCCAAATTCGCCGGGTAACCCGCGCCGTGGAGCGCGCCTAACGATGAAAGCATTGTGACCCGCTCGCTTTCACCGCGCTTTAACGAGGGTAAAACCAGAGGTTCGTTAACCCGGTGTCGCGCGCACTCGGCCAGAGAACCGGCGAGAACCGGGTGCGGACTGATCTCCACGAAGCTGGTGCAACCGTCTTTCAGCATCCCGTCGACGGCGTCGGCAAAACGCACCGTCTCGCGAACGTTGCGCCACCAGTATGCCGCATCGAGGCGGGCCCCATCCACGGCGGCACCCGTGACGGATGAAAAGAGCGGCAGTTGGGGCGACTGAACCGCGAGATTGCGCAACGATTCGAGGAGATCGTGTTGCACTGGATCCATCTCTGCGCTGTGGAACGCGTATTGAACGCGCAGAAACTGACAAAAGACGCCGCGCTCCTTTAATGCCGGTTCAAGTGCCAGAAGACGCTCGGCCTCGCCGGAAAATGTCACCGACGACGGACTGTTGACCGCCGCGATGGAAACTCGGCTATCTCCTCTCTCTTGCAGGAAACTGCGCGCTTCAGCTTCCGGCAACGCTGCCGCCAGCATTCTCCCCGTCTCCGGAGCTAAACGCATGCAGCGGCCGCGATGGAAAATGGTTCGCGCCGCCTCTTCCAGCGACAGCACGCCCACGACATGAGCGGCGGCGATTTCTCCGACACTGTGGCCGACAACCATGTCTGGCTTGATCCCCCAGGAGGACCACAACGCTGCCAGCGCCACCTGAATGGCAAAAATCGCGGGCTGCGCGAGCGCGGTTTCCTGCAGGCGAGAATAGACCTCGCGCGCTGACATTTCTTCCTGTAGAGACCACGGGCTCCATTGTCGCAGCAAGCGATCGCATTCCTCGATCTTGGCCCGAAAAACCGGTTCTTGCGCGGCAAGCTCGCGGCCCATCGCCCACCATTGCGGTCCCTGGCCGCTGAAGACGAAGGCCAGCTTGCGATCTGGCCGGACGTGACCGGACGATAAACCAGGTCGCGATTCACCGTTGGCGAACGCCTCCAGCTTTTCCGCAAAATCGGCGGCGGTTCCGGCTACCACCGTCAAACGGTGCTCATGGTGCGCGCGATGCAAGCTCGCGGTATAACAAATATCGCGCAGCCAACTCGCCGGTTGCCTCACATTCTCGGCCATGAAGCCGGCGTAGCGGCGGGCAGATTCAGGTAAAACCTCAGCAGCCCGGGCTGAGATCGAAAGGAGCCATGGTCCGTTAGTCTCCGGTTGCTTGTTTCGAACCTCAAGATTCGAAATGCTCGACTCGGCCGGCGGGCTCTCAAGAACGGCGTGGGCATTGGCCCCGCCGAACCCGAAGGAATTAACACCGGCCAAGACGCGGCCGGTCGGAAGTGGCTCCAGATCTCGAGGCACCCGCAGCTTCAGTTTCTCGAACTCGATGGTCGGATTCGGTGTGACAAGGTGCAGATGCGGCGGGATCATCCTGTGCCGCAGCATCAGCGCCACCTTGATCAAGCCCGCGATGCCGGCTCCGGCCTCGAGATGTCCAATGTTCGTTTTGACCGAGCCAATTATGCACTGGTTGCCATTGGCGCGTTCACAGCATAAAACCGCGCTCAACGCGTGCGCTTCAATGGGATCACCTACAGGCGTGCCTGTCCCATGAGCTTCAACATAATGAATTTCGCTCGGCAGAATATCCGCTGCTCGACAGGCCTGTCCTACCAACGTTTCCTGCGCTTTGCCATTTGGTACCGTTATGCCGATGCTCCGGCCGTCTTGATTAGTCGCCGTCCCGCGAATTAACGCATAGATTGGACTGCCGTCCGCCAGCGCCCGCGCCAAAGGTTTTAGCAAGACTATGCCTACCCCTTCGCCGCGGACATATCCGTTCGCACTGGCATCGAACGCTTTGCAACGTCCATCCGGAGAAAGCATCGACGCGTTGCCGAGAGAGATCGAGACCACCGGCGAAAGCATCGCATTAACTCCGCCGGCCAATGCCAGCGAGCACTGACCATCCCAAAGACTCTGACATGCTAGGTGGACGGCACTTAATGAAGAGGAACACGCCGTATCTAGAGCGATGCTCGGACCCAGGAGATTTAGACAATACGAAATCCGATTGGCCGCGATGCTCTGCGCGCAACCCATATTCGTGTAAAGATTGACGAATGCACCTTCTTCGAGCGTGCCTTGGAGGGCTTGATAGTCACACGTTGAAACCCCCACGAACACGCCGGTGCCTGAACCATGGACCAGATCGAGCACCTCGCCCCCATCTTCGATGGCCTCCCAGGCAACCTCTAATAACAACCGTTGCTGCGGATCTATGCACGGCGCCTCTCGAGGAGAGATGCCAAAAAACTCCGGATCAAATTGATCGATACCGTCGATAAATCCACCGTGGCGGATGTTCGTCTTGCCTGGCGTCGCCGGAGCTCGATCGTAAAAAGCGCGCAGATCCCATCTTTCCTTCGGAACTTCGACGATAGCGTCGACACCATCACAGAGTAGTTTCCAAAAGGAGACCGGGTCGTTTGCTCCTCCAGGAAACCGGCAGCCAATTCCAGTGATGGCGATGGGCTCTTTCGACATCTGGTCCAGGTTTCCGCTTCCCGCTGTAAATCGGCAACAGAAACTATGTCAGAGGATGAGCAACTCGGCTGTCGTTAGGCAAGGAGAAAACACGCCAATCCATTAATTTGATGCAAGACGGGATACTACATGCGCAAACACGATGTTGCACGATGTTTTTGATCGAAATAGCTCGGCCTAACGATAATCAGTCTCAAAACACGGCTCTTTGGCCCCCATTGTTCAACAAATGCTGCGTCCAGTGGGGAGCTAGGCTCCGCGGCTGCTTGACTATATTCCTGTTTGGGAATATAGATTCGACGTGAAATTGCACGAACTGATAGCAGCTCTACAAAAATTTCCTGCGACCCTTCCGCGGTTTGTTTTGCCGGATGGTAATTACATCCCTGCGCATGCACACGTCACAGAAGTTGGGCATGTGGTGAAAACCTTCATCGATTGTGGCGGCGTGGCTGGCAAAGAGGAAAAGGCATTGATACAGACACACGTCGGTGACGATAAGGATCACCGTCTTAGAGCAGACCGTTTCTCGAAAATTCTACAGCTTGGAGCCCGCGTGCTTCCGAGTGCGGAGCTGGACGTTGATGTCGAATACGATTGCTGCGTTGTAGCGCAATATCCGATCGCGGAGGCGAAACCAGAAGGCGAATATCTCGATTTGATATTGCAGCGTAGTCGGACTCAATGCCGCGCTCGCGAACGGCGAGAAGCCAAAACAGCCGATAGATGCTGCGCAAGTGCAGCGGCTTGTTGCGAATAATACGATGAATCTGATACAAATTTACCAATGCTTTTGCGACCGCACGCGGCTTCGCATTTTGCACTTGCTCACAAAATCGCCTCTGTGCGTCTGTCATTTTCAAGACATCCTAAGGGAACCGCAGGTAAAAATCTCGAAGCATCTCGGTTACTTGCGTAGCAGAAGGATGGTTATTGCGACACGCGATCAAAACTGGATGATCTACGCGCTGCCGAAGAAACGCTCGTGCGAGTTGGAGAAAAATCTCAAGTGTCTGCAAGACTGCGTCCAATCAGACCCCATCTTTGCACGCGATTTAGTAAAGTTGGAGAAAAATCTCAAGTGTCTGCAAGACTGCGTCCAATCAGACCCCATCTTTGCACGCGATTTAGTAAAACTTGCTCAACTACGCAAAAACTGTTGTGAGCCGGCAGCAGTTTTCGCAACAAGAAAAGGCGAGTAATTCCGGTTAATGAGAACCTTGTCAGCATCCTGCAGCAGCTGAAGAAAGACCGAGAGAAGCCGACGAAATAGGAACGATACGTTCGTCGCAAGAAATTTGACCGTTACCAAAATCGTGCGTGCCGGAGAAGGTCAACGGTGCCAACCGTCACGGTAGCTATGCTCTCGACTATCGGCAGACGAATTGCGATAATTCGTTTGCGCAGTCCCCCGTGGGAGCAACTGATATGTCCGCTGAGGTTAAGAAACAAATTCAGCTCGAGATCGCGCATGTTTTGTTCATCGACATTGTCGGTTACTCGAAGCTGG
>WNFE01002059.1_pt1 | contig 14755 bp, 14 predicted proteins | sample 5400451 | NCBI WGS metagenome assembly WNFE01 (sample SAMN13153344, study PRJNA577476) | soil metagenome | isolation source: 200 cm saprolite under Douglas fir tree site 2 hole 2 | place: USA:California | collected 2015-04-18 | reverse complement strand
CATGTCATCCCATCGCCCACGCCCACACTTACTCTCACTGATCTGCGTCCCGGGCAGCGCGGTGAAACGCGGGAACTGACTGTAAGAGAATAGCTATAACACTGACCCTGGGCGGCTCTAGAAGTCGCCTGAGAGAAAAACACTTTGTGAAGGAGTACACATCATGTCCCAGCAAAAGCCACCACAGGGCAGCGACCTGCCAAGCCACGCACTCGAACGACTGAATATCATGCGCGGTGATGCCACTCACCGTCCACTCTTCACCAGCGACCTGAGTGTGAATGAGTTCTTGCTGGTCTGCGAGGCGGGTTTTGACCCGGTTGGCCTCGTCGTGGGCAGTTCGATCTATCACATCGGTTATCAACAGGCAAGATGGAGCCAGAACCAGGAGATGGTCGTTCTGACCCAGGCTATGTACCATGCCCGCGAACTGGCAATGACGCGCATGGAAGAAGAGGCTAACGAGCTCAGAGCTGATGGCATCGTGGGTGTGCGACTGGAAGTCACGCGCCACGAGTGGGGCGAGGCGCTGGCCGAGTTCGTCGCCATTGGCACGGCCATTCGCTCGCGCAGCGGCCAACCCTATCGCAATGCCCGTGGACTTCCCTTTACCTCCGATCTCTCCGGGCAGGATTTCTGGACTCTATTGCGCGCCGGGTACCGGCCTGTAGGTATGGTCATGGGCAACTGCGTCTACCATGTTGCGCACCAGGGCATGGGGCAGTGGCTCAAGCAGGTCGGCCAGAACGTGGAGATGACTAACTACACCCAGGCCCTCTATGATGCCCGCGAACTGGCGATGGAGCGCATGCAGGCCGAGGCCATCAGCCTGGGAGCGCAAGGCGTTGTGGGTACACAGATCCACGAGCGCAGTCATGGCTGGGGCTCACACATCATCGAGTTCTTCGCCGTAGGCACCGCCGTCATCTCCATCTCAGATACTCACCAGGTGCCAGCACCTTCGCTCGCACTCCTGCTTAACGATTAAGTATCCATCTCTTGAGATCTACGCTCCAACTCACCGGAGTAGACCACCCAGGTTGGTTTCCGGTGAGCTTATCCTCTTTTTTTCCCCTCGCGAAAACAATTCTGCTGTCGTTGAAAAGGAATGATCAACGCTCGATTTGATGTTGAGATGAGCCAGGGCGAAACGTCTAATAATGCGTAGAATCGAAGGAGGTGAACTGGATGATGGATACGCTCACAAACTCTGTTGAGGAGCTGTATACCCTGTATCACAAGGATATCGTGCGGTTCTTTGCGGAACATCTTGCTGATCGCGAAGCCGCGTGGGACCTGTGCCACGAAGTGTTTGTGCGTCTTTTGCTGGCGCTCGCATCAGGCACGCAACTGGCACATCCACAGCGGTGGCTGATGCGTGTTGCCAAGAACCTGCTGATTGATACCTACCGGCATCAACAAACGGCAGCAGCGGCGACTCTTCCCCTCCATTCACACGAGGTAGCGATGCTCGCCAGCGATGCGATAACGTTCAGGACCCTGCTTGAACGCAAAGATATGCTGCACGTCATCGTGGAGACCTTGCACGCCCTGCCAGAGAAGTACCAGCGGTTGCTCTTCTGGCGTGAAATCGAGCGGCTGCCTCTGCAGGAGATCGCTCTGCGTACTGGAGCGACGGAAGCTGTGCTCTCCACCGAGCTATGGCGAGCGCGCAAGCTCCTGCAAAAGGAGTACCAGCGACGGCGGTTCAAGGAGATCCTTCCCGCCGATGAAGAGATATTTGAGCACCTCGATGACTTGATCCGCTTCAATCTCACAGGCTCACCAGAGGAGATGTTGCAGCGTCTTGAAACGCACGAACGAGACTATTTTGAGCGGATAGCACCCACCTGGGACGCCTACGTTGCCAGCGCCTACGAGGTCGAACTGCAGGAGCGGCTCACCAGGCTCCTCCCCTGGCACCAGGATATGACGGTGCTCGACGTGGGAACCGGCACGGGCTACCTTGCAGGCATGATGGCTCCGCTTGTGGGGAAGATGATCGGTGTGGATTGCACACCTGCTATGCTTGCACGGGCCGGGGAGAAGATGGCCCAGGTGGGGTACCAGCATGTCTTCTTGCGGGAAGGGATGGCCGAGCACCTCCCCCTCGAGACGGGTTCGGTTGATGTCGCGATGTGTCATATGCTCATGCACCACGTAGTGAGCCCTCGCACTGCCCTGGCTGAATTGCGCCGCGTAGTGCGCCCTGGAGGCTATGTGCTCATCATCGATGCGCATACGCACAAGCATCATTGGACTCCTGAAGCTTTTGGCGACCTGCACTATGGGACCGATCTCAGGAAGCTCCAGAAGCATCTGAAAACGCTGCAGATGAAAACGTTGCTGGTAGAAGACGCGGGGGTCTCCCACTCGGGAAGCTTCATTGGCAATGACGCAACCTTCTCGAATTTTCTCCTGCTTGGACAGGCGAGCGCGAGGGGCAGAGCGACCCGGACAGGCGAACGGCGGAGATACTGGAAGGATGCATGACGTGGAGCACAAAAACACGGGCGTTCCTCCCGAGCAGGGTTCGCAGCAGCTCCACCGGGTGCTGACGCTGCGCGAAGCGGTCGCGCTTGGCGTTGGCGGGACGATTGGCGGCGGGATCTTCGTGCTGGTCGGTGCAGCGGCGGGACGTGCAGGGCCGGGAGTGCTCCTGGCCTTCGTACTTGCCTTTGCTGTGTCCTTGCTGATCGCGCTGCCTTATGCCGAACTAGCATGCCGCTATCCCCTGGCTGGTGGTGGATACGCCTTCGCACGGACGCTGCTTGGTCCGCACTGGGGTTTCCTGATGGGTTGGGGGTACTGGGGAGCATATATCTTCGTCAGTGGCTATGTGACACTGGGATTTGGAGGGTACTTCCACGCGTTGACGGGCTTGCCCGCTGTTCCTGGCACGCTGGCCCTGATCGGACTTTGTACCGCAATCAATCTCGCCGGCATCCGGCTCTCCGGCCTGGTGCAGAGCCTGGTAATCGGATTAGCAATAGTTGCTCTGCTGGGCTTCAGCGCCCTGGGTTTACCGCATGTTCACATAGAACAGTTTACACCTTTTCTGCCATTTGGACTGGGTGGTATGGCTGTGGCAAGCTTGCTGGCCTTCCTGGCTTTTGGTGGTTTCGATATGGTGGCGGCAGCGGGAGAGGAGATCGCCTCTCCAGAGCGCAACCTGCCCAGGGCAATCCTGTCGACGCTGCTCGTTGTTCTTGGTCTCTACCTGCTGGTCACGTTCGTAGCGCTGGGTGTGCTTCCTTGGAACGAACTGGGCACCTCACCCGCTCCCCTTGCGGCAGCGGCATCACAGTTTCTCGGTTCCGCTGGCCGCCAGCTCACAGCAGCAGCGGCGCTGCTGACGACGGCAGCAACGGCTAATGCAGTGCTTGTTGTGACGTCGCGGGTTGCCTTTGCGATGGCACGGGACAGATTGCTTCCTGGTCTGGTGGCCCGCGTACACTCCAAGACGGGGACGCCATGGGGAGCAGTGCTGCTCAATGGGATTTTGCTAGCCTTCGTCGCCCTCACCGGCTCGGTGGCATTGGCGGCAGCTGTGGGCGGCTTCTTGTACGTGCTGCACTTCCTTTTCACGCTGATTGCACTGGTGATGCTTCGTCGTCGAGGTGGGTCATTGCCAGCGTTTCGCACGCCCGCTCCCTGGGTCGTGCTACCACTCGCCTTTGGAGGATGCCTGTTGTTACTCGTGACCAGTGGATGGACAGGAGTGTCAGGTGGCCTCGCGTGGCTCATTGTTGGGTTGCTCGCCTACGGAGTTGTGTACATCTACCGTGGGGCATGGCAACGCCGTCCACAGAAAAGTAGATAAGTTCCCACCCTTGACAAACATACATACGTATGGTATGTATATAGCAAAGTGAGGTATATGGCTTGCGACGGACCAAAGAGGACGCGGCTATTACGCGAGAGAACCTGTTAGATGCCGCCCTGGCAAGCTTTCACGCCAAGGGGTATATGGAGACCACACTGGATGACGTTGCGCGCAAGGCGGGGACAACGCGGGGAGCGATTGCCTGGCATTTTGGGAGCAAGGCCGAGTTGTTGAACGCTGTCATTCGTGAGCGCTATGTACGAGCGACGACCCGGATGCTGGCGGTTCAGGCGCAGGGGGGCACACCTTTGCAGGTGCTGCGCCGCGTCCTTCTCTACTGGATGAGTTATATTGAGGAAGATCCAGAATTCCGGGCCATTCATGAAATTTCGCTGCAGACGCCGATCTCGGCGGAACTGGCCGATGGCATACGCGAGAAAGTGGAGGGTATTCGCCGTTCTGTTGCCTACTTTGCCGGACTCATCCAGCGCGGTATCGATGCGGGGGAGATTCGCCCAGAGGTGAATCCAGAAGTGGCTGCCACGATTGCTCTGGGAATGACGAACGGCATCAGCATGATCTGGCTCCTCGATCCCGCAGCCTTTTCGCTCAAGGCCCGCGCCGAGGAGATGGTAGATCTTTTTCTGCACGGCCTGGCCAAAGCTACTCCATAACCTCTCTTTTTTTGACCTTGATACATACATACGGTATGTATATAAGAAAAGGCAGACCGCATTTGAGAAAGGAGTTCTCCACATGAGTGTAATCGAAGTCCAGGATCTCTGGAAAAGCTTTAAGAGTCGCCAGGGAACCGTGGAAGCCTTGCGTGGCGTTTCGCTCTGCGTCGAAGCAGGTGAGATCTTTGGCTTTCTCCGCCCCAATGGCGCTGGCAAGACCACCACGTTGCGTATCCTGGCGACGCTGCTCCCCCCCGATAAGGGGCGCGCCATAGTGGCCGGGCACGATCTGCTGCGCGCGCCAGGGAAGGTACGCGCCTCTATTGGCCAGATGGGAGGGACAGATAGCACAGCAACCGGGCGTGAGAATCTGCTGCTGCAGGCGCAGTTGTATGGGATGACCAGGCGGGCGGCGCAGGAGAGGGCAGCAGGCTTGATTGAGCAACTGGAGATGGCCTCGTTCGCCGATCGTTTCGTGCGAACGTACTCTGGTGGGCAGCGCCGACGGCTAGATTTGGCGCTTGGCTTTGTGCACCGGCCAGCGCTGCTCTTTCTGGATGAGCCGAGCCTGGGGCTGGACCCGCAGACCCGTGCGCGCCTCTGGCAAGAAGTACGTGCGCTGCGAACTGCCGGGGCCACGCTTTTTCTCACCACGCATTACCTGGAGGAGGCCGACAACTTATGCGACCGCCTGGCGATCATCGATGGCGGCCGTATCGTAGCTGAAGGGACACCGATCCAGTTGAAACAGCAGATCGCGGGTGATGTGCTGACCCTGCGTTTGGAGGAACGGTCAGATGTCGCACTCCAACGAGCGCAGGAACTTTTGCGCATGTGCCCATACGTGCGCGACATCCAGGGTGAGCAGGAGTACTTACAGGTCTACGTCGAGCAGGGAGAAGAGTCGCTGGTGAAGATCCTGCGCTTGCTTGAAGAGGCGCAGATTGGGGTGACCAGTGTGGCGCTGGCTCGTCCCTCGCTCGACGATGTGTTTTTGCGGCAGACCGGGCGCTCGCTGCGAGACGAGCCTCGGAACGCCGAGATGATAAAGCTGTCGAACCCTGGGAGGAAACGTTCATGAAAGTGTTTCGAGATACCTGGCTGCTTTTGGGACGCAGCCTCCGCAGCACATTGCGCAATCCCACGTGGGTAGTGATCGGACTCTTTCAGCCGGTCTGCTACCTGCTGCTCTTTGCACCGCTCCTACAGCCGTTGAGCCAGGTGCCTGGATTTCCGCCAGGTGGAGCGTTGACCGTGTTTACACCTGGGCTGCTGGTGTTGATGGCGCTTTTTGGGTCGATTACCACCAGTTATGGACTGCTGATGGACCTGCAGTTCGGCGTAATCGAGCGATTTCGGGTCACACCGGTGAGCCGCTGGGCTCTGCTGTTGGGAATGGTCTTACGAGATGTGCTGGTAGTGCTCGTGCAAATGGTGCTCATGTCACTGGTGGCGCTGCTGATGGGGGCACAAATCAATGCTGGCGGATTCTTGCTAGCACTGGCACTGCTGGCGATGTTGGGGGTCTGCCTGTCATCGTGTGCATGCGCGCTGGCGCTGGCGCTCAAAGATGCCAATTCCTTTGCGGCCTTGCTGCAGACACTGATCACGCCGGTGATGTTCCTTTCGGGAATTCTGCTGCCCTTGACGTTAGCACCGCCGGTGCTGCGTACGATTGGAAAGTTCAATCCTTTTGCCTACGCTGTGGACGCCGCACGCCATCTCTTCACAGGAAATCTGGCCGATGTGTCTGTGGCGCAGGGGTTTGGCCTGATGGCTGGGTTGATGGTACTGGCGCTGCTGTGGGGTGTGAGGTCTTTCAAGCGAGCGACAGCCTGAGTCCTGCCTGTGCTGGAACGGAACTGTTTGCAGTACCGCTCCAGCACAAATCTTTCCGTTCCCTTCTCATAGCAAGGAAAAGTAACCAGGTTGGATATAGATTTTGTTTTTTGCATAAGCGTTAAAATTGCAGACCGAAATGAAGGCGTAGCTGCGCGATTATGAAGTTTCACCAGCACCATTGGGAATACGTGTCACGCCTCCGCTCAGCGAAGGGTCTTTCGTGAGGGGCACAGAGATGCTTCGCTACGCTCAGCATGACACGACCAGCTTTGGTCGTTAAATCTCTTCATTGCGCCTGGATGGAAGAGATATCCTAGACGAGGCCGTCCCCCACCCAAGCGCCATAAATGTCGCGGCTACGCCCCTTCACGTGACGCCCATGAGTATAGATTTTGCTTTTCCATAAGCAGATAGCATACACTAGGGTATAGCATACATGGCAGAGGGAAAGCGAGAAATATATGATGTTATCGAGCAGTAACCAGCCTCCGATTTACCTGCGGCCAGCCGAGATATTACAGCAACTCATCCGTTTTGATACTACCAACCCTCCCGGCAACGAAGCGGAGTGCATCGCTTATATCAATTACCTGCTAACTGAGGTCGGATTTGAGACGAACATCCTGGCGCGTGACCCTATGCGCTCCAACCTCGTGGCACGGCTAGCAGGCCAGGGTAATGCGCTGCCGCTGCTACTGTACGGGCACATAGATGTTGTCACCACCGAAAACCAGCAGTGGCAGCATCCGCCATTCGAGGGCATAGAGGCCGATGGCTATATCTGGGGCCGGGGCGCCCTGGATATGAAAGGGGGCGTAGCCATGATGCTTGCTGCTTTGCTGCGGGCAAAAGCCGAGAACTTGCATCTTGCTGGTGATGTCATATTGACTGTGGTGAGCGATGAGGAGGACGGTGGCGATTACGGCGCTAAGTACCTGGTAGAAAACCATGCCGACCTCTTCAAGAACGTTCGCTATGCGCTTGGCGAGTTCGGTGGGTCCACGACATACATCGGCGGGAGAAAGTTCTATCCTATTATGGTTGCTGAGAAGCGCGGCTGCCATGTGCAGGCCATTATGCGCGGTCCTGGTGGGCATGGCTCTCTCCCCCTGCATGGTGGAGCCATGGCCAGGCTGGGCAAGCTGCTCCTACAACTGGATACGCAACGCCTGCCAGTACACATTACACCGGTCACCCGCCAGATGGTCGAAACGGTCGCCACAAACTTACCCGACCCGATCAACTCGGTGCTCCTGCGACTGCTCGATCCGGCGCAAACAGATGATATACTGGATAGCCTCGGCTCATATGGAGCATTTTTCGACCCCATCCTTCACAATACCGTCAATGCCACTATTGTCCATGGAGGCGAGAAATCGAACGTCATCCCCAGCAAAATTGTGCTTGAAATGGATGGGCGCATACTTCCCGGATACAACGCCGATGATCTGCTGGCGGAACTCCATCAACTCACCAGCGATGATATTGAACTCGACGTTCGGCCAGCAGATCCTGTCCCCACTGAGGCTGCTGTGGCCGAGCCAGATATGGGTCTCTTCGACACATTGTCAAACATCCTGCGCGAGGCGGACCCGGGAGGCATACCTATGCCGTACATGCTGCCTGCCGTCACGGATGGGCGCTTTTTCTCGCAGTTGGGCATTCAAACCTATGGTTTCCTGCCCATGAACCTGTCGGAGGGTTTTGATTTTTCACGCACCATTCACGCTGCTGACGAACGTATCCCGTTAGAAGCGATGGACTTCGGTACCAATGCTATCTACGAGGCACTGCGGCGGTTTGGGAGTTGATCACGCTGTTAAATAGTTACAGCAGGTTATTTTCCCGCGCATAAATGGCGGCCTGCGTGCGGTCGCGCAGGCCCAGGCGGTTGAGGATATTGGAAATGTGGTTCTTCACGGTGCCTTCGCTAATGACGAGCGCCTCTGCTATTTCGCGGTTGGTCGTTCCCTGCGCTATGAGGCGCAGGACTTCGATCTCGCGCTCTGTCAGGTCGGTAGGTTTGACCGGAGTAGCAGTGGGGTCTTTCGTAGACGAAGGAATAGGTGAGCGGCTCTGTTGGCTGCCTGCAGCGGCCAGAGAGTTGAAGACCTTGCTGGCGACCGCCGGGTCCAACTGGTAAATGCCCTGGCGTGCTGCCTTTACTGCCTGGGCCAGGTTATGCGCAGGGATGTCTTTGAGCAGGTAGCCAGTCGCCCCGGCCCGCAGTGCTTCTATAACGTATTCTTCGTCGTCAAAGGTTGTGAGCATGAGGATTTGGCAAGAAGGTAACTGGCGGCGTACCTGGATTGTTGCTGCTACGCCGTCCATAACGGGCATGCGCACATCCATCAAGATTACGTCTGGCCGCAATGTCAGGGCTTGTTCAAGAGCTTCCTGCCCATTGGCAGCCGTGCCGACTACCTCGATCCCGTCCTGTATACCCAGAAGCGAGGCGATGCCGTCGCGCATCAGGCGCTGGTCATCGACGACCAGCACTCGCACGAGCCCGGCTTGTTCATCATGATCGTCCGGCACGGTCGCCTCCCTTCTACAAGGTTGGCTGGAGCAGTTCGCAGGACCTCTGCTTTGTTAGGACAACTTTATCACGCCAGCTCCAGCAGGTAGAGATTCACCCCTAAACGTACTGCCATTGATCGGTGTGGTGGCGCATGGAGCGGATGTGGTTGATCTCGCCCGCGTGGTAGAGATCATGCTCGATCATTGCCGCGATGATCCAGCGGGTCTCCTTCAACTCACCCCAGTTCGTCATCCGAGGGCGAAGCAGCTCGGCGTCATCCAGCGCAGCGATACTTTGCCGGAGCCGCGCATGTCCCTCTCGCAGCCACCCAAGAGCCTCCGCAATGGTCGAGAGCGCGTCACGGCCATCGACGAGGGGGTCGTCCCAGGTGAGCTGTACATCGCCAAAGGCGTGATTGTGGTACATGAACTTACAGCCGCCGACATGCTGGACGATGTCGCGGATTGAGCGCTGTCCCCCAGATGGGACCCAGAGCCAGTCCTCGGGCGTAACGGAGTGGAGGTTGCCGAGCAGAGAATGCCATTCCGTTCCCTGGAACGCCTCATCGAGGAGATAGACGAGTTGAGAGACGGCTGGTGCTGTCATAGTCTGCATTATACTCCAAACCCACTCCTCAATCAACTGGAAGCTAGAGGGTCTTTAGGCACAGTGACGAAAAGAGTCGTGCCCTTGCCTGAACCGCCCTCTACCTTCAAGCAGCCTCCTACAAGCTCCAGGCGTTCCTGCACGCCTTGCAATCCATAACCTCCTGAACGGCCCGGCTGCAGATGTTGCAGAAGGACAGGTTCAAAGCCGCACCCGTCGTCGCTTAAAGTAAGACTAGCACCAGCTTCGCTGAACGCCAGATTTATGCGTACAGTGCTGGCCCTGGCATGCTTTTGAATGTTGGTAAGACCTTCTTGCGCTGCCCGGTAAAGGGTCAGCAGTACCTGCTTGGAGAAGCCTTCCTCGCTGCCCTCTATGTTCAGATCAATAGAGAAGTGGCTATTGCTTACCTGCTCCACCAGAGCGGTCACGGCGGCTGAGCAGGAGAAAAGTTCCTGTTGCGTCCGCAAAGCTCCCACGGAACTACGTATATCTTGCAGGGCTTCGCTTGCCAGGCGTTTGGCATCGCTGATCGCTTGATCCGCTTCCCCAGGTTCTTTATCCCGAAAAGCCTGCGCTTTCTCAAGCTGTACATTGATCACCGTCAGGTAATGCCCCAGACTATCGTGTATGTCGCGGGCGAGCCGGTTGCGCTCTTTGGTGGTGGCAAGCTCCGCCACCTGTTCCGAGTACACCTTGAGTTGCCGGTGTGAGTCCTCCAATTCGACCAATAATTGCTCCGCACGGGCGCGGCTGGTGCGTTCTTTGACCACGGTCCGTGCAAGGCTGATAGAAAAAATAAGACCTATTGTGAAGAGGGCCAGATAATGAATTTCAGTCGAATTGCTCAACCATTCGGAAGAGTTCAAATAGTGCCTGACGATATAGAGCACCCAGTAAAAGCCCACCAGTAGATAGCCCGCAGCGTAGCCAAAGTACAAGCACGCCAGGAAGGGTACAATGAGATAGAGAAAAGGCGAGAGATCGAGGTGATCGAGCGAGGTTACCGCCTCAATTAGAATAGCGCGCACCAGCAATAAGTACACGGCAGCTCTGGCAGGCGTCTCTTCGCCGTAGCGCCAGTACTCCAGGCGATCTACAGAGAGCAGAGCCAGGGTGGTGCAGACCATCAAAGGCACTTGCCACCACGCTATAGGATACCCTCGCCCATAGAGCAGGTTGTAGAAAAAGCCTGCCATGACACATAGATAAAGGCTGGATGAGACCAGGTCAAACGGTTTGGGGATCAGCCACCAGGTCCAGCCTCGTTCCTGGCGAGGTCGCCTGGCCGAGTCATTTACGACACCCTTCTGTGCATCTTTTTGCATAGCTTTCTCACTTATCTCATCTGCCGGTGATTATGGGACGCTCGTGCTTATGATTACGAGCATAACAGAAAGCAGCGTGCAGGACAATATGCCACAGGTCATAACTGGCTTAGCCACACGGCACATGACCTCTGGCTACTGCCTTTGTTTTTCTCCAGGCCTCTGATCGTACTTTCAGCAGCTAAAAATAGTCCGCATTGCCTACGTCATCTCGGTCTCCTCCTGCTATGCTGTGAATGAGCATTGAAATAAACAATGTCACAGGATAGTCGAAAGGAGACAATGCAATGGCAAGCACTTCAGTTATGAACGAACAACTGGTGTTAAGCGAAATCCAAAAAAAGCATTATATTGGAGGCATCCGTTTTGATCGTGTAATCACCATCTTCATCTGCTGGTTCCTGGGTGGGCTGTTCCTGGACGCGTGGGCACATAACCACGGCCTGGTGGATAAGACATTTTTCACTCCCTGGCATGCTGTTCTCTATTCAGGATATGCTGCATGCGCGTTTGTTCTGGTCGCAACCGTGTTCATCAATCACCTGCGTGGTTATAGTTGGCAGGAGGCGATACCTGGTGGTTACGAGTTATCGCTGCTGGGCGTACCCTTATTCCTCGCTGCTGGTGTGGGTGACATGATCTGGCATATTCTTTTCGGGTTCGAGGTTGGCATCGAGCCACTGCTCAGCCCCACACACCTGGTGCTGGCCTTTAGCGGCCTGCTGATCATGAGTGGACCTTTCCGCGCTGCCTGGAGGCGTGCGGACCCCATATCGACAAACAATTGGGCAACGCTCTTCCCGGCAATCATCTCATTGACCGCCATCCTATCGTTGCTCACGTTCTTTACATCCTTCGCCCACCCCTTTGTACAGACCGGGTTAGTGACTGACACATTCGTAGGCGATGGCGAAAAGTCACGGGGAGCAGCGGCCATCCTGCTCCAGGCGGGCATACTCATGGGAGTTATCCTCCTGGCGCTGCGGCGCTGGCGGCTGCCGGTAGGTACATTGACACTGGTCATTACGCTCAACATCGCCTTGATGAGTGTCTTTGGTCACGAGGACCAGTATAAATTGATACCCGTTGCACTGCTTTCAGGAGTTATTGCTGATTTCCTGTTATGGCGACTAAAGCCAGCAGTCACACGGCCAGAAGCATTGCGCCTCTTCGCATTCACGGTACCAGTGGTTTTCTACCTCGACTACTTCATACCCCTTATGATCCACAATGGTGGGATCCCCTGGTCGATCCACCTGTGGCTCGGTTCGACAGTGATGGCAGGCGTTGTAGGTCTGGTACTCAGTTACCTTCTGGTGCCCCCGCAGAGACTCGTTGAGCAAGCAGAGTAGCCATTCGATCCAACATAGTCAGGCAACGCAGGTTGAGCGTTGCCTGACTATGTAACCTTTACCTATGTTTTTCCCACTATTTTTTAGGACATATTGGCAGGGTCTCAGCCAAAACCCGGTCTGCACAACTAGACGTGGATCATCCGAACATGGTAGACTCTTTTTCCAGGAAAAGAGTCACTCTGCTCCACATGAACGAAAAAGAAAGGTCTTATCATACCATGACGCAATCAACCCAAGATCGATGGGCGCAGTGGCTCCTACAGCGACGCCACGGAGGTGACGTTGAGAAGCTTAGAGTTATGTTGCAGTCCCTGTCCCAGATACGTGATAAGGTCCTTAAGAATGCCAGGTTGGCTCAGAATGAAACTCTGCTCGATGTGGGTTGTGGTGATGGACTGATCGCATTTGGCGCTCTTCCCCAGGTGGGAGAACACGGACACATCGTATTTAGTGACATTTCTCAGGACCTGCTCGGCCACTGTGAGTCTCTCGCGCAGCAGATGGGGGTACTCGATCGATGCCAGTTTGTCTGTACCCCGGCTGATGACTTGAGCATGATTGAGACGAATTCGATTGACGCAGTAACAACACGCTCTGTATTGATCTATGTGAGAGCAAAGCAGCGAGCATTTCAAGAATTCTATCACGTCCTCAAGCCCGGCGGGCGGCTCTCGATCTTTGAACCAATCAACCGTTTTGCTTACCCTGAACCACCACATATCTTCTCCGGCTATGACGTGACGCCGATCATGACGATTACACACAAATTACTTGCTGTTTATGAACGCTATCAATCATGTGAGACCGATCCTATGATGGATTTTGACGAACGGGATTTGATCGCTTTAGCTGAGAAGGCAGGATTCGCAGAAGTTCACCTGGAGTTGCAGGTTGAGATTATACCGGGGAAGTTCGAAAGAGATGCAGATGCACAAAAGCCCAACTGGGAAACATTCTTGAAATCATCCCCTAACCCTCTGGTTCCAACAACCGAAGAGATCATGAATGAAGCTCTCACAGATGATGAAGCCAGGCAATTCACGACTCATCTCCGTCCTCTTGTAGAGGCAAAACAATACGTAAGGCGATCAGCATTGACCTATCTGTGGGCCGTGAAGCACTAATTCGGTATCAAAATGAACGCGGCTCGTCAAACTCCACTACTTTGGACTCAAGGGCTAAATTTGCCATCTGATGACCGCCAATGGTGTACGGTGAAAGCACGCGATCTGCTCCTGCCAGTTGCAGCTTTGCTTCCGTCTCATCGTGGTTAGAGCGTGCAATAATGAATAGCTTACTACTTAGGTGGCGGGCGGAGAGTGTGATGTAAATATTGTGCGCATCATTATCCGTGGCAGCCAGTAAACACTTTGCATGCTGAATTCCCGCCTCACGCAGCACTGCATCGACCGTGGCATCCCCTTGCAAAGCCAGGTATCCGCGTTGGATGCAGCTTTGAACGGTATCTTCTTTCTCGTCGATGACGACGAATGCTGCGTGTGCTGCTGCTATGTCTTCGGCTATGTGCGAACCGACACGCCCAAAACCACAGACAATATAGTGATTGCGCAAAGCTGCAATTTTGCTATCCATGAAACGCCTCCTGATCGCCTGGCTGAGGTGGCCTTCTATCATGAATTCCATACCCACCCCAAGGGTATAGAGCAGCGACCCTACTCCCAGCACTATTACGGCAATCGTGAACAGCTTGCCTAGTATTGAAAGGGGATGCACTACATTACCTACAGTAGCCATCATGTTAATTGTCGTGTAGAGTGCATCTAGAAACGAAAGCTGCTCGATCAGCATATAGCCGATTGTTCCCAGGACAACTACACTGAGCACCAGGATAACTGCTATCCTGAGATGGCGTAAAGATACTGGGGCATTCATCGGTAACCAGCTCTTATGTAATACTTTAACGATACATTCTGTTTATATATCCAGTCTAGCAGGAACCATTATCTGATACAAGGTTGAGAGCATTTCCTAATTGCAAAAAGAGTGGAAGCTGAGCTGAGCTGCCAGACGAGGCTCACTCTCTTCTCCTGAAGACGATGTTGGTACCTCATACAACAACCCATGACGATACTCATAACACTTTCATGACACTTCCTCCCTATACTAGCAGCAGAGAGGACGAGGAGCGTCAACTGGGCAGCGGCCCGAAACTCTGCCGAGTGGGCCTTTGCGTTTTGCATTGCCCCCATGATTCATCACTTGAGCGTGACGCTCGCGTCCCTACACGATCAGCTTCTACTGTGAACGCCGCCGTCCTCCAGAGGAAGCGGCGAACAACCTTGACACAAATGAGGAAGGAGAAACCACTGTGGGCATGTTACGTATCATTTCACACCGTGGGGATGATCGCCGGCTCTGGAATGAACAGGAGGCCCGGGCCGGGGATGCTGAAGCCATAGCCGCCCTGCGCGAAGCCGAACGCATCTTCGCACAAGAGCGTGCCAGGGGCGCCACGGCTTTTCGCGTCGAAGCAGGGAAGCCAGTAGAGCGATTGGGGCAATTTGATCCACAGGCCTCGCAGATCATCATGGTGCCACGAGTCGTGGGAGGATGAAGGTGGACACGCTGGTCTACGTGGT
>WNFE01002056.1_pt1 | contig 14761 bp, 13 predicted proteins | sample 5400451 | NCBI WGS metagenome assembly WNFE01 (sample SAMN13153344, study PRJNA577476) | soil metagenome | isolation source: 200 cm saprolite under Douglas fir tree site 2 hole 2 | place: USA:California | collected 2015-04-18 | reverse complement strand
CAGCACCCCGGGTCCGTCGATCGCGGTCGTGTCCCCGCCCGCGATGGCTATGTCAAAACGATCAGCCAGCCGCCGGATGCCCTCATACAAACCCGTGACGGTTTCCACGGACCAGGAATTCGGGGCTGCGAGCGCCACCAGGGCGTACTTCGGGTGGGCGCCTTTGGCGGCGAGATCACCCAGCGCCAGGGCCAGGGCACGATGGCCCGCATCCGCCGCGGTCATCCAGGCAAGGTCGAAGTGGACTCCCTCGACAGAGGTGTCGCAGCTGGCGACCACGTAGTCCTCGGGGTAGTCGGGGTCGAGGCTTGGCCAGACGGCAGCGTCATCCTCACCCGCAACCACCGCGTACCCGGTTGTGGTCAGGTACGGGAGGATGCGGCGCAGCAGCTCGCTTTCCCCGAGGCCTCCGATCTTCATCAGTCGATCAGCATCGTACGGAGGCGCCGGGCGGCTTGTTCGGGGTCGGGTGCATCTGCCAGAGCCCGGATCGCGCAGACGCGGCGCAGCCCCAGCGCGGTCAGCTGGGCGACGTTCGCCTCCTCGATGCCCCCGATGGCAAATACCGGCACGTCGACCGCGGCCGTCACCGCCTTCACCCCGGCGGGACCGATGACGCCTTTCTCCTTCTTCACCGGCGTCGCGAAGGCCGGCCCGCTGCCGACATAGTCCGCACCGGCGTCCACAGCCGACCTGGCGGTGTCCGGGTTCGACGCCGACGCGCCGATGAGAAAGCCGTCATGGGCGAGTCGGCGGGCAGCGCCGACGCTCAGGTCGTCCGGGCCCAGGTGCACCCCGTCGGCGGCCGCGACCAGCGCGATGTCGACGTGGTCGTTGACGATGAACAGCGCCCCGGCGGCGCTCGTCAGAGCGCGCAGCTCGAGGGCCAGCTCGAGCAGCTCGAACCTGGGCAGCGTCTTGTGGCGCAGCTGCATCATCTCAGCGCCGCCACGCAGCACCGCGCGCGCGAGGTCGACGACCTGTTCCGGGGTGCGATCGGGGGTGATCACGTACAAGCGGGCGGCCTCGAGGCGGCTATGGCTGGTTTTTGCCACTCACGCCCCTCTCCAGACCTCCCCCCGAAGGGGGGAGGGTCATGTCAGGATCTGGCGGAGCTTCTCGCGGAAGGCTTCGGGGGCCTTGTCTTGCTCGCAACAGACTTTGACGAGCCGCTTCATGCTGGCCTGGAACTCGTAGTTGTCGGCGCAGGGGGGACAGCCCTCCAGGTGGAGCTGCAACTCCAGCATCTCGGTGTTGCTGAGCTCCCGATCCAGATAGCTGTCGAGCTTCTCACTACAGTCACTGCAATTCATTGTTGGGCACCTCCTTGGTGCCGTTGGCGCGCACGATACCGGATTCGACCGCGTACTCATAGAGGGACTTCTGCAGCTGCTGCCGGGCCCGGTGCAGCCGGGACATCACGGTGCCGATGGGCACCCCCAACGTCTGCGCCGCATCTTTGTACGAGAAGCCTTCGACGTCGACCAGCAGGACCACTTCTCGGTGCAGCGGGGGCAGCTTTTCGACCGCGGCGACGACCTCGGAAGCTGCCAGCTTGTCGAGCACGTCCGCCTCCGGCCTGGCGCCTTCATCGCGGAGCTTGTCGTAGAGGACGAACTCACCGACGTCGTCGAGGCTGACGTCCTCTTTTCGGGAGCCCTTGAAGCGGTCCCAGAAGAGGTTGCGCATGATCGCGAAGAGCCACGCCTTCATGTTGGTGCCCGCCTGGTAGCTGTGCTGGTAGCGCAGCGCGCGCAGGTAGGCCTCCTGGACCAGGTCCTGCGCCGAATCGGGGTCGCGCGTCAGCCGGAGCGCACCCCGGTAAAGCGTGTCTAGATGTGTCAATGCCTCTTCCGCGAAGGCAGTTCGAGCGGGACTTTCCGCCATCAGTACTGCCAGTTTAGATACACCTGCCTCGCGAGACCTTGAACCTCGGGGTGGGTGTCGCTATTCCTTATAGCGCCTCTTCACTCGAGGGCCGATTGAGGTGAGCACCTCGTAGGAGATGGTGCCCGACCACTCCGCGACCTCTTCGGCGGTGATCCGATCGTCGCCGTCGGCCCCGATCAGGGTCACGACGTCGCCCACCTCGACGCCCGGCACGCCGGTGACATCGACGGTGATCGCGTCCATGCTCACCGCGCCGATCAGCGCAGCCGGTCGCCCCCGCACGAGCACATGGCCCCGGTTGGCGCGGGCGCGCATCACCCCATCCGCGTAGCCGATGGCCACGGTGGCGACACGCGCGTGGTTTCGCGCCGTCCACGTGGCGCCGTAGCCCACCGTCTCTCCCGCCGCAAGGGTCTTCACGTGAGTCACGACCGAGCGCAAGGCGAGGGCCGGGCTGGCGCCGGGCCAGTCGCAGCCGTACAGAGCTATCCCGACGCGCACCGCGTCCAGCGCCATCTCGGGAAACCTGTATGCCGCCGCGGAGTTGCATGCATGACGCAGGCCTGGTTCGACGCCTAGGGTGCCCGCCGCCGCCAGGAAGCGATCGAACTGCAGGCGCGTCATGGCCTCGTCCGTGCCGGCCGATGCAAAGTGAGTCCAGGTGCCGGCCAGTCGAAGGCCCGGCGAATCGTTGATGAACTTCGCCAGCGCCGCCGCCTCGTGAGGCGCGGAGCCGAAACGTCCCATGCCGGTGTCGATCTTCAGGTGCACTGGAACGACCTCGTCGCTGTCGCCGAGAGCGCGCGCGAAGTCGAGGCTCGACACGCCGATGCTGAAGCCGCCGGCAGCGGCCGCGGGCGCCTGGTCCGGGACGAGGCCGCCCATGACCAGGATGCGTTCCACGTGGGCCAAGCCGGTGAGCTCGCGCGCCTCTTCCAGGGTGGCCACCGCAAGCCACGTGGCGCCGCCACCAAGCGCTGCCCGCGCGACCGGCACCGCGCCGTGACCGTATCCGTTCGCCTTCACGACGGCCATCAACCGGGTCCCAGGCGGCACGTGGGCAAGGATGCGGGCTGCATTTGCACGCACCGCGCGCAGGTCGACGTCCGCCCAGCGAAGAGCGCTCAGAGGCCGCCCTGGCGGAGCGCGTGCATCACGGAGGGGAGCTCCGGGAGCAGGTCGCTGGCGAGCAGCCCGGCATCGCCGAGGCGCTGCGAGATGCGACGCCCGGCGGCGGCGTGGAGATAAACGCCGCTGACGGCGGCGGTATACGGATCCGAGCCCTGCGCGATGAGCGCCGCGATCACACCGGACAGGACGTCTCCAGTCCCTCCGGTGGCCAGCGCCGGGACTTCATGAGGATCCTCGCTGAGGCGCCCGTCAGGGTGAGCGACCAGCGTGTGCGCGCCCTTGAGGACGATGATCGCCCCCCACTCCTTGGCCCCCCTGCGCGCGGCGCCGGCCCGGTCCGCCTGGATCGCCTCGGTGGTCTTGCCCAGCAGTCGCGCCATCTCGCCCGGGTGCGGCGTCAGGATGCGATTCTTGCCGAGGCGGGTCTTCTTGCGAGCGGACTCGGCGAGGGCGTTCAGGGCGTCGGCATCCAGCACCAGCGGGCATTCCGCGTGCAGTGCCAGGTCAAGGATCAGGCGCCAGGTCGAGCGGTCGCGGCCGAGCCCCGGCCCGATGACCCCGACCTCGACGGTGGCCAGCTGGCGCAGCACGGAGTCATACGCGGCGTGGCCGACAGCGCCCGGCGCCACCTCCTGCACCGGCGTGGCCATGACCTCGGTGCACTTGGCGGCCAGGATGGGATAGATGGTCTCGGCGACGAGGAGCCTGACCAGGCCGGCGCCCGCGCGGGCCGCGCCGGTGGCGGCGAGATAGGCCGCCCCTGTGAACCCGAGGCTCCCCGCGAGCACCACGACCGTCCCGAAGGTGCCCTTGTGGGCGTCGCGCGGGCGGTGGGGCAGGATGACCGCTTCAGGCGCGGGCAAAAGGATGTCCGCGATGTCCGGCATCTCGAGGTGGGAGGTCGCGACGGCCAACCCGCTGTGGTGGGTGATGCTCACCTCCACGCGGGCGCCGCGGTGGTCGCCGAGGAGCCTCACCCTCGGCGCGCCGTTCGGGCCGGGCAGGACCTCGATGCGCCGGCGCGGAAAGCAGATGCCGGTGCCGTCGAAGCACTTGATCACGGCCTCCTTGGCCGCCCAGCGCCCGGCCAGCCGTTCGGAGTTGGTGCCTGTGTAGGCGAGCTCGGCGGGGGTGTAGACCTTGTTCAGGAAGCCGCGGCCGGACCGCTTGACCGCGAGGGCGATCCGGTCCACCGATACCGCATCAACCCCAATTCGTTGCACAGCTTCATTGTGCGGCTAGTCGCCAGCTGGGCCTCCCCTTCCGGCGCTGCGCGCCACCTTCCCCACAAGTGGGGAAGCCACCTTTCAATTAGTTACTCCACCGTGACGCTTTTCGCCAGGTTGCGAGGCTGGTCGACGTTCTCGCCCAGCTCGACGGCGACGTGGTACGCGAACAGCTGCAGCATGACTGTGTTCAGGATCGCGGCCGAGACCTCCTCCACCTCGGGCATCTCGAACACCTCCGTGGCCACACCGTCCAATGACCTGTCGCCGGTGGTGATGAGTGCGAGCACTGGCGCGTTGCGCGCCACGATCTCATGGACGTTGCTGACCATCTTGTCCTTGGTCGCGCTGGCGGTGCAGATCGCGATGACGGGAAACTTGTCGTCGAGCAGCGCGATGGGGCCGTGCTTCAGCTCGCCGCCGGTTGTCGCCTCGGCGTGGATATATGAAATCTCCTTCAGCTTCAGAGCGCCCTCGAGGGCGACCGGGTAGCTCAGACCGCGGCCGAAGTACATGAAGTTGCGGAAGGCGCTGTATCGCTGCGCAATCTTGGCGATCTCCTTCTCACGCTCCACCAGCTCGCGGACCTGCTCCGGCAGAGCGCGTAAGGCAGCCACGAGCTCGCGCCGTCGCTCGAGCGACACGCGACCGTTGACGGTCGCCAGGCGAAGGCTGAGCAGGCTGAGGCTGACCATGTGCGCGGCCAGGGTCTTGGTCGAAGCCACGCCTATCTCTGGTCCCGAGTGCAGGTAGATGGCGCCGTCGGCATCGCGAGCTGCCGAGCTGGCGAAAACGTTCGTGACGGCCACGGTCAGCGCGCCGCGCTCCTTGGCGCGGTGGAGGCCGACCAGCGTGTCCGCCGTCTCTCCTGATTGTGTGAGCACGACGGCCAGCGTCTTCGGTCCAAAAGTCGGACGGCGGTAGCGGAACTCCGAGGCATCTTCAGCGCGCGCGGGTATACCTGCCCAGTCCTCGATGAGGTACTCGCCGACCATGGCCGCGTGCCGCGACGTGCCCATGCCCAAGAGGACGACTTCCTCGTAACCCCGCAGCTTCTTGTCATCGACCTCGAACTCGCGAAAGGAGACGAGGCCATCGTCGGTGAGCCGCCCGCGCATCGCGTTGGCGACGGCTTCAGGCGTCTCGTGAATCTCCTTGAGCATGAAATGCGCGAATCCGCCCTTCTGCGCCTGGCTCACGTCCCAGTCGACGTGGATGAGCTTCGGATTGACAGTGATCCCATCGAGCGTGGAGACCTCAGCCCCCAGAGGCGTGACCGCCGCCACCTCGCCCTCGCCGAGGACGAGGACGTGCTTGGTGTACGGGATGATCGCGGTGATGTCCGAAGCGATGTAGTACTCGTGGTCGCCCAGGCCGACGACGAGCGGCGCGTTCAGGCGCGCGCCGATCAGGAGCTCGGGGTCCTGGGTGGAGAACATCGCCAGGGCGTAAGCGCCATTGATGCGCTTCAGTGCCGCGCGCACGGCCGCGAGAAAGTCGCCTTTGTAGTTGGCTTCGATGAGGTGGGGCACGACCTCGGTATCGGTCTCCGACGTGAACTCATGGCCTGCCGCTTCGAGCTCGGCCTTGAGCTCGGCGAAGTTCTCGATGATGCCGTTGTGGACGACGAAGATCGTGCCGTGGCAGTCGGTGTGCGGGTGGGCGTTGATGTACGTCGGCTTGCCATGCGTGGCCCAGCGCGTGTGGCCGATCCCGAGGTGGCCGGTCGGCATGTTCGCCTGCAGCTTCTCGATCAGGGTGTCGACCTTGGCTTCTGACTTGGTCAGGCTCGTGTGGGTCGGCTGGCCCGGTTTGGGGAGCTCCAGCACGGCCACGCCGGCCGAGTCGTAGCCCCGGTATTCGAGGCGCTTGAGGCTCTCCATCAAGATCGGGGTGGCCTCGCGGTCGCCCAGGTAGCCGATGATGCCGCACATATCTATTCAGTAACTCCTAGCCCGGCGTTTTTAGACCGTTGCTTGAACGTGTTGGGCACGATCCAGGTTACGCCGCCGGCTAGGGCGAGGGCGCGGTGCAACTGGGGTTCTTCGAGATCGAATACGTCACCCTGGCCGTGGCGGCTGTGCCCGTGACCCCAGTCGGGAGGGGTGGAATCGAGATCCTGAACGTGAAGTCGGAGGTGTGCTGGCTCAGATCGACAGCGGGCAGAGTGATCGTCGTGATGTTGGGCACCGCGTCGGATGGGCCGCTGAGGACGATCGTGCTGGGGTCAATGGCGATGTTCGTGACCCTGTAGCAGGTCGGCGGCGGATTGGAAGGCGGGGCGTCGACAAGCGTCACCTGGCGGCTCGTCGTCCCGGATTTGGCCTCGACATGGATTGTCACCGTGTTGATGTTCAGGCCGACCTTAGGCACGGTGTAGATCGTCAGGTCGATGGGAGTTCCGTTCTGCTCCCAGACGACCGGTACGCTCGGCTCTTCATTCGGCGAGCCCGCGACCGGCACGGGATAGTCCGCGTAGGCCTTCAGATTCTCCTGCCAGCTGGCGGGGCCGTCAAACGTGACGGTGCAGGGCGGAGGCGGACCAGCGCATTGCGCCTCTTGCTTTGTGATCTGCCACCCCTGAGCGGCCCCCCTTGGGAAGCGAACGATCACCGCGAGCTGGACCACGCTGCGCGTGTCGATGTTGATCGAGATGGGGGTGGCCTGGACGGAGAGCCCGTTGATCACCGATTTCCCCACGAGATTCACCTTGACGCTGGAGCCGGTCGAAGCGGCCTTGCTGACGTCGGCAGTCGCCACCGTGTTGCCGAAGTTTGCCGCGCTGACCAGGTCGGCCAATCCACTGACAGTGACCGTCGTCTGCTTCGGAGGATTGATCAGGATCAGGCCTGACGGCACCGTGTAGATGATGCCCACCTTCATGGTTATCGAGGTCGGCGGGTTCTGGGAGAACGCGACAGCGCCCAGCATCAATACGGCCAGCCCAAGCGCGAGCAGCTTCAGCCTCCAATCGTCGGTGATCCAGCTCACTCGTCCCTTTCCTTGTCTCCGTGCTTGACCTTTTCTTTCTCGCCGGTGTGCCCGTTCGTCCTGCCGTTGAGGAAGCCGAGGAGTCCGTTGGCGCGAGCCATGCGCGCCGGTACTTTCACGCTGACGCGGCGCCGCAGTCCATCCGCGTCGAGGTTGCGAGTGATCTTGCCCTCCTCGATCACGGAGATGGCCCCCGTCTCCTCAGAGACAACGAGCACCAGCGCGTCGGATGCCAGCGAAAGCCCGAAGGCGGCGCGGTGGCGTGTGCCCAGACGCTCTCGGACAACGCCCTCTTCCGGGAGTGGCAGCAAGCACCCGGCCGCAAGGATCTGGTTCCCGCGCACGATCACGGCGCCATCGTGCAGGGGCGAGTTGGGATAGAAGATCGACTGCAGAAACTCGGCCGAGATCTCGCCGTTGATGCGAACCCCGGTGGCCACGTAGTCTTCGAGACCGACGTCGCGCTCGAAAGCGATGAGCGCCCCGGTGCGCTTGGCGCTCAGGCGCTCCGCGGCCCTGATCGTCTCTGACATGGCCTGGCTGTACTCGGGCGTGCTGAAGGCCGACAGCGGCCGGCCGAGGCGGCCGAGGCGGCCCAGCTGATCCACGGCGCGCCGGAGCTCGGGCTGGAAAATCACGATGATCGCGATGCCCAGAAGGTACGCGCCGTTCTTGAAGAGCCAGGACAGCAGCAACAGGTTGAAGGTGGTCGCCGTTGCGCCGATCAGCGCGAGCACGACCAGGCCGACCAGGATCTGCGTACCCTGCGTGCCGCGCACGAGGCGCAGCACGTAATAAAGGATGACGGAGATGACCAGCACGTCGATGATCTCCAGCCAGCTCAGGTGCCTGGCCACCTCTTCGAACTGGACGAGGAGCGACTGGCTCTTGAGCCATTCCAACCAGGAATTGATCATCGTGGTCCCATGATCTCGGCGAGGAGCGCCATCTGCGCGTACAGCCGGTTGCCGGCCTGGTCGAAAACGATCGAGCGCGGACCGTCGATGACCTCGTCGGTCACCTCCTCGCCGCGATGCGCGGGGAGGCAGTGGAGGAACACCGCGTCCTTGGCCGCGTCCATGAGCTTCTTGTTGACCTGATACGGGGCGAAGATCTTGATTCGAGTTGCCCTCTGGTCCTCCTGTCCCATCGAGGCCCAGACGTCGGTGTAGATGGCGGTCGCGCCATCGAGGGCGGCCACGTCGTTGGAGACGAGCACTTGACTGGTGCCCGATCCGATCTTGCCCGCGCGCTCGAGGACCTGGTGCGTGGGCTCGTAACCGGGCGGCGTGATCACCGTGAGCCGGAAGCCAAGCAGGGCTGCGGCTTCGATGAGGGAGGTGGCGACGTTGTTGCCGTCGCCGATATACACGACGCGCTGGTTGCCGAGCGGGCCGGACGCCTCCTCGAGGGTCATGAGGTCGGCCAGGATCTGACAGGGATGCGAGCGATCGGTGAGGCCGTTGATGACCGGTATCTCGGCGGCGGCAGCGAGCTCGACGAGGTCTGCGTGGCTGCGCATGCGGGCGACGATCCCGTCCACATACCGATCGAGAACACGGGCCGCGTCGTGGACGGTTTCTCGCCGGCCGAACTGGACGTCCTGCTCGCCGAGGGTGGTGGTCGTCCCACCCAGCCTGGCGATCCCCACCTCGAACGACACCCGCGTCCGGTTCGACGGTTTCTGGAAGAGCATGGCGATGTGGCGCCCCACCAACGGGCGCTCTGCCCACCGGCCGGCCTTGATGGCATGGGCGAGCGCCAGCACCGAGCGCAGCTCGGCCGGATCCAGATCCGCGACGTCCAGGAAGTCCCTTCCCCTGAGACTTGCCACTGCAGGGATCATGATGCCCCGACGGATCGTCGTTGCGTCTATAAGCGGGGTTTGGTCAGCTCGCCGGAGACGATCGGCGAGACCGTGAGGTCCCGGGCCGAGTCGAACTCAGGCAGCCTCGAGCGCAGCCCGGCATCGTCTCTCAGGCGCAGGATCAGGTCCCGGCAGGCCTCGGGCTCGAGCCCGAATTGGGCCGGCTTGAAGCCGAACTGAGGCTCGTTGCGGAGCCGGATCGTGAGGCGGTCGGTCACGCGGACCTTCGGCCACGAGTCGGGCTCCGAGAGCGTGATCGACTCCATGACGTCCCAAAGCGCCCGCATCTCGTGCCGGCCCTGGACGACCACGATTCGATCGCGGAAGAAGGCGAGCTTGCTCGCCGGCCAGCTGTGGGCCTGGACTGCGGCCCAGATCGCGACCGCCGACGCCCCGATCGCGCCCGCGCTGAGGGCGATGCCGGCAACCCAACCCTCGGCCTCCGGGAGGCGCAAGGCGATCACGGTCAGGCCGGCGAAGACAAGCGCGCAGACAACGCTCACAGCGCCCAGCGTGACGATCGAACGCCGCGACCGAACGTAGATCACCGAACAACCCCCACTGAGAGATAGTGTATGTCCGCGGGGGGCGCCTGACCACCCGGGCGAGGAGGTAGGGATGGACGTTATCGCCGAGCGAGCCGACATCGACGCGACGGTCTCGGGCAAGACGATCTGCACGATCTTCGCCGATGCGGAAAAGCAGTGGGGCGACCGGCCCGCCTTGCGCTGGAAGCAAAACGGCGATTGGCAAATGCTCACGTGGATCGGCTATCGCCAGCAGGTCGCGGCCGTAACGCTGGCGCTGCGGGAACTCGGCTTCGGCGCCGGCCAGTTCGGCCTGATCATGGCGCGCAACGTCCCCGAGCACGTCATCGCCGACCTCGGGATCGTGCATGCGGGCGGAGCCGCCATCAGCGTCTACAACACGCTTGCGCCTGAGCAGATCGAGTACGTCGCCAATCATTCCCAGGCGACGGTGGCATTCGTCCAGGATGCGGCGTTCCTCGCCAAGTTCCTGGAGATCCGGCCGTCGGTGCCGAGCCTTCGCCACATCGTGCTGATTCGTGGCGAGCCGCCGGAGGGAGTCACATCATGGGATTCGCTCGTCGCCAAAGGGGCCGCCGCGTATGCACGCGATCCGGTTCTGTTCGAGAAGTCATGGCGCGCGGTCGGGCCCGAGGACACGGTGAGCTTGATCTACACATCCGGCACCACTGGGCCTCCCAAAGGCGTCATGTACTCGCACAACAACATCGTCTGGACGTTGGAGTCAGCTCGGCGGATCCTCGAGCTGAACAACGAAACACTCCTGAGCTACCTGCCGCTGGCGCACGTGTCGGAACGCTTCACGTCGCAGTGGGGCAGCATCTACAACGGACACGAGGTCTACCTGTGCCCTGATCCCGCCGAGCTGCTGCCGTACCTGCTGGAAGCAAGGCCGACGGCTTTCGTCGGCGTGCCGAGGGTCTGGGAGAAGCTCATGGCGGGCATCAACGCGGGCCTGGGCGCGGAACCGGATGAGACCAAAAGACAGATGGCACAAGGAGCGCTCGCCGCTTCGATGCAGGCTTACCGATTGAAGCGGGACGGACAACCGGTACCGGCAGAGCTCGCGGCAGTGGTCGAGCGGGCGCAGCCGCTCTTCGCCTTGCTCCGCTCCAAAGTCGGACTGGACCGCGTTCACCTCGCCGTCACCAGCACTGCTCCATGCCGTCCCGAGGTGCACGAGTTCTGGGCGGCGCTTGGAATGCCTCTATACGAGGTCTGGGGGATGAGCGAGCTCACAGGCCCCGCGACTGCCGTGCCGTTCGGAGACCATAAGGCCCCTTCGATCGGGGTGGCCCTTCCGGGTGTCGAGGTGCGCCTGGGCGACGACGGCGAGCTGCTCGTGCGCGGCGGCAACGTGATGGTGGGCTACTACCACGACCCGGAAAAGACCGCGGACGCGATCGATGACGAGGGGTGGGTGCATTCCGGCGACATCGCGGTGCTCGGGGCCGACGGCCATTACCGGATCGTCGATCGCAAAAAGGAGCTGATCATCACATCGGCGGGCAAGAACATCTCGCCCGCCAACCTGGAGTCGCTCGCGAAGTCCAGCCCGATCATCGGCCAGGCGGTGGCGATCGGCGACGGTCGCAAGTTCATCTCGGTATTGGTGGTGCTCGATCCCCAGGTGGCGCCGCTGTGGGCGAAGGGGCACGGGATCGATGCGACCACTTCCCTGGCGGAGCTCGCCGATCATCCCGCGACTGTCGGCGAGATTCGGCGAGCGCTCACGGTCGCGAACACCCATCTTTCGCGTGTCGAGCAGTTCAAGCGGTTCACGATCCTGCCCACGGAATGGTCGCCCGAGTCCGAGGAGCTCACGCCGACGATGAAGCTCAAGCGCCGCGTGATCGAGTCGAAATACCGGCCGCAGATCGACGCCATGTACGCGAACCCCGCGGGCGGCAATGCGGTCGACCCCGACTACGACGCACACGGCAAGCCGGAGGAATGAGCGCCGGCCGTCCTTAACAACCGGGGTTGGCGCGCCCGTCGTCGCCGCGGAGAATCCACATCCGACCCTGTCATGCAAGCCCGGGAGGAACGTGGATGAAAGAGAAGGCGCCCGTCGTCAAGCAGCTCTACCGGCTCAGCATCGAGCCTCGCGTCGTCGAGCAGCTGGCCAAGCTCGCGGAGCGGCTGCGCGAGCCACGCAGCCGGCTGGCCAGCCGGCTTTTCACAGAAGCCGTCATGGGTGCGAAGTTGCCCAGACGCTAGGCCAGGCTTTCGGCGGACAATGCCGCCGGGTGGAGACCGATGGGCGGTGGCATCACGGCCAGACGCTGGCCGCCGGACAGGTGGCCGAGTTCAAGGTGTGGGCGGAGCTGGTGCGGCAGTCGATGGGCGGGCTGCATGTATTCCTGCCACTGCGGGATTTAGGCATCGATGGTGTCGTGCACCGGGTCGTGGACGGCACATATGCGGCGATCCAGGTCAAGGCCCGGACGGAGCTGACGCCGGCGGGACAAGTCCATCTGACCGTAACCGCAAGCAGCCTGCGCAACGAGGATGCGCTGGTGGTCGGCGTGCTGGTCGATGGAGAGCAGCTGGGCCCCATCGCGTTGGTCGTGCCCGAATCGAAGTTTCGCGAGCTCGCTGCGCACGATGTGGTCGACGGGCGCGAATACCTGACTGCCGCCTTCGAGCTCCACGAGGGCGGGAGGTCGCGGTGGGCTCCGTTCCTGGTTCCGATCGGGCGGCTGGCGGAGCGCTTTGGTGGCAGCGTGGAGCTGTTGCCGGAGTCGGCTCCAGGTGACGTCATCTCGCTGGATCGAGGTCGCGAGGGATTCCTTGGTGAGTCCGAGGTCATCCGCCGGCTTGCGGAGGCGGACTCGCTCAACCTGTTCCGGCCATTTCCAGACCTCGAGACAGTGGAGGTGCTTGCGCTGCACGTGAAGACGCGGCGGTTCCTCGGCATGCAGGTGAAGACGGCGGGCTGGGATCGGGAACATGCCGAGAATCGCGTCTACTTCCGGCGCTCCAGCTTTCGTGCTGCCCCCAACACCTACGTATGCGTGTTGAGCTGGAATCGCGGTGAGGGCCGGTTCGAGGATGGATGCTTGCTCATACCAAGCGCAGACGTCGCCGGCATTGCTCGTGTCGAACGGGAGTGGCTCGTACTCGAGCTCCAGCCGGGCAGCGCTCACCACCGGCGGCTCGAGGGTTACCGAACGACGCTCGCGTTGTTGGGCCCCGCGGTCGAGGCGATGCTCGAGTCGGGAGCTTGATCGCTAGCGGTACGGTCGGGTCAGTTTCTCGAGCTCGTCCAGCCTGGCGAGCGCCTGGTCGCGTCCGTCAGCCGGAACGTACCAGATGCAGCGGTCGACGCCCGCGTCTTGCATCTTTTCGATGTCGTCGCTGGTGGCCGCCGGATATACGGTGAGCGGAATGTCACCGCGGCCGGCCGCCGTCGCAAGCTCACGCAGCTCAGCGAGCCGGCTGAGGACGTCGCCGCGATTCGGCATCCACCCGTCGGCATAGGCCACGACTCGCTTCGGGGCGTTGGGTCCGCTGCCGCCCAGGATGATGGGCGGGTGCGGCTTCTGGACCGGCTTGGGCCAGCACCACATGGGTCCGAAATCCACCATCTCGCCGTGATACTCGGAGGCATCCTGGGTCCAGATGGCTTTCATCGCCTCGACCCGCTCGCGCAACAATTTCCAGCGCGGGGAGAAGTCGGTCCCGTGGTCGGCCATCTCCTCCTTGTTCCAGCCGCCGCCGATGCCGAATAGAAAGCGGCCATCGGAAAGGTGGTCGAGGCTCGCCACCTGCTTGGCGGTGTGGATCGGGTCTCTCTCGATGACCAGACATATGCCGGTGCCGACTTTGAGCTTTTTCGTCGCCAGCGCGGCGGCCGTGAGGGCGACAAAAGGGTCCAGCGTGTGCCAGTAGTGCTTGGGGAGCTCTGCGCCACCGGGCCATGGGGTTTCCCGGCTCGCGGGGATGTGCGAGTGTTCGGCCACCCACAACGATTCGAAACCGGCCTGCTCAACCGCAGGGCCGAGCTCCGTCATCGAGATGGCGTAGTCGGTGGGAAAGATGGCGATACCGAACTTCACGAGCTAATCGTGACGGGTATGGGGTCTACGATGCATGGAAACCGCCGAGGGGAGGTGCCGACAATGCCCGCAGCCAAAGCACCCATGCAAGCCTTGCGGAAGGCTGCGCTGCGTTATCCGGGAGCCGAAGAAGGGGTTGCATGCGAAGGCACCCCGATTGAGAGCCGAACCGTCAAGGCGCGGAACAAGGCATTCCTGTTCCTGACGACTGGCCATGCGCGGCTCAAGCTGCGCGAGTCGCTGCCGGAAGCCACCAAGCTTGCGCAGAAGAGGCCCGATCAGTTTCAGGTGGGCTCGGGAGGATGGGTCAAGGCGAGTCTCAACGCCGATGGGTCGACCCCGATCGAAGTGCTCGAGCGGTGGATCGGCGAAAGCTACCGGCTCATGGCGGGGACGCCGGTCGCGGCTGGAGGCAAGACCAAGAAGCCGACCTGATTCCACGCGTTTGGATCTAAACGCGTCTCTCGCAGCGCGGTATTCGGCTCGTCTGCCGTCAGCGGTGTCAAATAGGAACTAGATCGTCCCCACCCGGCGGGCTCGCTTCGCGAGCCGGCCGACCTCCCCGCGTGGCGGGGAGGCGAGATCGACGAAGGCAGGCCCCGCGTGCACGGGGGCCCATAGCAGCGTGTCGCACTTGGCAACCTGATCTTCCCCACCCGGCGGGCTCGCTTCGCGAGCCGGCCGACCTCCCCACTGCGTGGGGAGGCGCTTCTTCCCCGCAAGCGGAGAAGTAATTAGAGAAAGGAGCCCCTCACCAGGAGCTCCTTTTGAACCGCAAAGCAGGGGCGGACTTCCCCACCCGACGCTGCGCGCCGACCTCCCCACGAGTGGGGAGGCACTCTTCCCCGCAAGCGGGGAAGTAATTTCCTTTGAACCGCAAAGCAGGGGCGGACTTCCCCACCCGGCGCTGCGCGCCGACCTCCCCACGAGTGGGGAGGCACTCGTCCCCGCAAGCGGGGAAGTAATTTCCTTTGAACCGCAAAGCAGGGGCGGACTTCCCCACCCGGCGCTGCGCGCCGACCTCCCCACGAGTGGGGAGGCACTCGT
>WNFE01002054.1_pt1 | contig 14772 bp, 11 predicted proteins | sample 5400451 | NCBI WGS metagenome assembly WNFE01 (sample SAMN13153344, study PRJNA577476) | soil metagenome | isolation source: 200 cm saprolite under Douglas fir tree site 2 hole 2 | place: USA:California | collected 2015-04-18 | reverse complement strand
TCGGTGCTCGCGGAGGGAGATGCGCTAACCAACCGGCCGGGCGCGCCACGCCTTATTTACCGGCAATTGTTCTTTCCCTGGCCCAGTCCGCTCGAGGTCTGCCCGGGCGACACCGTAACCGTCACAGTTTCTGCACGACTCGTCGGCAACGACTATGTCTGGCGCTGGGATACACAGCTTGCAAGTAAGAATGCGGCCAAGGGCGGCAAGCCGCCCTTTCGCCAGTCAACGTTTTTTGGTTCTGATTTTTCTCTCGCGGAATTGCGGACCTCGGCGTCCCGGTTTCAACCGAAGCTCAACGAAGATGGCCGGATTCAACGCCGCATCTTGTCGCTGATGGAAGGAACCACCTCGCTGGAAGCCATCTCCCAGGAGTTGGTAAAAGACTTTCCGGGCCGGTTTAAGCGCTGGCAGGACGCGTTCAATCTGGTCTCGTCGGTATCCCGCAACTTCGGGTCCTGAACCCGCGCTGTATGCAGGAAAATGCATTTGCGGCGCGATTCGATGCACGAGCGCGAATTTTGGCCGAAGCTCCAGCCGCGAAGTGGCGAAAGAATACAGCCCGGGGCGCCAGCCCCGGGTTCGAAAGCCAGACCTCAAGCCCAACGGGGCGAAAGAAACCGGGAATAAGTGCCTCTGGGGCTGAAGCCCTGAGTATTTCGAAGGCTCTTATTGCAGGGCCAAGGCCCTGCTCCACCCAAAACGATCCAAGCGGTCCGTTCCCGGCGCCAAAGTATCAACACACGTTATTTGCCTGCAAGCTGAACGAAACCTGCCCGCATGAACCGCCAGCTCCACTTGCACGCCAGGCGCACCGGACGCACAGGGTAGTAGAGAAATCCAAGAGACGGCGGAAGTCGCAGGAAATCGCGATCGGTCAGCTGGGGTGCGAAGACGACGGTTGCGAAGTATCGCAGCTTGTCCCAGGGACGCGTTAGCAAACGCAGATGACGAAAGGCAAAGGCATTCTGCGCGTCCCCCACAGGAACACGCAAATACGGAAAGAGCCGCACTCCCTCAGGCAGGGAGACTGAAGAATAATATGCCGGCAGCCTGGTTCCCAGCAGATGCGAGCAAGCGGCCAGTGTTTGCCGGACCGCCAGGCCGACTTCGAACTCCTCAGTTTTCTTCATCACGCATTGCCAATCAACCAGCCCGCTCGAAGCGATTTCATGGATATCGACCAGCCACTTCAGGCTCCGCCATTCATGGTCGGTGGCATGGATGCAGAGGTAAAGGAATTCCCACTCAGGAGTCAGGGAATACGCGGGCACTCCCAAGAAAGATTGGGAGCGGCACCCGGCCCAAAGGTCCTGCACGGCATCGTAATGCCTGCCATGCCGCTGCACGACTTTTAAGAAAAAAGAGTCATTGAAATCGCTCCGGTAGCCGGACGCCAGAATCCAGTCAATCGCTTGAGCTACCTTTGTGGGCGGCACCAGAATGTCGATATCGGAGCAAACCCGCGCAGCGGGATCGCCATAGAGCGATTGCGCCAGGGTGACGCCCTTCAGCGGGATTACAGGTATCCCGGCCTCACCCAGCAACTTGAGCAGCCGCGCTAATTCTTCCGCGAACAATTGATTGCGCAACGCGTTCGCCAGGTAAGCGCTCTTCAGCTCAGTTTGAACGGCTGGCGGAACGCCCGGAAAGCCAAGCAGGCGAAGATTGCGATACAGCAGCGGATAAACCTGGTGAGCGTAGGCGCGCTCCAGAACCATCGGCCACTGCAGCGGCGATGCGAGATAGTCCAGGATCCGCGTTTGCAATTCGGGGGAGAGTCGTCCGCGTGCCAGCAGCAGGCACAACTTGTCCTCAGGGCTCATGGCCGGGGTCGCGTTCTCACCCATGATTTCGCGGAAACTCCTGAGCGTCGCCGAAGCCTCGGCCATCGTACACTCAGGGTATACGATAAGACATGGCAGCAGACGCCCTGGTCGTGGAAGAAATACAAAAGTATTTCCCGGCCCCTCAGACCGGCTGGCGGGCGTTTCTCAATCCCTTCGCGGCGCTTACCCAGCCGGCTCTGCTGGGAGTTTCTTTCCAGGCAGCGGCCGGCGAAGTGGTGGCGATGATCGGCGCTAACGGTTCGGGCAAGTCAACTCTGCTGCGTATTTTGGCCACACTGCTGGTGCCCTCGCGCGGCCGCGCCAGCGTTGCCGGTTATGATGTGGAACGGCAAGCGTCGCACGTCCGCACGCAGCTTGGATTTCACTCGGCCACCGACGGCGGCTTCTACAGCCGGCTTACCGCAAGAGAGAATCTGGAATTCTTCGCGGCCATGAACAATCTGTTTGACGTCGAGGCTGCCCGGCGAATCGAAGAACTCACCGATCTGATGGGAATGGGGTCGTTTCTGGAAAGCCAGGTGCGCACGCTTTCTACCGGCCAGGTGCATCGTCTCGGTCTGGCGCGCGCCATGATCCATCGTCCGAGCGTGCTTCTGCTCGACGAGCCGACGCGAAGTCTGGATCCCATGGCTGCCTCTGAGTTCCGTCGGTTTCTAAAAGCCGAACTGGTCGAGCGTCACGGCACCACGGTGCTGTTCGCCTCCCACACCCTGGCCGAAGTGGAGCAACTGGCCGATCGCGTCGCCCTGCTGGACAAGGGAAAACTGGTGGCTTGCGATTCCCCACGCGGCCTTCGCTCCGCAACCGGGGCGGCGACCCTGGAGGAGGCACTCGAACGGTTGACTCCCCGCGCGTTTCTGGCCGAGGTGTCCTTGTGAGCGCCCATAGCACGCTGCGCAAGGCTCTGGCGTTTTTCAAGCGTGATCTGGCCATCGCCCGCAGTTACCGCATGACTTTCGCGCTCGAGATTCTGGAAGCTTTTTTTGGCGTTGCCACTTTTTACTATCTCTCGCGATTTGTTTCCAATGCTCAGCTTGCCCACACGCTGCCGGCGGGGAGCGACTATTTTGCCTTCGCGCTGGTGGGCTTTGCGTTCTTCGACTATCTGACCGTCTCCTTGAGCGCTTTCGATAGCAGCATCGTGGAAGCCCAGCAAAACGGCACGCTGGAGGCCATGCTGGTCACGGAAACCCCGCTGACCATGATTCTGGTCGCCTCGGCAGCATACCCATTCGTGCTGCTGGCGGTGCGCACGGTGATCTACCTGGCCTGGGGCGCGCTGCTTTTCCATTTCCCCATTCGCGAAGCCAACTGGCTGGGCGCGGCAATTATTCTTGTCGTTTCGATCCTGGCGTTTGCCGGCCTGGGAGTGATTTCAACCAGCTATCTCTTGCTCTTCAAGCGAGGCAATCCCGCCCGGTGGCTGATCGTGGGCGCGTCCGGCCTGCTGGGCGGAACGATGTATCCCGTGTCCGTGCTTCCCGTGCCGCTGCAGTGGCTGGCGCGACTGCTTCCGGTAACCTACTCGCTGGAGGGGATGCGCGGCGCGCTGCTCGAGGGCGCGGGCTTCGCGCAACTCTGGCCTTCAGTGCGCGCGCTGCTGCTTTTTTCCATAGTCCTGCTGCCACTATCGAGCGCAGTCTTCGCCTGGGCCCTGCGCCAGACCAAAATCACAGGCACCCTTACACATTTGTAGAGTAATTGTGCACGTGTGGCCGCGGGCTACTCGCCCGCCCGGAACAAGCCCGATCCTCATTTCGAATGCGCCGGCACCGGAAGCCCCACCCAGGCATTCACCAGACCGAGCATTTCGCGCACCACGGAAAAGATGTCGCGTGTATTCCACCACCAGTGGTCAACGTCGATGGGATCTTCATAGGCCGCGCGAACCGTGGCCTTCGGATTGTCTCCGGTAAGCTTCCGCGCCACAACACCTTGACCCGTCGTGTGTGTTGCGGCGATGTGACCAGGATCACCGTGTGCTTTCCCGCCCGCTGCATTTCCCGTCCCGCATCCTCCACCTCCTGCTCGGTGTTTACGACCGTGTCCTGCAGGACATGAATGGCAGCATCCGGAACGCCTTTGTGGGTGAGGACGTCGCGGTTGTATTCTTCTTCCGCAACAAAATGGATTCCAAGTTTCTGCAGTTCGCCGGCGGGGCTGTCCGGCCGGCTTAGCCAGACTTCTGGCGCATAGCCCTTGGCAAACAACTTGGCGCCTTCTTCCGCACGGTAGGGCATGCTGCCACTCAAAACGAAAATCACATCCGCCTGGGAAAGGGAATCCTCGCGCGTAAGCCACCGGCCCGCGCCTCGAAATGCAACCACCGCGGCAATCAGGATCAACAAAGCCAGGACGCCAAGAGTAACTCTCTTCATGCTGGCATCTTAAACCGTACTAGATCACGTGGGGACAGCCGAGGGCGGCTGTCCCCACGTGGTCTATGGTGGTCCGACCTGACTTGCGTAGGGGCCGACGTCCTCACCTGCCCGGCGGGGCAACAACCGGCGGCTCGAACCGAAGGCCGAGATCGCCGCTCGCTCGACAGACCAAGCTCGACAAATCGCGCTAACACACTAAGGCGAGCTTGCGCTCGCCCGCCCAGACGAGGACGTCCGGGCCTACGTGTGTCCCTAAAAGTGGAAACCTATTTCCGCCGTAAAGGCTCGCGGCGTTACGTAGTGGGTCCCGCTAAACGTTGACAGGAAGTTGTAGAGCGCCACCTTGTTGGTCAGATTGATGGCCGTCAATTGCAGACTCCACTTGTAACGCTCTCCGTGGAAAAGGTTGTCATCTCCCACCGACAGATCGAAGAGATTGCGGGGAGCGATGCGTTGTGGGTTCTTGTCGTCATTCTGGGTACCGGTTGCCGGGATCGTGACCAGAGTCGATCCATACTGCGCCGCTGGGCAGGTGCCGGTCGGGGATATCGGAATCCCCAGGGGATTTGCCGCACTCGGAGGCGCCGCATGCACCGAGCCGCAGAATAATCCCGCCTGGAACTGCTGATCCGGAGTCAGGCCGGAAACGTCCACCTGGGTCAAGTCCGGGCTTCCGCAAGTATCAGTTAACGCAACGCATGGAACCGCTCCCGCCACCAACCCGCTGTCATAGCGCCAGTTGAAGCCCACCCAGGGTCCGCGGGCCCAGGGCTGGTATTGCACGTGCGTGGTCTGGTTGAATTTCTCGTCATGGTCAATGCGGAATGGAGAGAATCCAGTGGTGCCAGCTCCCGGAGGAACCGCACCGGCTCCGCCCAGTTGTGGGTTGAAGAACCGCGCCGCCACGCTGGAGAAGACAAAGAGCGCCGAGAAGCCGTGGAAGTCAGGCACGCTCACGCGGCCTGCCACCGCCGGGATTTTGGAGTTGGCCCATTCGATTGGGAAAGTGATCGGAGTGCTGCCCAGCACGCTGAAGTCGTAGGCGTTGTGCGTGTACTTCCAGATGTACTCGCCGGAAAAGACCAGATACTTCCCGAAGGCCTGCTGCAGGCCAGCATGGAACTCATTGCGCCAGCCGGGACTAAACGGGGTTGCTCCCGGCGCGGAACAGGCAAGCAGCGGATTCAGGACAGGATCGGCACATCCAATACTGGAGAGCACCAGATTCTCATTGAACGGAGTCTCCAGAACTCGGGCGTAGGAAACCCGAAGGATGGTGTTGGTCTTCTTGATGTTATAAGCGATTCCCACGCGGGGCTCGGCTTCGCGATGGGTGGTCAGACCATTGTAAAAATCGCCGCGCAAGCCGAGATTCAGAGCCCAGTTTCCTTTGGTGATTGAGTCCTGCACGTAAAGTGCGAGTTCCTTCACGTCGGTATGGCCGTGAAAGGGAAATAACCCTCCTCCGCGTGTCAGGTCAAAGGGAAGAAGAACGCTGTTGAAGCCCGGATTCGTGGTGCCACCCGGATTCTGCACGCCACCGCATTGCCCCGGGTCGGTTACAGTCGGACTCGTATTGGGACTGCCGTCGGCATTGAAACATACGAAGTTAAAAGTAGGATCCACGATGCCCAGGCGGTTGTTCTCGTCCAGGAAGGTCTGCTGGTAAGTTGCTCCCGCCTTAATGTTGTGGATGCCTTTCACGTAGGAGACATTCGAACGAATGCCGGCGTTGGTCAGGGTCCGATCCTGGGCCACAGTTTGCGATTGAAGATCGGGCGCGAGATCGGCGAATGGGTTGTTGCTGGGGTAATAGTTGTACTGGTCTCGCCGGATGAAGGCTCCGAGGGTGAACACGGTATTGGGATTGACCGCCCGGGTCCACGAGGGCGCGATGTTGAAGGTTTTGATCTGCGAACGCTGGTCGGCCGGCCCCACGACGTTTCCGTTAGGATCAAGCCCCCCGTTGTCCACAGTCAGCCCAGACCAGGCGGTCGCATTCTGGGTGTCGAAGGAATTGGGTGTCTGGAACCAGGAGCGGGTGAATCCCAGGTTCACATGGATGGAATCCGCCTGCGATAGTTGAAAGTCCAGGCGATCGAATGCATTTTCTTCGTTGCCCTTGTCGTGCAAGACGGTGAACTCCGGCGGATCCAGGAAACGGCCGCTGTTCAACCCGTTGGTCGAGATGAAGTTGCCCCACTTCTGGCCGCCGTAGCCGAAGTTAAGTCCCACACCGGAGGTGCCGAAACTGCCGTAAGAAGCGGTAACCGAGCCATGCGGCGTGGTCATTCCCTGCCCCGAACGCGTAGTCACGTTAATCACAACGCTGGTCTTGTCGCCATACTCGGCCGGCGGCGCTCCGGCGATGACTTCCATGGACTCGATCGAATCGAGCGGAATCTGGTTGGAAAAGACTTTACTCTGCTGGTCGGTGATGGGCTGGCCATCGACGGAAAATGAGTTCTCCGCGTGGTCACCCAGTCCGTGAAACAGACCGTTGGAATCGGCGGCGATTCCCGGCGAAGACAGCGTGACCAGCGAACTGAGCGAGGATGACTGGCTTTCCAGAGGCATCTTGTCGAAAAGCTCCTTCGACACATCGGTGTGAAACGTGGGATCGTTCTCCAGCAGATCTTCGCCCGTAGCTTCAACCGTTACCGATTCCGACGATCCTTTTATCTGCAGTGTGATGTTGATATTTATGGGGACAATGGAGCGAACATCCACATCCTGAGCGTAAGCAGCGAAACCTTGCCCGGTGACAGTGAGGTGATAGGGATTGAAAGGAATATTCGGGATGGTGAACTTTCCCGCACTGTCGGTGCTGGCGGTTCGAACAAAACCGCTGACCGGGTTGCGAATTTCCACATTCGCGTTGGCAACCACTGCGCCCGTCGGGTCCGCAACGATACCCGTGACCGATGTCGAGCTTCCACCGGACTGCGCGTAGGCAGGAAGAGCAAAAGCCACATAGAAAATTGTCATGAGAGCCGCAAATAGCGGCTTTTTGTAAGAAGCCAGCATGATTCCTCCAAAGAAAGTCTAAGAAATGGGAAAGCGGGTGCACGCTTGGAGCACCCCCTTGATTCGATCTTCTGAATTCGATTTCTAGACTGCTGGAGGGGGACGAACGCTAAGGGCAAATGCTACGAGGCGTTGCTTGGCAGAAACCGGCTCCAGACGGATCGCGGAGATTCGAACGAACGTCTGGCCCGGCAAAGTGGAAATAGCTTTGGGAGAAGCCGAATGCGCAGTCACGCAAACCGTACACTTTAAAGCGTCGGTCGCGCTCGAATGGTGATGCGTAACCAGTGCCACCGCTGAACAGAAGGTCAGCAGCAAGCACAGCAACGCTATCTTTTTCGAGATCGACTGCATAACGGCTGCCCCACAAGTGGTTCTTAAAATCTACACCGGAAAAGTAACAATGACAACCAGAGCAAGAAATCTAATCGCGACGGAGGCGTCACCGAAAGTCCGGTCACTCTGGTAACCGCTGGACAAATCGGGGCTGCACTCTGTGTCCTTTGCGTTGCCTTGGGTCCTTTGCGGTTAAAGCTCTTGACCGTGCGTGTAAGTCACGGCCGCTGTAGGTGGATCTTGCCGCTGAACGAGCGTAATTCAAAGCGTGACCCGCGCACCATCCCAGGTTTCAGCAGCAAGTTGCCAGGGCCTGTCCTGGAAGCAGTGCCAGCTTCGGGAAAACCGGGATCAGGCTGTCCCTTGATGGAGCGCGCCTTGATATCGACCAAGGCGTTGGCCGGGATGGAAACGTCGAGGTCCCCGGAGTGACTGGTCAGAAGATATTCTCCGACCGGGCCAGGATCTCCAACGTACGTAATTCGCCCGCGCCCGGAGTTCACCTCGATCGATGGTCCGGTGACGTTACGCAGGTTGACGTCGCCGCTCACCGAATGGATGTCCACATGGCTGTCGCGAATGTCAGTTAGAGTAATCGGTCCGCTGAGCGTTCTCACATGCAAGTGGGCATCGCCGATGTCGGTCACTTCCACCGACGCGGTTGAGGCTTCCAGAATCACGTCACCGCGCAGCCCCTGCGCCCGAAGGGTTCCGTCGGACGATCGCACGCTGACGAATGCAGCCGCGGGTACCAGCACGGTGTACTCCACAAGGTTGGCGCCGGGACGACTGGACATCGCCCGCAGCTCGATGCGATCGCCATGCTGCTCGTTCATCAGGCTGACCGTGTCGGAATGCGACACCGTCTCGACCAGCACCTGCCGGCTTCCAGACGGCTTGACCGTGATAGGGCCGTAGTTGTTGGTAATCGAAATAACCGCTCCGGGTCCCACGGTGTAGCTCAGGTCCTGTTTTTCTTGCGCGGCCGCAGTCAGCGCGAGAAGGGAAATGGCGACCAGGAGCCCCGCGAGACCTTCAATCATGTTTTTTCGCATATTCATACGCCGCCCCGACCTGCAGGACACCACAATTGGACCTTAACTGAGCCTTAAATAGCTAGATGCATAGCTATACCCAAAGAGAGGCCCCGCTTGCCAGCAAATTCTACAATCCATTACTCGGCGAGGGTGCCGGCAACTTCGCAATGCCCGGGCAACCAACTAAATTGATCTAGCAACTAAATAATTAGTTGACCTTTGGGTACCCGGCTGCGTCTAATCAGCACAAGGAGAAATGGTTCGTGCCGCCAAGAAAGTCTGAGACCCTGACCGAAGCTGAGCTTCGCCTGATGGAAGTGCTGTGGCGGAAGGGCTCGGCCACGGTCCAGCAGGTTCTTGATGCGCTTCCGGAAAAGCCGGCATTGGCCTATAACTCCGTACTCACCACTATTCGAGTCCTGGAAAACAAGGGATACGTTGAGCACACAAAAGACGGCCGGGCCCACGTGTATGTACCCATCATGGAACGTGAGGAAGCCAGCAGATCCGAGATCCGGCACCTGCTAACCCGGTTCTTCAAGAATTCTCACGAGTTGCTGGTCTTGAATATCCTCGAGGACCAGGGTATCGAAGCCAGGGAACTCAAGCGTTTGCGGCAACTCCTGCAAGACAGAGAGGTCACAGGAGGAGCTACCGGAGAAGAAAAATGACCTCTGCCCCTCTCAGCTTGCAATCCGTAGATCTGCAATCCCTGGCCCAGATTTCCTCCGAGCGCATGCTCAACTGCGCCGTGGAAGGTCTCGGAATAGCCGTGCTGGCCTGGATCCTGCTCCGTATGATCGGACGGCAGAACTCAGGCACGCGCTTTGCCGTCTGGTTCTCGGCTTTGTTAGGAATCGCTGCCCTTCCGCTGTTCGGACATCTGGCCGCAGGCGGTACCGAGCTCACCCGGCAGTCCGAGATCACCATACCCGCCTCATGGGCGCTCTACATATTCGTCCTGTGGGCAGTTGTGGCCGTTGCGGGATTGATCCGAGTAGGCGCCGGCTTCTGGCATCTGCACCGGTTAAGAAAAACCTGCGTAGGACTCGAGGTCGCAACCCTTGATCCTCTTTTGCAGAAGACCCTGGAAGAGTTCGACTCGTCCAGAACCGTCGCGGTCTGCGTATCCGAACAATTGCGAGTGCCAACCGCAATCGGATTTGTGAAGCCGCTGGTGGTCTTCCCGTCCTGGACCATGCAGGAGCTTTCCGCCACCGAACTGAATGCGATTCTGCTGCATGAACTGGCCCACCTGCGACGCTGGGATGACTGGACGAACCTGATTCAGAAAGTGTTGGGTGCTCTGTTTTTCTTCCATCCAGCAGTGTGGTGGATTGAGAAGAATCTCGCCATCGAACGCGAGATGGCCTGCGATGACCTGGTGCTGGCCAAGACCGCCAGCCCGCGGGTATACGCCGAATGCCTGGTGTCGCTGGCCGAGAAGAGTTTTCTGCGGCGCGGACTGACGCTGGCCCAGGCCGCCGTCAACCGCATGCGCCAGGTCTCGCTCCGGGTATCGCAGATTCTGGACGTAAACCGCCCCAGCGCCACCCGGGTGTGGAGGCCGGCCCCTGTCCTGTTGGCTGGAGTGTCGATTGCCTGCCTGCTGGCGTTTTCCAACACGCCTCGGCTGATTTCGTTTGAGGATGGATCAGGCGGTTCAATCGCCGCGTCAACGGCAGCGGCAATCGCATCCGGCGAGATCGAGACAAGTCAGCCTGTGCCTGTGTCCGCTCGCGTTGTTCCCGCGCGGCTGGAGCTGAAGTCCAATGCGGTTTCGTTTTCTGGGCCGATGGCGAAAAGGGTCATAGCGACTAAGGCGAACCAGCCAGTCCTAGTCCAGGCAAGGGCGGTGCGGTCGCGGAAAAAGGCGCCTACATTGCTCCGGGCCAGTGCCACAAACCAGGCGGTTGCTTTTCAGACTTTGGTTTTCGTAGTGGAAACACGGGCCTTGCAGGCCGCGCCGGACGATGCGTCCGACGCAGTGGTGTGGAACCTTTCGGTGTGGCAGGTGACCGTGATCCGCCCGGTAAGGAACCAGGTTGAACCAGGAATCGTCGCGAAGTCGATATGAGTTTTTTTTGCAATCAACAACTAAAGAATTAGTTGCTGAACGAAGTGAAACAGGAGAGAAGGAAAAATGAAAAGCTGGAAAGCAATATTTGGCCGCCATCTGATCGTGCCCTTTCTGACGATCGCGATGGTGGGCTCGTTCGTAACCTATGATTTCGTGAAGGCCATGCCGGCCAAGGCGGCGATGACTGCGCCCACGCAGACGCCGCTCGACAACAACAGCGTGGGTGCGCTGCTTTCGCTCGACCAGGCGATGGAGACCCTGGCCGCGCGCGTCACCCCCGCGATCGTGAACGTCACCGTGACCTCGCGCGCCAAGATGAATGTCTCCGATGGCGACGCCGACGACATGCAGCAATTCTTTGACCGGCAATTTGGTCAGGAATTCGGTCAGCAGTTCGGCCGGCAATTCGGACCTTCAGGCCGCTCCTTCGGACAGCGCTCCCAGCCGCGGGTCGAGCACGGGCTGGGCAGCGGCGTGATCATTTCACCGGATGGCTATATCGTCACCAACAACCACGTGGTCGATGGCGCCACCGACGTTCGCGTCACCATGAGCGATCGCCGCATCCTGCCTGCGAAGGTCGTGGGCACCGATCCCCTGACCGACCTCGCGGTCATCAAGGTGGACGGCCATAACCTGCCCAACGCGCCCTGGGGCGATTCCACGAAACTGCACCCGGGACAAACCGTTCTGGCATTCGGCAACCCGTTCGGATTCCGCTTCACCGTGACTCGTGGCATCGTGAGCGCGTTGAACCGTCCTAATCCGTCCTCGGATGACGCCCGCAAGCCCGGCCAGTTCATCCAGACGGATGCGGCCATCAATCCCGGGAACTCCGGCGGCCCACTGGTGAACGCGCGCGGTGAAGTGATCGGCATCAACACCTTCCTGATCTCGCCTTCGGGATCGTTCTCGGGCATGGGATTCGCCATCCCCACGCAGATCGTGCGCCCCACCGTGGACAAGCTGATTCAGTTCGGCAAGGTGACGCACGGCTACATGGGAATTGGAATCGCCGACGTGACCCCTGACAACTCGAAGTTCTTCCACATGACCAACGCGGTCGGCGCGGTCGTGACCCAGGTCGAGCCCGATTCTCCGGGAGCGAAAGCTGGCCTGAAAGTCGGCGACGTGATCACCCGGATCGAAGGCAACGAAGTCAGCGACGCGGGTGAATTGCAGGTTGAAGTGGGACAGAAAAATCCGGGCACGACTATTCACTTGCAAGTAATGCGCGATGGCAAGAACGTCGAGGTCCCGGTCACCCTGGAAGCCATGGGCAGCCGCGACCGGTCAGCCAAAGAAACCTCTGACGCGGGACACGGCAAGCCACGCTGGGGAGTCGGACTGTCCGACATCACTCCGGAAATGCGCGAGCAGCTGCAGGCGCCCAGCGATCTGCACGGCGCGGTGATCCAGCAGGTGCAGCCCGGCAGCCCCGCGGACAACGCGGGGTTGCAGTCCGGTGACGTGATCGTGGAAGTGGATCGCAAGCCGGTGCAAAGCGCAGCCGACGTTCAGAAAGCGCTGAGCAGCGTGCCCAAAGGACAGGACGCCCTGGTGCTGGTGTGGTCTAACGGCGGCAATTCTTTCCGCGTGTTGCACTCGGCCCAGGCAGACGACAACAGCGGCATGTAATTAATTACGCGAAGCAGTTCTCCCAATGGGAGGCGAGCGTTATGTCCCGCCTCCCAATTTTTTTCCCACTCCCGTTTTTCACACCGCGGGGCTCAGTCTTCGACGAATGCCTTGAGCCTGGACAACGCCTGATCCCACTGCCGGGAGACGAAATCGAGGTAGTTCTTCATTTCTTCAATGGATTTCTGCTCGAATTCGAACCGGCTCTCGCGACCCGAGTGGACGCAGCGCACGATCCCTGCACGCTCCAGCACTCGAAGATGCTTGGTGATCGCCTGCCTGGTTAGCTTCGAACCCTGGGTTAGTTGGGAGATCGAACGAGGCTCTCCACCACAGAGCTTCGCAACCAGCGCCAGACGAGTCTCGTCGCCCAGCGCGGCAAAGGCACAAGCAAAAACAGGGGCGTGAGCCTGTTGTCTGCGGGCCTGGCGGCTACGAAGTTTGTGCGACATGGGCCTCGATCTTCTTTAGTTGCTCCGTCCAACCGCCATCATTCCTGCGGAATGCTTCGAGGCGGCGGTCGCTGGGGATCTTGTCGAAGCCGGACTCGGTGAGCAGAAGCAGGGTGCCGCTCGGGATCTTCTCCAGCCTGAATTCGACCAGCGTGGGCGTCTCCGTCGAATAATCCACTTTGGGGTCGACGGCATAAGGATGCCAGGTAAAAGAAAAGAGCCTTTCGGGCTCCATCTTCTGCACCACAGCCTCCCATTTGAGGTGCTCGTACCCGGGATAAGTAATCTGGCCAGTCGACACCTGGCCGGGTACGAACGGGCCATCCAGTTTTACCCGAAACCACTGGCCAAACTCACGGTAATCCGTCAGGGCACGCCAGACCCGCGAAACCGGGGCTTTGAGTTCAATACGCTTCTCGATACGGTCGTTCATGTTATGCAACCTCTCGGTTGCATATTAGTATAAGTTAGGTGGAACTGCAACCTGTGGGTTGCCTATTTTGGCTGGGGCTTCCCTAAGCTCTAACCAAAAGCGTCTTCCTGTTCGGGCACGTTTGGAGTTGCCGGTAACCCTGACCTACCGTACGACGGTCACTCGGAGCGCAGCGCTTGCATAACATCGACGCGTGCAGCGCGTGCCGCAGGCAGAACCGACGCGATAAGCGCGACTGTCATCAGCACGAATGCGGAGACGGCCACAGGCAATGCGCCCGGCATCTTGACGTCCAGGAAATATCTGCCCGCCAAACGCGCCAGTACGAACCCGAATGCTGCGCCGGCAAGTACGCCCGCCGCAGCCATCACGGCGCCCTCTGCGATTACGCCTTTGAGGAGTCGCTGCGGCTCCGACCCGAGGGCCAGCCGGATACCGAATTCCCGCGTCCGCGAGCTCACTGAAAACGCCAGCACACCCGCGACGCCTACCACTGCGATCGCCAACGCGACAGCCGCGAATACGCCGAACACCACTGAGTTTAACCGGTCGGGTGTGAGCACCTCTGCACGAATGTCTTCGAGAGTGGCGGCGTGCTCAACGGGCTGATCGGCCGACATGTCGCGAATAACGCGCGTGACCGGCATGACCAGCGCATAAGGATTTGCACCGGTGTGGATGAAAAGGCGACCGCCAAACATTGGCCCCTCGTCAAAGGGGCTGTAAACGCTGAGCGTGGGCTCAGGAACGACGTGTCCGTCGTCAATATCGGCGGTGACACCGATGATCCGGTGCGGCGCACTAAGACGCGACTTTTCGAGATCGGTCCCGGGGAAGAATTGCAGCACAGGATCCGTCCAATAGACATGCCGATTGACCGCATCCTGGTTGGGGAACATGCGCTGTGCGAGAGTCTCGCTGACGATAACGACGGGCTCTTCATGATTGTTATTCTGGTCATCGAGCGCATTGAAATCGCGGCCGGCAATGATAGGAACGCCAAGCGCCGCAAAGAATCCGGGAGAGATGACACGCCACTGCGCCCGGGGATCCTCTACACCGGAGGCATGGACGTGTCCGTCGGCGGAGAATTGCAGACCAGGACCGGGGCCGCCATCGCGCCAGGGAACGACGTTGCCGAACGCGATCTTGCTCACGCCCGGTAGGGCATCAATGCGACGGATTGCTTCCTTGTAGAAATCGACGACTTGCTGAGGTGTCTTCCCGTAGGACATAGCGGGAACGTCGATCGCGAGGACGTGCTGGGTGTCCAGACCCGTCTGCGCTCTTTGCAGTGCGATCAGCGTAGCGATCAACGCACTTGCGCCAGCCAGCAGCACGAAGGACGCGGCGATTTGTGTCACGGCGAAGATCCGCTGGCGGCGGGTCGTGACGCCGGTGATCCGTACACTGCCGCTTGATAAGCTCAGTCCATTCGGCGTGCCGGACGAGGGCAGGCGCGGGACGAATGCGAGAATCACCGCGGCGACGACAGCCAGCGCCGCTCCGACCCAAAGCAAGCTCGAATCGACTCTGAA
>WNFE01005033.1_pt1 | contig 14776 bp, 15 predicted proteins | sample 5400451 | NCBI WGS metagenome assembly WNFE01 (sample SAMN13153344, study PRJNA577476) | soil metagenome | isolation source: 200 cm saprolite under Douglas fir tree site 2 hole 2 | place: USA:California | collected 2015-04-18 | reverse complement strand
AAGGAAGACAAGTTCGACAAGATGAAAACGGGAGTCGGCATCGTTGCCACGCGGTGGGTAATCGAGCGGCCGATGATCTTCAAGACCAGCATCGAACAAGCCCATGGCCGGATGGGCACCTTCTCGCCGGGCTTCGGCGTGAGGGTATCTGACGCGGTGCAGGCATCATGTTCTGCTTTCCCGTTCTTCGATCGGAAGATGGTGAAGACGGACAAAGGTGACCTGGTCGAGCTAATCGACGGCGGGTACTGCGCGAACAATCCGACACTTTATGCGATTGCCGACGCGGTCATGGCGTTCAAACTCCCACCGGAGCACATCCGGGTTGTGAGCGTCGGGGTCGGCGTATATCCGTCGCCGAAACAGTCGTGGTTCAGGACCACCAGGTGGGCGCAGAAACTCATGAGTGTCCAGCTCCTACAGAAGACTCTGGAGATCAATACGCAGTCGATGGATCAGCTCCGACACGTCTTGTTCCGGCACGTTCCCACCGTGCGGATTAGCGACACCTTCGAGCAGCCGGAAATGGCGACCGACTTGTTCGAGCACAATATGACAAAGCTGAACATCTTGCGACAGCGTGGAAGCGAGTCGTTCGCGAAACAGGAACAGGCGTTGCAGCAATTACTGTTGTAGGGGGGGGACAGTGGCAATACCTGAATCACAGCTTGAAACGTGGGCTAAGCAAGGCTCGGTCGCGCAGTCGCGCGACACATACGCGACAGTCCAGAAGACGCTCGATGACAGCGGGTCTCACTACTACCTGAAGAGCTTCGAGTCGTTCCTCCAGGGCTCATACGCGAACGATACGAACGTCTATCGCGACAGTGACGTTGATGTGGTAATGCGCCTAGACTCGGCCTGGTACCACGACGCGCCGTTGCTTCAGAAAGGTCAGTACGAGGCATTCGAGCGCGCCTATCCAGGCGCGGCGGACTATGGCCTGCCGGAGTTCAAGGCCCAGGTCGCGGCATGGCTGAAGCAGAAGTTCAACGGCGTGACGGTTGGATCGAAGGCGATGTTCATTCCTGGCAGTGGTGCCCGCCGGGACTGCGACGTGCTCGTCTGCGCGCGGTTTAGGTACTACTACCGCTTCAACAGCATGAGCGATGAGAGCTACGCCGAGGGCATCTGCTTCTTCCTGAAGGACGGCACGCAAATCGTGAACTTCCCGAAGCAGCATTCGGATAACTGCACGGCGATGCACAAGGCAACAAGCCAGTGGTTCAAACCGACCGTCCGCATCTACAAGAACATGCGGAATCATCTGGTCGAGTCCAATATACTGAAGGACGGCATTGCGCCTTCGTACTTCATCGAAGGGATGCTGTGGAACGTGTCCGCCGACAAGTTCGGTAAGAGTTACGACGATACGTTTGTCGCGACGTTCAACTACCTAGTCAACGCGGATCGATCGACGTTCAAGTGCGCGAACGGGATCCATGCGCTGTTGCAGGCAAATTCGCACGTAGCGTGGTCGGCTGCGAACTGCCAGGCGTATCCTCGATGCGCTGCGTAACCTCAGGAACAATTGGGGCTAGCGAGAGGAGGGCTAATTGTCCGCGTGCAGCAGTTCGGGGAGGCGGATGTGGGCGGTGGAGCGAAACGCAAACGTTGTTACGGTGCGCAATTCACCGTGGTTCGAACGCCTAACGTGCTGTTGCGGCGGATCGGAACTTTCGGTGCTGACTCCGCTCACTGAGCGGGCGGGTGGTTGGTTTGGACCGTTCGCAAGAGGAAGGAACAGTACTTCATGAAGAGAAGGCTGACAGGGAGCGATGGCAAAGAAATCATCATTCCCGACGGATGGAAAGGGCTTCAAGGAAGCGATGGTCGCATGGTCGCTATTCCACCAGGAGGGCGAGGACTTCAAGGGAGCGATGGCCGGATGGTCCCCATTTCCTGAAGGTGCTCGGGGTCTACAGGGTAGCGATGGAAGAATGGCTGCAATTCGAGCTGGCGCCCGAGGCCTTCAAGGCAGCGAGGGCAGGATGGTAGAGATACCGAGCGGCGCACGCAGCTTGCAAGGGTCCGACGGAAGAATGGTGGCAATACAGCCCGGGTACGGAGCGCTTCAGGGCTCCGATGGACGTATGGTTGGAATTCCGCCTGGGAAACGCGGAGTATAGGACTCGAAAGGCCGGATGTGGGGCAAGTGAGGTTCCACTTCGCGTTTCGCTGTAGCCAACGAGGAACCTCCCTTGAGAAGAGTAGACACGTCTAGCTAACGCTGAGGTGGCAACGATCTCACCGGGAGGAGTGGTTGAGCAGGGTCCCGCGCCGTAGGCCGGTAAGGACCATGCTGGTTGGAGTCCCACCGCTGCTTTCCTGCTAGAATCGGCCGCATGGCGGCGGCCATCGACGTCCCCGAGCGCTTCAACGCCGCCGCCTACTTTCTCGACCGCCACGTCACTGAAGGCCACGCCGCCCGGACCGCCTTCCGCTTCGCGGGCCGCGACGTCACCTACGGCGAGATCGCCCTCCGCGCCAACCGGCTCGGCAACGCGCTCCTGTCCCGCGACGTGCAAATCGAGCAGCGCGTTGTGCTGGCCCTCCCGGACCGCCCCGAGTTCGGCGAGGCCTTCTGGGGCGCGATGAAGATCGGCGCGGTGCCAGTCCCCGTGAGCGACGGGCTGCCCGCCCAGGAGCTGGTGTTCCTCCTCCAGGACAGTCGCGCTCGCGCGGTGATCGCCTCGGACGCGGCCGCCGCCGAGATCCGGAAGATCCGGGCGCAGTGCCCGGCGCTGGAGAGCGTCATCGTGGTGGGCGGCCGGCGGCGAGGCGCGCTCGAGTACGAGCGGCTGCTGGAGAAGGCCTCGCCCGAGCTGGCCGCGGCCGACACGAGCCGCGACGACGTGGCGCTCTGGCTCTACACCTCGGGCTCCACCGGGCGGCCGAAGGCGTCTTCTCGGCCTCGAAGCTCCACTTTGCGTTCGGCCTCGGCAACTCGCTCTACTTCCCGGCGCTGGTGGGCGCCGCGTCGGTGCTGGTGCCGGAGCGCCTCGAGGCCGAGCGGATCTTCGAGCTGATCCAGGCCGAGCGCCCCACCATGCTGTTCGCGGTGGCCACCATCTATCGCCGGCTCCTGCAGGTCGAGGGGGCGGAGCGCCGGTTCGATCTCTCCTCGCTGCGGCTCTGCGCGTCTTCGGGCGAGTCGCTGCCCGCCGCGATCTTCCACGCGTGGAAGTCGCGCTTCGGCCACGAGCTGCTGGACGTGGTGGGCTCCACCGAGGCGCTGCACGACTACCTCGCCAACCGGCCGGGCGAGGCGCGGCCGGGCTCGAGCGGGCGGGTGATCCCGGGCTACGAGGCGCGGCTGGTGGACGACGAGGGCCGGCCGGTGGCGCCGGGGCTGGTGGGGCAGCTCCTGATCAAGGGCGACTCCACCGCGGCGTGCTACTGGAACCGCCACGAGCGCACTAAGGCCACCATGCAGGGCGAGTGGCTGCGCACCGGCGACATGTTCTACCAGGACACCGACGGGTACTTCTACTTCTGCGGCCGGGGCGACGACATGCTGAAGGTCGGCGGCATGTGGGTGTCCCCGGTCGAGATCGAGGCGTGCCTGGGCGAGCACCCGGCGGTGCTGGAGGTGGCGGTGGTCGGGCGCGGGGACGCCGACGGGCTCACCAAGGCCCACGCCTTCTGCGTGCTGCGCGACGGCCAGAGCGGCACCGACGCGCTCGCCGCCGAGCTGCAGGCGCTGGTGCGCAAGCGCCTGGCCGGCTACAAGTCGCCGCGCTGGGTGGACTTCGTGGCCGAGCTGCCCAAGACCACGACCGGCAAGATCCAGCGGTTCGCCTTGCGGCGGCGCTAGGATGCGCGTCGTCGCCGAGCGCGTGTCCAAGACCTTCACCGATCGCCGGGGCCGCGACGTGGTGGCGCTGAGCCAGGTGGACTTCGCGGTCGAGCCGGAGGAGTTCGTGGCCCTGCTGGGACCGTCGGGCTGCGGCAAGTCGACGCTGCTCAACATCATCGGGGGGCTCTTGCCCGCCACCTCGGGGCGCGTCTACTTCGAGGGCGAGCGCCGCGAGGGCCGGCCGATGGCGGCCACCGTGTTCCAGGAGTTCGCGCTCTTTCCCTGGCGCACGGTGCGGGCCAACGTGGAGTTCGGCCTGGAGGAGCTGGGCGTCTCCGGCTTCGAGCGGGCCGAGCGCACGCGGCACTACCTCGACATGACCGGCCTGGGCGGCTTCGAGACCAAGTACCCGCACCAGCTCTCGGGCGGCATGCGCCAGCGCGTGGGCATCGCGCGGGCGCTGGCGGTGGAGCCGGCGGTGCTGCTCCTGGACGAGCCGTTCTCGGCGCTGGATGCCCAGACCCGCACGCTCATGATGGAGGAGCTACTCGCCATCTGGGCCCGCACGCGCCAGTCCATCCTCTACGTCACGCACAATATCCAGGAGGCCGTGTTCATGGCCGACCGCGTGATCGTGCTCTCGCGGCGGCCGGGCGAGGTGCTCGACACCGTCCCGATCCGGCTCCCGCGCCCGCGTGGCGAGCACCAGCAGGGCGATCCCGCCTTCATCCAGGCCAGCGATCGCATCTGGGGGCTGATCAAGTCGCAGGCGCAGGCTGCGCTGCTCGAGGGCGACGAGGTGGCGGAGCGCGGCTGATGGCGGTCGAGCGCTTCGTGGTGGCCGATCGCACCGCCTTCCTGCGGCGGCCCGACTACCGCACGGTGCGCGTCCTCGCGCTGGTGGGCCTCGCCGTGCTCTGGGAGCTCATCACCCGCACGGGCTTCGTGTCCGCGCTCTTCCTGCCGTCGCCGCTCGGTGTTCTGGCGGAGGGCTGGGACATGGCCGTCTCGGGCCAGATCTTCGTGCACCTGGCGCGGAGCCTCGAGCGCCTGGCCTGGGGCTTCGCGATCGGCGCGCTGGCCGGCATCAGCGTGGGCGTGGCCGTCGGGTTCTTCTCCCTGGCCGACGCGGTGGTGCAGCCGCTCATCGCGGCCACGTTCCCGATTCCCAAGATCGCGCTGCTGCCGCTGCTGATCCTCTGGCTCGGCATCGGCGAGGCCTCCAAGGTGGCGGTGGTGGCGCTCGGCGTCTTCTTCCCGATGGCCATCAACACCTACTCGGGCGTCCGCCAGGCCGACCCGCTGCTGATCCGGGCCGCGGTCTCCTTCGGAGCCGGGCGGTGGAGCGTGATTCGCAAGGTCATCCTGCCCTCGGCTCTACCGATGGTCTTCGCCGGCCTCCGGCTGGGAGCGGGCATCGCGCTGCTCCTGCTGGTGGCCGCCGAGCAGATCGCGGCCGACGCGGGCATCGGCTTCCTGATTCTCCAGTCCGGCAACCTGATGGAAACCACCAAGCTCATGGTCGGCATCGTCGTGCTCTCGCTGCTCGGGGTCCTCTCACACTGGGGGCTCTCCGGGCTCGAGCGAGCGGTGATCCGCTGGCGCCACACCTGATCGGAGGACCCTCGCATGCGCCGACTCCCACTCCTGCTGCTCCTGGCCCTCGCGGCGATCGCGGGCGGCATCTCCCTGTCGCCTGGGGCCGAGGCGCAGACGCCCGCGCCGCTCAAGGTCGGCGTGCTCAAGCTCACCTCGTCGGCGCCCGTCTTCGTGGGCGTCGAGAAGGGCTACTTCAAGGAATTCGGCGTCGAGCCCGAGCTGGTCTACTTCCAGGCGGCGGCGCCCATCGCCACCGCGCTGGCCGCGGGCCAGCTCGACGTGGGAGCCACCGGCCTCACCGCCGCGCTCTACAATATCGTGCTGGGCGGCGAGCAGCTCTGGATCGTGGCCGACAAGGGCCGGGAATGGCCCGGCTACCCGCTGGTGGCCATCGTGGTGCAGAAGGAGCTGTGGGACAGCGGCGGCCTGCGGTCCATCAAGGATCTCAAGGGCAAGCGGATCGGCGTCACCCAGATCGGCTCCACGTTCCACTACCACATCGGCAATATCCTGGAGAAGGACGGGCTCACCCTCGCCGACGTGAAGATCGTGCCGCTCCAGGCCATGCCCGCCACCATGGAGGCGCTGAAGGGCAAGCAGGTGGACGCCATCCTGGTGCCCCAGCCCTTCCCGGGCGCCGCCGAGGCCCAGGGCTTCGGCAAGATCATGGCGTGGGCGGGGGATCTCTACCCCTGGCAGATCGCGACCATCTTCTACTCCGGCAAGTTCGCCACCGACCGCGCCCGCGCGGTGGCCTTCATGAAGGGCTACGTGAAGGCCTCGCGCCACTACCACGACGCCGCGCTGGTGCAGAAGGACGGCCGTCTCGTGCCCGGGGCCGGCTACGACGACGTCGTGCAGATCACCGCAAAGTACACGGGGGCCCGGCCCGAGAACATCAAGCTCGGCTTCCCCTTCCAGGACCGCAACGGCCGCCTGCTCGTGACCGACATCGAGCGGCAGATGGCCTGGTGGACGGCCAACGGGTTCATGAAGAAGACGCTGCCGCTCCGGTCCATCGTGGACACCTCCTTCGTGGAGGAGGCCGTGAAGGCGCTCGACCGGTAGACCCCTCACCCTGCCCTCTCCCCAGAGGGGAGAGGGTTCGTTCCGACCCCCTCGCCACTCTGAGGGTGCGGTCCGAGCCCCTCGCCACTCTGAGGGGGCGTTCCGGCCCCTCTCCCCTCTGGGGAGAGGGTAGGGGTGAGGGGTCCGTTCCTGCTATCATGCTCGGAACGTGAGCGCCCCGTTCGGGAAGGTCCTCATCGCGAATCGCGGCGAGATCGCCGTCCGGGTCATCCGGGCCTGCCGCGAGCTCAGCATCAAGACCGTCGCCGTCTTCTCCGAAGCCGACCGCGAGTCCCTCCACGTCCTGCTCGCGGACGAAGCGGTGCCGATCGGGCCGCCGCCCGCCGCCGAAAGCTACCTCGTCATCGACAAGCTGATCGCGGCCGCCCGCGCCACCGGGGCCGAGGCGGTGCACCCGGGCTATGGCTTCCTGGCCGAGAACGCGAAGTTCGCCCAGGCCTGCCTGGACGCGGGGCTCACCTTCATCGGGCCGCCGCCCGCCGCCATCCGGGCGATGGGCGACAAGATGGCCGCCCGCCGCGTCGCCATCAAGATGGGCGTGCCGGTGGTGCCCGGCACCGAGCAGCCGGTCGCGGACGATGCGGAGGCCGCGCGCGTGGCCGAGCGCGTGGGCTATCCCGTCATGGTGAAGGCGGCCATGGGCGGCGGTGGCAAGGGCATGCGCCTGGTGCGCGCGCCCGGCGACCTGGCGGGGGCCCTGCGGGCCGCGCGCTCGGAGGCGGGCGCCGCGTTCGGCGACGCCGCGGTCTACATCGAGCGCTACGTCGAGGAGCCGCGGCACATCGAGATCCAGGTGCTGGCCGACGCCCACGGCGGCGTCGTGTACCTGGGCGAGCGCGAGTGCTCGATCCAGCGCCGGCACCAGAAGCTGGTGGAGGAGAGCCCGTCGTCCTTCGTCACGCCCGAGATGCGGCGCCGGATGGGCGAGGCCGCTTGCCGGGTGGCCGCCGCGGTCGGCTACGTCAACGCGGGCACCGTCGAGTTCCTGGTGGACCGCGAGCGCACCTTCTACTTCCTCGAGATGAACACGCGCCTGCAGGTGGAGCATCCGGTGACCGAGCTGGTGACTGGGCGCGATCTCGTGAAGGATCAGCTCCGGATCGCGGCCGGAGAGAAGCTCGGCTTCGGCCAGGACGACGTCGCGCTCCACGGCTGGGCCATCGAATGCCGCATCAACGCGGAAGACCCGTTCGCCTCGTTCATCCCGTCGCCGGGGACGGTGGTGGGGCTGCGGGCGCCGGGCGGCCCGTGGGTGCGTGACGACACCGGCGTCTACGCCGGCTGCACGATCCCGCGCTTCTACGACACGCTGATGGCCAAGCTGATCGTCTGGGGCCCCGACCGGGAGGCGGCGATCGCGCGGATGACCCGCGCGCTCGGCGAGTACAAGGTGGCCGGCGTGCAGACCACGATCCCGATCCTCGAGCGCATCATCCGGCACCCGGATTTCGTGGCGGGCCTCCTCTCCACCGGCTTCATGGAGCGCCTGCTGGCCGCGGACAAGCCGGAGGGGGCCGGGCGGCACCGCAAGATCGCCCTGATCGCGGCGGCGCTCACCGCCTACAAGCGCGCGGGGCGCCCGGCGTCCGCGGTGGGCTCATCCAGTGGGCCCGCCACGACGCCCAGCGCCTGGCGGCAGGCGCTGCGGCCGGGCTGGAGGAGCCGGTGAAGTTCGAGGCGCAAACGGGCGGGGAGACGATCCCGGTCGAGATCGCGGGCGCCGAGGGCCGCTTCACCGTCGCCATCGGCGACGAGCGCCTCGCGGTGGATGCCCGCGAGACCGGGGAGGGCATCTGGTCCATCCTGCTGGACGGCGCCTCCCACATCGCCGACGTCACCGAGCAGGACGGCGTCTACGTGGTGGACGTGGGGGGCGAGCGCTACGCGATCCGGGTCGAGGAGGAAACGCGGTATATCATCCGCACCCGGGGTGCCCAGGGCAGCGTCCTGGGCCAGGTGCTGAAGGCCCCGATGCCCGGCAAGGTGACGCTGATCGAGGTCGCGGTGGGCCAGGTCGTCGCGCCCGGTGACGGCCTCATCGTGCTGGAGGCCATGAAGATGGAGAACGAGTTCAAGGCGCAGGTGGCGGGGACGGTGAAGGAGATCCGGGTGGCGGCCGGCCAGGTCGTGAACCCCGGGGACGTCCTCGTGGTTATCGAGTAGCCATGGCGCTCGCGACCCTTGACCCCGGCCCCGCGGTGACGCAGGATCACCCGGGGTGCCGCTTGCGCAAAGAACTAGGAACTCCGTTGAATCGTGTGGCTTCGTCCATCTATCAGGGTCACCGACTCGAACGCTCACAAGGAGACTGACATGACCCGACTGATCACCCTGGCGGTTGCCGTCCTGGCGCTCACCTTCGTTCACCCCGCAGCGGCGCAGGAAGGCACGCTGAAGAAGATCAAGGACTCGGGCTCGATCACCATCGGGCACCGCGACGCCTCGATCCCGTTCTCCTACTACGACGACAAGCAGCAGCCGGTCGGCTACGCGGTGGACCTGTGCTTGCGCATCGTCGACGCGGTCAAGACCGAGCTCAAGATGGACAAGCTCGAGGTCAAGTACCAGCTCGTCACGTCGGCCAACCGGATCCCCCTGATGGCGAACGGCACCATCGATCTCGAATGCGGCTCGACCACCAACAACCTCGAGCGCCAGAAGCAGGTGTGGTTCACCATCACCCACTTCGTGACCGCCAACCGCTGGGTGGCGAAAAAGGCGGCGAACCTCAAGACGCTGCAGGACCTGAAAGGCAAGACCGTCGTTTCCACTGCCGGCACCACCAATATCAAGGGGATCACCGAGATCAACACCGCGCAGAACCTCGGTCTGAATATCATCTCGGCAAACGGCCACCCCGAGGCGTTCCAGATGGTCGAGACCGGCCGCGCGGCCGCCTTCGTCATGGACGACGTCCTGCTCTACAGCCTGGCCGCGCAGGCGCGCAATCCCGGCGACTACGCGATTTCAACCGAAGCGACCTCGGTGGAGCCCTACGGCATCATGCTGCGCAAGGATGATGCGGGGTTCAAGAAGACGGTCGATGCGGCCATGGTCAACATCTACAAGTCGGGGCAGATCAAGGGGATCTACGAGAAGTGGTTCCAGAAGCCCATCCCGCCCAGAGGACTGAACCTGAACATCCCGATGACCGATCAGTTCAAGAAGGTCGTCGCGAATCCAACCGACTCGGGAGATCCGGCTTCCTACAAATAGGGGTCACCGAGGAGACGCGAGTACCACGCACGGGGGGCCCGAGGGCTCCCCGTTGGGCGGGAGGGAAATGAACTACAACTGGCACTGGAAGGTGCTGTTCGAAATGGAGCCCGGCGGCACGGGCACGTATCTCCATTACCTTCTGGTCGGCCTCGCCTGGACACTGGCGACTGCGCTCGCCGCCTGGGTGATCGCGCTCTCCGTGGGTGCGATCATCGGCACGCTGCGCACCACGCCGGTGAAGTGGGTGGTGCGTCTCGGCAATCTCTATGTCGAGATTTTCCGCAACATCCCGCTCATCGTGCAGATGTTCCTGTGGTTCTTCGTGATGCCGGAGCTGTTGCCCAAACCGCTCGGCGACTGGATCAAGCAGATGCCGCCGCCGTGGGGGTCGTACATCCCGGCGGTGCTGTGCCTCGGCATCTTCACCTCGGTGCGCGTCGCCGAGCAGGTCAAGGCGGGCATCATGTCGCTCCCGCGCGGTCAGGGCATGGCGGGCACCGCGATGGGATTGACGCAGCCGCAGACCTACCGTTACGTGCTCCTGCCGCAGGGCTTCCGCATTATCCTGCCGCCGCTGACTTCAGAATTCATGAACATCATCAAGAATTCCTCCGTTGCGTTGACCATCGGTCTGCTGGAGTTGACCGGACGGGCGCGGGCCATGCAGGAATTCAGCTTCCATGTGTTCGAGGCCTTTGCGACGGCCACGGTGATGTATCTGCTCACGAACCTGATCGTCGTGGTGCTCATGAGGGCTCTCGAGAAGAAAGTGCGCGTACCCGGCCTGATCGCGGCGAGCGGTGCGCCGCAGGCGGGGCACTGAGCCATGGATTCAGGCTTCGATTTTGGCGTCATCCAGCGCTCGCTGCCGTACCTCTTCAAGGAGGGCATGACGTTCACGGTCACGCTGACCCTGCTCGCGATGACCGGCGGTATCGTCTTCGGCACGCTCCTCGCGATGATGCGGCTCGCGAGCATCAAGCCGGTGTCAATATTGGCGGGCGGTTACGTGAACCTGATGCGCTCGATTCCTCTGGTGCTGGTGATCTTCTGGTTCTTCTTCCTCGTGCCTTACATCGGCGCCTGGATCCTGAGGCAACCCAACCCGATCAGGGTGGGCGCGTTCTCGTCGGCGCTCATCACCTTCACGATGTTCGAGGCGGCATACTACTGCGAGATCATGCGCGCCGGCATCCAGTCGATCCCGCGCGGCCAGGTCTGGTCGGGCTACGCGCTCGGCCTCACGTACTGGCAGACCATGGCGCAGATCGTGCTCCCGCAGGCCTTCCGCAACATGCTGCCGGTGCTGCTCACCCAGACCGTCATCCTGTTCCAGGACACTTCCCTCGTGTACGTGATCTCGGCGACCGACTTCCTGGGCGCCGCCGCGAAGATTGCCAACCGCGACTACCGCTTGATTGAGATGTATACATTCGTGGCGGTGGTCTACTTCGTCATCTCCTACGGCCTGTCGACGCTGGTGAAGCGCCTGCAGGAGCGCATCGCGATCGTGAGGTGACCGACATGATCAGCATGAGACATGTGAGCAAGTGGTACGACGCCTTCCAGGTGCTCACCGACTGCACCACCGACGTCGCGAAGGGCGAGGTGGTGGTGGTCTGTGGTCCCTCGGGCAGCGGGAAATCGACCCTCATCAAGGTCGTAAACGCACTCGAGGCCTTCCAGGAAGGCGAGATCATCGTCGACGGCATCTCGGTAGGCGATCGCAAGACCGACCTGCCGAAGCTACGCGCGCGCATCGGCATGGTGTTCCAGAACTTCGAACTGTTCCCGCACATGTCGGTGACCGAGAACCTGACGCTCGCGCAGATCAAGGTGCTCGGCCGCAGCCAGGAAGCAGCGAGGGACAAGGGCCTCAAGCTCCTCGACCGCGTCGGCCTGCTCGCTCACAAGGACAAGTTCCCCGGCCAGCTCTCGGGCGGCCAGCAGCAGCGCGTGGCGATCGCGCGCGCTCTCAGCATGGACCCGATCGCGATGCTGTTCGACGAACCGACGTCCGCCCTCGACCCCGAGATGATCAACGAGGTGCTCGACGTAATGGTGCAGCTCGCCAAGGAAGGCATGACCATGATGGTGGTCACCCACGAGATGGGCTTCGCGCGCAAGGTCGCCCACCGCGTGATCTTCATGGACTCGGGCAAGATCGTGGAGGACGCGAAGAAGGAAGAGTTCTTCGGCACCCCGCGGTCGGAGCGCGCCCAGCAATTTCTGTCGAAGATCCTGCATCACTGACGCGGCTCGCGCGGCGGCGCGAACGGACCGCACGCTCATGTACGCCCGCTCGCGTGCGGGGCGCCGGTGCCCGGTCCGGACTTCCAGTTCAAGATCCTGCTCCACGAAGGAGAACGTGCATGCGGAGACGCATGGGAGCCGTGATGATGCTGGCGCTGCTGGGGGCGGCCGTGACGCCGGCGCTCGCGCAGCAGAGGATGACCGTGGACAAGATCAGCGAGACGGGGACGCTGACCATCGGCACCCGCACCGGGTCACCGCCTTTCGCCTACGTCAACGGCCGGAACGAGTGGGTCGGCTTCTCCATCGACCTGGTCGAGGAACTGATCAAGCCCGCGGTCGAGAAGAAGCTCGGCAAGCCGATCAAGGTGGAGAAGAAGGAGAGCACCCCGCCGACCCGAATCCAGCACTTGGCCTCGGGCGCGGTGGATCTCATCGCGGGCACCATGACCGACACGCGCACGCGGCGCGACAGCGTGGACTTCTCCCTTACCTTTTTCGTCACCGGGGCCCAGTTCCTCGTGAAGAAGGGGAGCCCCATCAAGGGCATCAAGAGCATCGACGGCAAGCGCATCGGGGCCCAGCAGGGCTCCACCACCGCGCGGGTCATCCGCGAGAAGGCGCCCAGGGCCGTCCTCCGCGAGTTCCCGGACCCGGCTCAGTGGGATATCGTGGGCGACTTCTTTTCCTACGAGCCTTACGGTATGGCCATGCGGAAGGGCGACGCCGACTTTCGCAACGTGGTCAACGGTGGTCTGATGGAGGGGATCGAGTCGGGGAAGTTCTTCGAGATCTACGGCAAGTGGTTCGGAGCCAAGGGGGAGGTGCCGTACCCGATGGCGCCCCAGGTCCGCAGCTTCATGCTGCTCCAGGTCGTGCCCAAGTAGCGGAGCTTCCACGTCCCGCTACGCGCGCGACCTGGAGAAGAGGATCGGCCCTGCCTGAAGTCGTCCTGCCCACCGGCGTCCGCCTGCACTGGCGGGAGGCCGGCCTCGCTTCGGGTCCAGTCGTGGTCTGGATCCACGGGGGCTCGGTGGAGGACTCCTCGGTGATGGTGGCGGATCTCGAGCCCTTCTTCGGCCGCGTGCGCGCGCTTTTTTCCGACACGCGGGGGCACGGCCTCTCTTCGCGCTTCGAGCGGGTAGAAGACTACACTTACGCGCGCAAGGCCGAGGACCTGCTCGCCTGGCTCGACCGCCTCGGCATCCGCGAGGCGGTGTGGGGCGGGGTGTCCATGGGGGGCGCGCTGTCGCTGTGGATCGCCGCACACGTCCCAGCGCGCGCGCGGGCGGTCATCTCCATCAGCGGGCCGCCCTTCGTGCCGAGCGACGAGGACAAGCGCTGGTGGGCTCGGGAACGGCCGCTGGTGGAAGAAGGCCGCTTCGAGGAGTACTTCGACGCCAACGTGCGCCTGCGCATGGGCGAGGACGCGCTGGCCCGGCTCAAGGCGCGCCCCGATCGATACGCGGAGCTGACGGGCGCGCTGCGCCGGCACTCGGTGGCCTCGCTGCTCGCGCTGCTCGACGAGACCTATAGCCGCGACGAGTGGCTGGACGACTGCCGGCGTATCCGCTGCCCGGTCCAGGTGATCGCGGGCTCGGAAGACAGCTTCCCCACCGTCGCGATGTCGCAGCGCGTTGCCGAGGCTATCCCCGGCGCGCGCCTGCACGTGGTGGAGGGCGGCCCCCACTTCCCCAATCGCACCCACCGCGCCGAAGTCCAAGGCGTCATCGCGACCTTCCTCGACCACCTCGAAGGGGTCAGGTCTTGAATTACGACATTTCTCCGCCTCATGGCGAGATCTGGCCGAGCGGAAATGTCGTAATTCAAGACCTGACCCCAGGCGGTTGCGGGGCGGGCGGGGGCGGGATAGAGTCCTAGCCGCCATGGACGAGGAGCAGGCGCGGATCCGGGGGTATCTGGTCGCTCAGGGGGCCAAGCTGAGCCCCGCGGCCATCGTGGAAAAGGTGCAGCAGGCGATGGCGGACCTGAAGGCGGCGGCCGCGGCGGTGCCGGCGGCGCGCTTCGGCGAGCGGCCCGCGCCCGAGGAGTGGAGCGGCAACGAGGTGATGGCCCACGTGGTGGCCGCCGATGGCTACTTCGGCGGCGGCATTCAGCGCCTGCTCGCGGGCCAGCCGCCCCCGCCGCGGCCGGGCGGCCGCGGGGTCGAGGGCGCGCCGCTACTCACCGCGGAGGCCTGGTACAAGGCGCTCGCGCAGCAGCGCGACGCCCTCTTCACGGCGGTGCTGGCCGCCGATCCCGCGGCCGCCCCCGACCAGCGCATCGAGCATCCGATGTTCGGGCCGCTCACCTGGCGAGAGACGCTGCTCTTCACCCGGCTGCACGATCTCGATCACACCGGCCAGCTCCAGAAGATCGCGACGGCCCTCGCGGCGGCGCCCTCCGCCTGATGCGCGTCTCGATCTCGCTGCGGCTCGCCCAGACCGACTGGGCGGAGGCGAGCCGTTACGTGACCGAGGCCGAGCGCCTGGGCGTGGACGACGTCTGGTCCGCGGAGGCCTGGGGCCACGACGGCGTCACCCCGCTGGCCTTCATGGCCGCGCGCACCTCGCGTATCCGCCTCGGCACCGGGATTTTGCAAACGGGCACCCGCACCCCCGCGCTGCTGGCCATGACCGCGATGAGCCTCCAGGCCATGTCCAATGGCCGCTTCGTGCTGGGCCTGGGCGTGAGCGGGCCGCAGGTCATCGAGGGCTGGCACGGCATCCGCTTCGACCGGCCGGTCCAGCGTATGCGGGAGACCGTGGAAATTGTCCGTCGAGCGATCAACGGCGAGCGCCTCGAGTACAAGGGCAA
>WNFE01002047.1_pt1 | contig 14779 bp, 13 predicted proteins | sample 5400451 | NCBI WGS metagenome assembly WNFE01 (sample SAMN13153344, study PRJNA577476) | soil metagenome | isolation source: 200 cm saprolite under Douglas fir tree site 2 hole 2 | place: USA:California | collected 2015-04-18 | reverse complement strand
CGCCCTCGATCCCGCCACCGAGGAACAGCTCTTGCGCCAGCTCAAGGCCAATACGCGCGGCCGCACCGTGATCATGATCACCCATCGCCTGGCGCCGCTGGCCATTGCCGACCGGGTGGCGCTGGTGATGGACGGCCGCGTCGAGCGGATCGGGCCGCCGACCGAGGTCATGGCCTATGCCCGCATCCGCATGGCCGAGGCCTCGCGTGGCCAGAGTGCGGCGGGGGCGGCGGCGCACACCGTCGCCCACGCCTTGCTCGCCTAGGCGATATCGCCGAAGTCGGGATCTTCCAGCCGGGCCAGCCGCTCCGAGGCCAGCCGCGCGCAGTCGATCAGCAGCGACTTGCGGCGCGCCGCGGCCACCGGCCGGCGCGGCGAGAGGCGCAGCAGCTCGCCGCCATAGGCGTCGGCCACGATCAGCCCGATCTCCTCGGGAATGAGCGCCTGGGGAAAATCGACCGGCACGGCGAAATAGAGCTGATCGCACCAATCGAGATAATCGGGCCACTTGATGTCGACCCGCCAATCCTCGATCGAGGATTTCACCTCGACGATCGTGATCTCCCCGCCGCGGCCGACGGCGAAGATGTCGGCTCGCCTGCCGTCAGGCAGCGGCACTTCGCGCAGCACGGAGTGGCCGGCCTGCCGCATCAGCCGGCAGGCGCCGCGGCATACGGCAACGGTGATTTCGGGGCGCGCCTGTGGCGCGGCGGACGGCATGCTCATGGCAAGCTTAGCGGTTTGACGGCGTGCGCGACGGAACGAGCCGCGTCGGCGCCTCGTCGATCGGGCGCTCGAGCGTAGGCTTGAAGGTCTGCGCCAGCGCCTCGGCGCGCCGGCGGTCGGCCTCGGCGAGCTGCTCGGCGGCCTTTTCGCGAACCGTCCGCGAGTCGACGTTGCCGCCGCGCTCGGCAAGCACCAGCCACTTGTAGCCTTCGACCGGATCGCTCGGGCCGGCAACGCCGCCCATCAGCATGATGCCCAGCGCATGCTGGGCCTGCGGCAAGCCCTGCTGGGCCGCGCGGCTGTACCAGAGCAGGGCCTGCGCGGGATCGCGCGGCACGCCGACGCCGGCGAAGTAGGCATTGGCGAGTTTGAACTGCGCCGACGGCACGCCGCCGTGCGCGGCAACCTCGTACCAGCTGAGCGCTGCCTTCACGACCTTCTCGTTGGCCGCCTTGTCGCGCGAGGCGGGCGTGCGCGCGGCCATGTCGCCCAACGCCAGCGCCGCTTCGGGAACGCCGCTTTCCTGCGCCTGGACCAGCCAGCGCTGCGCGGCGACAGTATCGCGCTTGATGCCGCTGCCTTCGCTCAACGCCAGGCCGTAGCGCAGTCCGGCGAGGACATGGCCTTTTTCGGCGGCCCGCCGATAAAGGTCGGCAGCACGCACAGGATCGGCGACGGCCTGTCCTCCGCTCTCCGACAGGGCGCGGCCAAGCGTATAGAGCGCCTGAGGATCGCCGCTGGCTGCGGCCTTCTCGAGCCAGGCGCGCGCCTGGATGAGATCGGCGGCAGCGCCCTGGCCACGTAGATAAAGGATCCCGAGATTGAGCTGCGCGCGGGCATGGCCGGCGGTGGCGGCCTTCTCGAAGAGCTCGACGGCTTTGGCATCGTTGCGCGGCGTGCCCGCCGACCCTTGCGCATAAACCAAGGCCAGCCGGTGTGCGCCTTCGGGGGAGCCGGCATCCGCCGACTGTTGGATCAGGCGCAGTCCCTCTCGATCGGCGCCGCGATCGAGCAGCACCGCGCCGAGCCACGCCGCGGCATCGGCATTGCCGGGCGCCAGCGAGCGGAAGGCCGCCTCGGCAGTGCCAAGATCGCCGGCGCGATAGGCGGCGACGGCGGGGCGCAAGACCGGCGCCACGTCGGCAGCCGCGTCCTGTTGTCCGCGCGCGACGCCGGCCGCGGCAAGCAATACCGCGAGCAGCGCCACCCGCAGCGCGATCATTTGGTCTTGAAGCTATAAGCCAGTGCTGCCGCCTTGGCCTTTTCGATCTCGTCGGGCTTCAGCTCGCCGGTCAACTTGGCGACCTGGTCGGGTGGCGGTGGCGGTGAATTCCAACGTTCGGCGATGGCGATCCACTTGTAGGCCTCGAAGGCGCTCTTCGGCACGCCTTTGCCTTCGGCATAAGCGCCGGCCAGCGGCATCATCGCCGGCAAGTAGCCGCGTTCGGCGGCATCGAGCAGCAGCGGCGTTGCCTTGTTGGGGTCGTACAACTTCGACTCGGGATTTCCGTAGATGAAAAGGCCGACAAGGAACTGCGCCCGCGGATCGCGTTCCTTGACCAGGACCTGTAGTTCCTTTTCCGCCGTCGCGACGTCGCCGGCCTGCATTGCCTTGACGCCTTCTTCAATTCCGGCGGTCGCCGGGTCGGCGAGAACCGTGAAAGCAGCGATGGCGCCGAGCGACATGAGCAGAGTTCGGCATGAACGGACGAATCGCACGAATCAATACTCCCCAAATGACAGGCCGGCGCGAAACCAGTGCTGGCTGGATGGCGGCTCGTCTACCATGGAATTGCGGCCAAAGCCGATAGGGAGCCTGGGCGGTCGACAACGGGCGCGCCGATTTCTTCTGTCGGAGCAGGCCGCTGGCTTGCAATTTTCAGTCAATTTGCAGTTGAATTGATAGATTCTTTCGCCGTGTGGCAACTCAACCCCTTGGAATTCAATAACAAATCTCGGAAACGACGGGGAGTCTGCACCCCCATTTTCGACTATCTGCTATCGGCAACATGCAGGAAATCCCAGCAAAATGGCGGGTTGCTCCGGAACCAGATATGCAATTTTGCAACTGACGCGAGCCGGCTCCATTTGTTAAGTTCGCGCCATAAGAGACGTTCTGCAGTAATTGTAAGTCATAGCTGAAAGGCATTTAAAACTCCGGAATTGGCAGCGCTTTCAACCAGCGCGCCCTGCGTTCACAGATCCAAATAGCCCGCCGGCGGCCTCCCAAGCCGCTCATCGAAGCCCCTTCCCACACACCCCAAGGCTTCGATAACCCCACACCCAGGCGGGCTCCTAAGGAAGGCCGGTCGTTCCCCAAGCGGCCGGCCTTTCGTATTTCTGGCCGTGATTATTCGATCGGCTCGCCGGCTTGCGGCATTGATCGATGCGGAGAATCTGGAAAAAGCGCTGGAAATGGCGGTGGATAGCCATGATGATTGCAGGCCAAGCGCAAGGTCAGATACCCCAAAAACGCCTATCTCGGAAAAAGAAATGTAACAAAATCGGGGATCGTGTGGGCCGAGATATGCATTCTTGCAAGTTACGTCGTTCCTGCCCTGTGTTAAAGTGGTGACATTAAAGCAATTCATATTCCATTGGTTTCAATATGAAAATTATCGGATTCCCAGTCGATATTTCGCGTTCGCAAGACGGCCGGATCGTGCGTGGTCTGCGGACCCGTCAGGCGCTCATCCAGGCAACGCTGGATCTCATCCAGGCGGGCGACGTCGAGCCGACATCGGCGGCCATCGCCACCATCGCGGGCGTTTCGAGCCGAGCTCTGTTTCAGCATTTCACCAGTCTTGCCGATCTCTACGCCGCCGCGTTCGACCTCGCGGTCAGCCGCGCCTTCGAGCGCAACGGTCCGATCGACGGCGCCGCGCCGCTTTCCAATCGCATCGATTTGCTGGTCTCCGACCGCGCTCAGTTGTTCGAGGAATGGCTGCCGGTATGGCACTTCGCCGAGCGCGTCCGCAGCGTCGCGCCGGCGGTTGGTCTGGGCGTCGCCCAGCTCCGCAAGCTTCTGCGCGAGCGCCTGACCGTCTGGTTCGCGACCGAGCTCAGCAATCTCAATCCCGGTTCGCGCAATCTCGTTCTCGACTCGCTCGATGTCGCGTTCGGACTCGATAGCTGGATGAATATGCGCGAGCAGCTGCGCTTGTCGCCGGTCCACGCGTCGCGTACCTGGCGCTTCACCGCCGAGGCGATTGTCCTGCAGGCGCTCACCGTTCCCAACCAGCCCGTGGCGGTGGCCTAACCAGCCACCAGACGAAGCCTCCCTTCCCACACCCCATAAGGCTTCGTCTTCAGTACCCACCCCAGCCACGGGCACCCCAGAAGGCCGGTCGTTCCCCAAGCGACCGGCCTTTCCTTTGCCGGCAGCGGAAGTGGCAACGAAAAAGGCGACGGCAATGCCGTCGCCTGGTCTTCGACGTCGACTGGAATCAGTTGGCTTTGGCTCGGAACTTGTCGTGGCAGGCGCCGCACGCCTTGCCGGCATCGCCGAACGCCGCGGTCAGCGCCGCCATGTCGCCCGATCCCGCCGCCACCGCGATCTTGTCATAGGCCGCGTCGGCGTTCTTGCTGGCGGCCTGGAAGCCTGCCCAATCCGACCACACTGTCGGCAACGCCTTGGTCTCGCCCTTGTCGGAGCCGGGCGGAAACATCTTCTCAAAAGCCACTTGGAGCTGCTTGAGCTTGGCGGCCTGCTCGACCGCGCCCGCGGTGGGACCCTTGGCGTCGATGATGCCCTTGATCGCCCGCATGGCGGCGGCGGCTTGCTTGCGATCGTCCTGGCGTGCCTTGATCACGTCGGCCTGTGCCCAGGCGATCGTCACTCCACTCACCATCGCGCCAGCGGCAAGCGCACCGATCACCGCTACAACCAGAGTCTTTCTCATGCAGCTCCCCCGTTGAAATTGATCCCTGCCGACGGGCATTTTTTTGCCGTCGGCAGGGTATTTGTTGCAGAGGTTCGCGCTAAAGCGAACAAGACAGACTGCTAAACTTCATCACGACTGCGTGTGCTGACGTTCTGCGCAGGGGAGAAAGACTGGATGGCCGAGAAGACCGACAAGATCCGCGTTTGGGACCTCCCGGTCCGACTATTCCATTGGACGCTCGTCGTTCTGCTGACCGTGTCGTATTTCACGGGGCGGGCGGGCGGCGAGTGGATGAAGTTTCATTTCTGGTCAGGCTACGCAATCCTCACCCTAGTGCTGTTCCGCATCGCCTGGGGCCTGGTTGGCAGCACGACAGCGCGGTTCTCGCACTTCGTCAAAGGCCCGGCGGCCTGTCTTGGCTATCTGAAGGACCTGCTGCTCGGTCGGCGCACCTTCGACATCGGCCACAATCCAGTGGGCGGCGCCATGGTCATGGTCCTGCTGTTCGCCGTGCTCGCCCAAGCCGCGGCCGGCCTGTTCTCGGCCGACACCGACATGGGCACGGTCAACGGCCCGCTGGCCAACCTGATCGCCGACAAATCGGTCGACCGCTTCACGCACTTCCACAAGTTCTGGGTGAACGTGCTCTTGATCCTGGCCGGCCTGCACGTGCTGGCGGCGATCTTCTACCTGGTCTGGAAACGCCAGAACCTGATCGGCGCCATGTTCACGGGCCGCCGACGGCTCGACGATGTCGTGGCTTCGGGCGAGCCCCGACCCAGCCTGACTTTCGCTTCGGGGCGGCTCGCCCTGTCGCTGCTGGTCGTTGCCGCCGCCATTGTCTACGTCATCGTGCGCGTGGGCGGCTGACCTGCGGCCGCGGCCTTGCTGGCGGGAAGGCCGGCCACTAGGGTGATTTCACTCCCGTGAACCTGGATTTTGCATCATGAAATTTACCGGTACCGACTCCTATGTTGCCAGCGACGACCTGCGCGTGGCGGTGAATGCAGCCATCGCGCTCCAGCGGCCGTTGCTGATCAAGGGCGAGCCCGGCACCGGCAAGACCGTGCTGGCCCACGAGGTCGCCCGCGCCATCGGCGCGCCGCTGATCGAATGGCACATCAAGTCGACCACCAAGGCCCAGCAGGGCCTCTACGAGTACGACGCCGTCTCGCGCCTGCGCGACAGCCAGCTGGGCGACGAGCGGGTCAAGGACATCAAGCAATACATCAAGCGCGGCAAGCTGTGGGACGCCTTCACGGCGCCCGAGCGGCCGGTGCTGCTGATCGACGAGATCGACAAGGCCGACATCGAGTTTCCCAATGACCTGCTGCTCGAGCTCGATCGCATGGAGTTCTACGTCTACGAAACCCAGGAGGTCGTGAAGGCCGTGCAGAGGCCGGTGGTGATGATCACCTCCAACAACGAGAAGGAGCTGCCCGACGCCTTCCTGCGCCGCTGCTTCTTCCACTACATCCGCTTCCCCGATCGCGAGATCATGACCCAGATCGTCGATGTCCATTTCCCCGAGCTGCAGCGCAACCTGCTGCGCGAGGCGCTCAACATCTTCTACGACATCCGTGAGGTGCCCGGCCTCAAGAAGAAGCCCTCGACGTCGGAGCTGCTCGACTGGCTGAAACTCCTGATGGTCGAGGACATGTCGCCCGACGCATTGCGCTCCAAGGATTCCAAGCAACTCATCCCGCCGCTGCACGGCGCCCTGCTCAAGAACGAGCAGGACGTCCATCTCTTCGAGCGCCTTGCCTTCATGGCGCGGCGGGAGCAGCGCCAGTAGCACGAAGGGGAATCCCCCGATGTTCGTGAACTTCTTCCTGGAACTTCGTCAGGCCAAGGTGCCGGTCTCCATCAAGGAGTACCTGGCGCTGATGGAAGCCATGGACAAGCACGTTGCCGACTACAGCGTCGACAATTTCTACTATCTCTCGCGCTCCGTGCTGGTGAAGGACGAGCGCAACCTCGACAAGTTCGACCGCGTCTTCGGCCACGTCTTCAAGGGCCTCGAGGCGCTGCCGCCCGAGGGCGCGACGGCCGAGATCCCCGAGGAATGGCTGCGCAAGCTCGCCGAAAAGCTGCTGACCGACGAGGAGAAGGCGCAGATCGAGGCGATGGGCGGCTGGGAGAAGCTGATGGAGACGCTGAAGAAGCGTCTAGAAGAGCAGCAGAAGCGCCACCAGGGCGGCAGCAAGTGGATCGGCACGGCGGGCACCTCGCCGTTCGGCGCCTATGGCTTCAATCCGGAAGGCGTGCGCATCGGCCAGGACAAGAATCGCGAGGGCCGCGCCGTCAAGGTGTGGGACAAGCGCGAGTACAAGAACCTCGACGACACGGTCGAGATCGGCACGCGCAACATCAAGCTCGCCCTGCGCCGGCTGCGCAAGTTCGCGCGCGAGGGCGCCGAGGTCGAGCTCGACATGCCCGACACCATCCGCTCGACGGCGCGCAATGCGGGCTATCTCGACATCAAAATGATCCCGGAGCGGCGCAACAAGGTGAAGCTGCTGCTGCTGTTCGATATCGGCGGCTCGATGGATGCCCATATCCGCGTCTGTGAGGAGCTGTTCTCGGCGGCGCGCACCGAGTTCAAGCATCTCGAATTCTTCTACTTCCACAATTGCCTCTACGAGAAGCTGTGGAAGGACAATCGCCGGCGCCACGTCGACACCTTCTCGACGGCCGAGCTCCTGCACACCTATCCGCCCGACTACAAGGTGATCTTCGTCGGTGACGCCTCGATGAGCCCCTACGAGATCGCCTATCCCGGCGGTTCGGTGGAGCATTGGAACGAAGAGGCGGGCCAGGTCTGGATCCAGCGCGTGGCCGACACCTATCGCAGCGTGGTGTGGCTCAACCCGGTGCCCGAGCGGCACTGGAGCTACACGCCGTCGATCCAGCTTCTCCAGCAGCTTTCAAGCAGCCGCATGTTTCCGCTGACCTTGGGCGGCCTCGATAGTGCTATGAAGGAGCTGAACAAGTGATGCTGTCATCCTGAGCGCAGCGAAGGATCTCATGCCGATTGCAAGCGGCGATGAGGTCCTTCGCTGCGCTCAGGACGACAGTGTAGAGGAGGAAACAAAATGAAGACCGGCCCGGCGATCGCCGACATTCTCAAGAAGGAAGGCGTCGAGTATCTCTTCGCCTATCCGGTCAATCATCTGATCGAGGCCTGCGCCGCGGTCGACATCCGTCCCATCATCGTCCGCCAGGAGCGCATCGGCCTGCACATGGCCGACGCCATGTCGCGACTGACCAAGGGCCGCCGGATGGGCGTGTTCTGCATGCAAAGCGGCCCCGGTTCGGAGAACGCCTATGGCGGCATCGCCCAGGCCTTCGGCGAATCGATTCCGCTGCTCGTCATCCCCCAGGGCTATCCGCGACGCATCGCCCACGTGCCGCCCAACTTCAACTCGACGCTGGCCATGGCGCATGTCGCCAAGCACTCCGAGCCGGTCACCAATGGCCGCGAGATCGTCAACATCATGCGCCGCGCCTTCAGCCTGCTGCGCAACGGCCGCGGCTCGCCGGTGATCGTCGAGTTGCCGGCCGACGCCTATGCCGAGGACGCGCCCGATCCGCTGAACTACGAGCCGGTGGTCGTCACCAAGTACGGGCCCGATCCGGCGGCGGTCGCCGAGGCCGCCAAGGTGCTGATGGCCGCCAAGCGTCCTGTCATCTATGCCGGCCAGGGCGTGCACTGGGCCGAGGCCTATGCCGAGCTGAGAGAGCTGGCCGAATTTTTGGCGATCCCGGTCTGCACCAGCCTCGAGGGCAAGAGCTGTTTTAACGAAACGCATCCGCTGGCGCTGGGGTCGGGCGGCCGCGCCTATCCCAAGGCGGTGCGAAGCTTCCTCGATCGTTCCGACGTCATCCTGGGCATCGGCTGCTCGTTCACCGAGACCAACTTCGGCATCTCCATGCCGCAGGGCAAGACCATCATCCATGCCACGCTCGATCCGGCGCATCTCAACAAGGACGTCAAGATCAAGTACGGCCTGTTGGGCGACGCCAAGCTGACGCTTGCCGCCCTGGTCGCTGCGGCCAAGGCGGCCGGAGCGACCAAGCGTGATCCGTCGGCGATCGTGGCCGAGATCAAGTCGATCACCGACGAGTGGCTGAAGGAGTGGATGCCCAAGCTCACCAACAACGAGGCGCCGCTCAATCCCTACCGCGTGCTGTGGGACCTGCAACATACCGTCGATGTCGCCAACACCATCATCACCCACGACGCCGGCAGCCCGCGCGACCAGCTCTCGCCGTTCTGGCGCACCACGCAGCCGCATACCTATATCGGCTGGGGCAAGACCACGCAGCTCGGCTACGGGCTGGGTCTCGCCATGGGCGCCAAGCTCGCCATGCCGGACAAGCTCTGCATCAACGTGTGGGGCGACGCGGCGATCGGCTTCACCGGCATGGATTTCGAGACGGCGGTGCGCGAGCGCATTCCCATCATGTCGGTGCTGCTCAACAACTTCTCGATGGCGATCGAGCTGCACATCATGAAAGTCTCGACCGAGAAATACCGCTCGACCGACATCTCCGGCGACTATGCCGCCATGGCGCGCGCCTTCGGTGGCTACGGCGAGCGCATCACCAAGACCGAAGACATCGTGCCCGCCATCAAGCGCGGCATCGAGCAGACCCAGAAAGGTGTGCCGGTGCTGCTCGAGTTCATCACGTCCAAGGAAGTCACGATCTCGGTGCCGAAGTAAGCCAGCCCGACGGAGGTTTCCATGACCACGATTCTCACGCCAACTGCCGAGCACAAAGTCTCGGCCCACGACGGCCTGTGGATGAGCGCCGCCGACGCCGCGAAGCTCACCGGCTGGACGCTGAAGCCCGAGGGCATGTGCCGCGACGAACGCTGCGTGCCCTTGCCGGCTGCTGCCGTGAAAGGCAACGACGTCGATGTCGAGGCTTTTTGGCAAAAGCTCGGCGGCCCGGTGATCGCCAGCCAGGACGGCGACGTGTGGGCGCTGGGCGCACCCGCCGACGAGCGCAATGCCGCGCTCGAGGGCTTGCAGGCGCCCGACTTCACCTTGCCGGATATCGATGGCACGCCGCGCAGCCTGTCGCAGCTCAGGGGCAAGAAGGTCTTTCTCGCCACCTGGGCCAGTTGGTGAGGCTGCCGCTTAGACTTGCCCGTGTGGCAGTCCCTCTACGATGAGCTGAAGGACAAGGGTTTCATGGTGGTGGCCGTGGCCGAGGAAAGCCGCGGCGCCGAGCACGCGCGGCCGTGGATCGAGCAGGCCAAGTCGAGCTACTGGCAACTGATCGATACAGAGCACCGGCTGAGCGATCTCTACAACCTCGTGAACGTGCCGCAGGCGGTGTGGATCGACGAACAGGGCCGGATCGCGCGGCCGCCCGAGACGGCGGGCTCGACCGATCATTTCCGCCGCATGGACCTCAAGACCCGCACCATGTCGCCGGAGGATCAGGCCGAACGCCTGGCCGCCCGCCAGGCCTATCTCGATGCTGTGCGCGCCTGGGTCAACACCGGCAAGCACGCGCTGCCGGCCGACCAGGCGCGCGCCGGCCTGCCCAAGGTGACGCAAGCGATCGCCGAGGCGCGCGCGCGTTTTCGTCTCGGCGTCTGGCTGCGCGACAACGGCCGCACCACCGAGGGCGATCGCCAGATGAATGCCGCGAGCGGCCTGCATCCCGAATCGTGGAGCATGTGGCGCCAGGCCGCCGACCTCGACGAAGTCGGCAAGGCATCCGGGCCGGACTTCTGGAAGCGCGTGCAGGCGCTGGGCGATCGGCCGTATTATCCGCCGCCCAAGCTTTAGGATTCGATGCGCCTGTCCTGGCACGATCTCGGAACGCCACGGGCCGACAAGGCGAGCGGAAAGCCGGTCGAGCTCTCGGGCTTTCCACTGACGGCGCTGCCGACCCGCAGCGCTTGCAGTCGCCCTGCGCGGGAAATTTACAGCGGAGGAAACGGCAAAGCTGCTTGGCGGCAACTATCGGCGCGTTTTCGAAGCCTGCCTGGGCTGAGCATCACACCTCCGTGAAGCCGGTCCGGTCACTGGTTCGCTGCGGCGCGCTCGGCTAGGCTCCCGCGTACTTTCCAAACGACGGGAGACTGGGATGGCTGTCCTCAACGTCAACGGCAAGTCCGTGAACACCACGGCTGATCCGCGCACGCCGCTTTTGTGGGTCCTGCGCGAGCAGCTCGGCCTCACCGGCACCAAGTACGGCTGTGGCATCGCCCAGTGCGGCGCCTGCACCGTGCATATCGACGGCGTGGCGACGCGCTCCTGCCAGGTGCCGCTGAACTCGGTCGGCGCCAAGAAGGTCGTCACCATCGAGGGCCTCGCCGCCAACGGCACGCTGAACAAGATCCAGGCGGCCTGGGTGTCGCTGGACGTGCCCCAGTGCGGCTACTGCCAGAGCGGCATGGTCATGGCGGCCACCGCCCTGCTCGCCGCCAAGCCCAAGCCGACCGACGCCGATATCGATGCGGCCATGACCAACATCTGTCGCTGCGGCACCTACCAGCAGGTGCGCGAGGCGATTCACGCCGCGGCCAAGGCCTAAGGGGAGGACGCATCATGACGATCCAGACCTCACTCGGCCGCACGCCCCTCAACAGAAGGGGTTTCCTGGTGAGCGGTGCTGCCGTCGCCGGTGGCTTCTCGCTCGGCTTTTCCGTTCCCTTCGAGGCGGCGCACGCCGCCGAGGTGAAGGAGATCAACGCCTGGGTGGTGATCCACCCCGACGACAAGGTGGTGATCCGCATCGCCCGCTCCGAAATGGGCCAGGGCACGCTCACCGGTCTCGCCCAGCTCGTCGCCGAGGAGCTGGAATGCGACTGGAACAAGGTCACCTGGGAATATCCGACTCCCGGCGAGAACCTGAAGCGCAACCGCGTGTGGAAGAATTTCTCGACCGGCGGCAGCCGCGGCATCCGCGAGAGCAACCAGTATGTCCGCGAGGGCGGCGCCATGGCGCGCGAGATGCTGATCGCCGCGGCGGCGGCCGAGTGGAAGGTGCCGGCCGGCGAATGCAAGGCCGCCAACAGCGTCGTCAGCCACGCCTCGGGCAAGAAGCTCACCTACGGCGCGCTCGCCGCTGCGGCGGCGCAACTCGAGCCGCCCAAGGAAGTGAAGCTAAAAGATCCCAAGGACTGGACGATCGCCGGCAAGCCGTTGAAGCGCCTCGACACGGTCGACAAGGTCACCGGCAAGCAGCTCTACGGTGCCGACATTGTCCTTCCCAACATGCTGAACGCGACCGTGAAGGCCTGCCCGGTGAACGGCGGCAAGCTCAAGAGCTTCGACGCCACCAAGGTCGAGAAGATGCCTGGCGTGAAGAAGGTCTTGGCGATCGACGGCAATGCTGTCGTGGTCGTGGCAGACACCTACTGGAACGCCCGCACGGCCATCGCCGCCCTTCCCGTCGAATGGGACGTCGGCAAGAACGGCGCGGTATCGAGCGACACAATCGCCGCCATGCTGAAGGAGGGCCTCGATGCTCCGGAGGCGTTCGTCGGCAACAAGGTGGGCGACGCCAAGGCCGCGATCGACGGTGCGGCCAAGAAGGTCGAGGCGACCTACAGCTTCCCCTACCTGCACCACGCCACCATGGAGCCGATGAACGCCACGGCACTCTACACGGCCGACAAGTGCGAGGTCTGGACGGGCACGCAGAACGGCGAGGCGGCCCTTGCCGCTGCCTCCGAGGCGTGCGGTCTGCCGGTCGGCAAATGCGAGGTCTACAAGCAGTTGCTGGGCGGCGGCTTCGGCCGGCGCGGCCGCGCCGACTATGTGCGTCAGGCCGTGCTGATCGCCAAGGAGATGCCGGGCACGCCGGTCAAGCTGATCTGGTCGCGCGAAGAGGACATGACGCACTGTCAGTATCACCCGATCACGATGTGCAAGCTGACCGGCGGGCTCGATGCGCAGGGCAACCTGGTCGGCTTGCGGATCCGCATCTCCGGGCAGTCGATCCTGGCCTCGCTGCTGCCGCAGAACCTGCAGAACGGCATGGATCCGGTGGTGTTCCAGGGCCTGATGGCGAGCGGCGTCGAGGCGGCCTACGGCTACAACGTGCCGAACCTCTTGATCGACCACGCCATGCGCAACCCGCACATCACGGCGGGCTTCTGGCGTGGCGTCAACGTCAACCAGAACACCGTCTACATGGAATGCTTCATGGACGAACTGGCGGAGGCCGCCGGCCAGGATCCGCTGGCCTTCCGCCTGAAGCTCTTGAAGCCCAAGTGGGCGGCCGCGCTGAAGGCGGCCGCCGACAAGGCGGGCTACGGCAAGCCCTTGCCGGCCGGCCGCTTCCACGGCCTCGCCCAGGTGATGGGCTACGGCAGCTACGTCGCGGGCGTTGCCGAGGTCTCGGTGAGCCCCGACGGCGCGCTAAAGATCCACAAGATCACCGCGGCCACCGACCCGGGCTACGTTGTCAATCCGGCGCAGGTCGAGCGCCAGGTCGCGGGCTCGTTCGTCTTCGGCCTGTCGGCGGCGCTCTATGGCGAAATCACCGTCAAGGACGGGGCGGTCGAGCAAACCAACTTCGACAGCTACAACGTCATGCGCATGGACGAGATGCCCCGGGTCGAGACGGTGCTGGTACCGTCCGGCGGCTTCTGGGGCGGCGTCGGCGAGCCGACCATCGCCGTCGCTGCTCCCGCGGTGCTGAACGCGATTGCCAAAGCCACCGGCAAGCGCGTACGCAACCTGCCGCTGATGCATCAGGAGCTTAAGAAAGGCGCCTGATGCGTCGCCTGCTGTTGCCGGTGCTGGCCAGTGCTTTGTTGCTGGCCGGCCTGGCAGGGGCGCCTGGATGGGCGGCCGATGCGCCGCCCGGCGCGAGTTCATGCACCGGCTGCCATGCGACCAGGCAGGTGGCCGATTCGGTCATCCCGCAGATCACCGGTCGCACGGCGGCCGACATCGCCAACACCATGCGCCAGTATCGCAGCGGCGCCTGGCCTTCCAGCGTGATGGGCCGCATCGCCAAGGGTTTTGACGATTCCCAGATCGACGCCATCGCAACATGGTTCGCCGTGCAAAAGGAGTAGGCGCGTCATGACGACCCGGCGCAGGTTCCTGAAGCTCACCGCCGCCGCCGGCCTGGCGCCGGCCGTCGCTTCGGCCCAAGGAACGGGGCAGGCGGGCCGCGTCGTGGTCGTGGGCGGCGGCTTCGCCGGCGCCACCGCGGCGCGCACGCTGAAGGCCCTCGAGCCCAAGCTCACCGTCACCCTGGTCGAGCCCGTCAGCATCTTCACCGCCTGCCCGTTCAGCAACGGCGTGCTGGCCGCGTTGCGCGAGATTGGCCAACAGCAGTTCGGCTATGACGGCGTGGCACGCGCCGGCGTGACGCTCGCCCAGACGTCGGCGACCGCGGTCGACGCCGCGGCCAAGAGCGTCGCCCTGGCCGACGGCAACAAGCTTTCCTACGACCGGCTGGTGATGGCGCCGGGCATCGACATCAGGTGGGACGCCTTGCCCGGCTACGACGAGGCGGCGGCCGAGAAGATGCCGCACGCCTGGAAGGCGGGGCCCCAGACCGTGCTGCTGCGCCAGCAATTGCAGGCGATGGAGGATGGCGGGCTGGTGGTGATGTCGGCGCCGGCCAATCCCTTCCGCTGCCCGCCCGGTCCCTACGAGCGCGCCAGCCTGATCGCCTATTGGCTGAAAATCTGGAAGCCCAAATCCAAGCTTTTGATCCTCGATGCCAAGGACGCCTTCTCCAAGCAGCGGCTGTTCCAGAACGCCTGGGCGCAACTCTATCCCGGCATCATCGAGTGGGTGTCGCTGAGCCAGGGCGGCAAGGTGACGTCGGTCGATCCGTCGACGCTGACGCTGGTCACCGACTTTGCCCGCCACAAGGCTGCCGTCGCCAATGTGATCCCGCCCCAGAAGGCGGGCGCCATCGCCCAACAAGCCGGCATCGCCGATCGCACCGGCTGGTGCCCGGTCGAGCCGGTCGCCTTCGAATCGACCCTGCAGCCCGGCATCCATGTGCTGGGCGATGCCGCCATCATGGGCGGCATGCCCAAGTCGGCCTTCGCCGCCAATGCCCAGGCCAAGGTCTGCGCGGCCGCCATCGTCGAGCTGCTGGCAGGCCGCAAGCCCGTCGATCCGTTGCTGATCAACACTTGCTACAGCCTGGTGGCGCCGGACTACGGCATC
>WNFE01002045.1_pt1 | contig 14784 bp, 22 predicted proteins | sample 5400451 | NCBI WGS metagenome assembly WNFE01 (sample SAMN13153344, study PRJNA577476) | soil metagenome | isolation source: 200 cm saprolite under Douglas fir tree site 2 hole 2 | place: USA:California | collected 2015-04-18 | reverse complement strand
AGTCCAGTGGCACAAGCCGGTCGCGGAGGTCCGCGAGCTGATTGCTGCTTTTGAAAAGATTGCTGAAGAAGGCACTCCGGCAGAGGCCCTGGCCGCGTTCTATGCCTATGAATCGCAGGTTCCGCGCGTCGCCAAAGAAAAAGCCGCTGGGCTGCGCCAGCGTTACGGCGCCGATACCAGGACCTGCAATTATTTCACCTTGCACACCACGGCTGACGTGCACCACGCCCAGGTCTGGCGCGATCTTTTGGAAAAGCAAATCAGCACAGCCGGTGACGAAGCTGCCGCCAAGGCCCTGGACGCAGCCGAAAAAACCGCGCAGGCCTTGTGGCGCGCTCTCGATGGCATTGAACGCGAGCGCATGGCGCGGGCGGCGTAGTTATTGTTGCCTCATCAGCCGCAACAACAGCAACAACTTTAATTCATACCAGAAGCACAGATAATCAACAGGCGCAGAGAAAAATTCCTTTTCCTTCTCTGTGCCTCTGTGTCTCTGTGGTTAAATAACCTTTGGTTTAAATTAATCTCATGGCCAAACCAGTTCCTACGGGTGCACGCGGCGAAGCACGCGAGACGGTTGATTTCAAACACACGCTGACATCGCACCACGAAATGCTGCCGCCCATTTATTCCACGCCCGACATGATTCGTCTGATGGAAACCGCCGCCTTCCACGCCCTGCAGCCTTTTTGCGAAGAGGGCGAGCTCACCGTGGGCACGCACATCAACATTGAGCACCGCGCCGCCAGCGGCATTGGCGCGCAGATCACGGCTGAAGCAGTAGTCGAATCCTTCGATGGACGCTTTTATACATTGCGGGTCAACGCCCGCGACGAAAACAGGGAAGTTGGCCGCGGCACCGTGGGGCGGGCGGTCATCAATGTCAGCCAGTTTCTGGAAAAACTGAAAAAATAAAAGACGCGGATGCCGCCGCATTGAACATTGGTGAGTGTGTAAACTTTCAATCCTGCGGGATTTCTTCCACGATTGATTCGCCGCTTGAGCGGTCGCCGCATGTCCAACGCCAGTTTTCATGCATGCGGTAACGGCCGTCGGGCAAGACTTCCGGAACAGAGTGGCATTCGCCGGTCATGAATTCACCTGCCTGGTTCAGATGTTGGTAGCGCATATCCAGCGAACCATCAGGATTGACCTTGGCCAGCAGGCTCCCCAGCAAGATTTTGCCTCCACCGTAGGCGGCCCACACCACATCCTGTTGCTGATGATAATGAAAGTGGGTTTCACTCCCCGCCTCGCCGTTTCCTGAGTTGCTGACCGAACGAAAAACCCGGCCGTCATAGTTGAATTGCATGTTGTAAGGATACCCGATGCTCGCAGCAGTCTCCGGCAGGCACAACTAAGCTCGGCTATTCATCCCCCCTCAGGCGTTCACCCGATAGTGCATGTACGAACGGCATGTATAGAATCCTCGAAGTCAATTCCCTTCACGGGAACTTTCGTGTAGATTAGACATCTTCTCTGGCCGCGCTTGCTGTTTAATCCAGAGCACATCGCAGGAGGGTAGAACCAGGAGTTATGCACGCTGTTGTTGTTGTCATGATGTTCGCTAACATCGCTATGCCGAGTGTGAGTCCCACGCCCGCGCATAAGCCCGGACACTTGGTCACCCACCGCCGCCATCTTCGCCACATCGTGTATCACTCGCCCATTAAGGGATCGCACGAGTCTCTGGTGCGTCAAAACCAGAAGGCAGATGAAGCTGAGCTGGAGCGGATCCAGGACGACGCTCAACTGGAAGAATTGACGCGCAACCAGGAGCTGGTCAGCCTGCCCCTGGGCCGCTCTCTGACGGTAGATCCCAAGCTGCCGGAAGACCGCCGCTATTGCCGTCCCTGGGCGCGGACTTTTCTAAAAGATTTTTCCAAGGCCTACTACGAAGAGTTTAAGACTCCGCTGCAAGTCAACTCGGCAGTACGCACGGCAGAGGTGCAGAAAAAACTGCGCCGTCACAACCGTAACGCCGCCCTCGCCACAGCAGCCGATCCTGAAGATGGCGACATTGTTTCTCCACACCTGACCGGCGCTGCCCTTGATATTGCCAAACGCGGCATGACCCGCCAGCAGCGCACTTGGGTCCAGAATTATTTGTTGAAGCTCCAGAACAGCGGCCTGATTGACGCGGAAGAAGAGTTCCGCCAGCCGGTATTTCACATCAGCGTCTACCGCGACTACGATCCGCTTTCTCAGCCCGTGGCTGCGCGCCCGGAAGCAGAAGCACCCCTGCCGCAAACGGTGGAATAGCCCCCGCCAACGCGCTGCTTCAAAAATTAGAATCTTCTCACCTGATAATCTAATCACTTAGACAAACATGCATGTAGACCATGGTGGTTTACTTTTTTTGGCGGCGATTGTTGCCGGCGCATTGAACTCCGTCGCCGGGGGCGGAGGCTTTATTGCTTTTCCCGCGCTCATCTTCACCGGCATGATGCCCATCAACGCCAATGCCACCAACACGGTCGCGTTGTGGCCGGGAACCATGGCCTCCGTCGGCGCATACCGGCGGGAGTTGGAAGGCCGCGAAAAATGGAAGATGCTGACACCGCTGTTTATTGTGAGCATCCTGGGTTCGATCGTCGGGGCCAAGCTTCTTCTCCGCACACCCCAAGCCACATTTATGCGCCTGGTGCCCTGGTTGCTGCTCTCGGCTACGTTGCTGTTTGCGGTAGGCGGACCTCTGAGCGCCTGGGTGCGCCGGCGCGCTGAGCTTCACGCCCACGCCTCGAAGGCGGCGTTGATTGCGGTCACGCTTCTGCAACTGCTAGTTGCCGTCTATATCGGCTACTTCGGTGCGGGAGCGGGAATCCTGATGCTGGCTTTGTTTGCTGTGATGGGCATTGAGAATATCCATACCATGAATGCCTTCAAGACCCTGCTGGCCAGCCTGGCCAACGCCATTGCCATTGTGACCTTTGTTCATGCGCGGGCGGTGGTGTGGCCACAGGCCATCCTGATGACCATAGGCGCGGCGCTGGGCGGATACGGCGGGGCCTGGTACGCGCAGAAATTGGACCAGAAGATTGTGCGCTATCTTGTGATCGTCATCGGGATAGGGATGACGACATATTTTTTCTTGAGGAAATAAAACATCCAACGCTATAGGAGGTCCGCAATGGGAAACCAGAAAGTCAATCTCGTAGAAAAGTTCAGCCGCTTTACCGACTACTGCAATCCCCGGATTGTGGGCGAGGTCAACGACTGCTATGTGAAAGTGGTAAAGCTGAAAGGCGAATTCATGTGGCACCACCACGAAAACGAGGACGAGCTATTCTTAGTGGTGAAAGGCAGGTTGCTGATGAAGCTGCGCGACGGCGATGTCACCATTGAAGAAGGCGAATTCTACATCGTCCCGCGCGGGGTTGAGCACTGCCCGGTGGCAGAGCAGGAGACACATATTGTTCTTATTGAACCCAGGGAGACCCTCAACACGGGGAACCTGCACAACGAGCGCACCGTGGCCGAGCTGGAGAGAATTTAGCTGCCATCCACGCGCTGCGATTACTTCTTGCGGCGAAAATCAAACCGGCCGGTCGCTATCTTTCCGTTGTCCAGATAGGACCATTCTTCGATGTGATGGTCGGCATCGATGATGGTGAACTTCACGTGGTCCATGTGGGGTGCATCGGGAGTGGCGAGATTGGTCGCGTCTTTAAATTCAAAGAGAATCACGTTGGGATCGCTGCCCGCAACGGCCCGAAACCGGGGCTGGTTGTGCGCGGAGCAGTAATGCGTGGCCAAAAAATCGCTGTTATCCATGTGAAACATGGTGACCATCTCGTCCGCTGTGCCCGGGTTAAGATCACTCAGCAGCGCCGAACCGTCGGAAACGAGCTTGAAACTGGTGCTCGTTGGTATCTCTTTGCCTCCCTCAAGCGCCTTGCCCTTCCACTCTCCCACCAGCGACTTCATCTTGTCGAACGCGGGACTGGGATGCGCCGCAGACGCAGCTTCCTGCGCGCTCGTGCAAACAACCAGAATGATTGTTGTCAATAAGGTGGTTAGAAGTTTCATAATGTCCTCCAGTTTAAGGCTTCGTTTTGAAGAATGCAGCAAGAAACAGTAACCCGAACAGCAGATCGGCGCCGCCAAATATTATCAAGTCCCCCGCACGCACCCGCCCTTGCAGGTAGATTGTGATGGCGGCGATCACATAACCGAACTTTTCCATCACCGAGGGAATCATCATAGGCCGGAGGCGCGCCGGATCGGTAGCGATGACGAAAAATGCGAACTGCCAGGCCAGCCCCAGGCTCACGAACCCGTAGTAGAACAAGGGATGAGTGATGGGCGGCGGGTCCTGGCGGCCGATCAGGTCGAAGATAAAAAACAGTGGCGTGATTACCAGCACGCCCCATATGCCTGCAATCCAGAAAACAACCTTGGCGAATTTCATTTTGGAACCTCCGATCTTTGGCACACAAGGACCGGTTTCGAAATTTCACTAGAGAATGCCTTGCGGCCCGCATGGACGATTGAGACATTCTCGGGATCCTTCGACTCGGGCGTTCGCCCTCGCTCAGGATGACAGAACTAGAGAGTCTATCTAACGCCGGCTGGCCAATCCTAACCGAATTCCCAGACCGATAAAAATACTGCCGGTGAACCAGCGCTGCAGGCGGGCGGCGCGAGGGCTTTGGCGCAGGCGGTTGCCGATGTGTCCGGCGAAAAAGGCGACGCCGATGTTCACCAGCGTTCCGCCGACATCGAAGATCAATCCTAAAACGGCAATCTGAAAGACCACTGAGCCGCGGGCGGCATTCACAAATTGGGGCAGGAAGGCCACGAAGAACATAGCGACCTTGGGGTTGAGAATGTTGGTGATGACGCCCTGGGTGAAGATGCGGCTCAGACTGGTTGGGGGAGGGCTGGCGCCCGGGGAGAGTTCGTTTTGCGCGTCTTTGTTCCGGCTCAAAAGCATGCTCACGCCGAGATATAGCAGATAAGCTGCTCCGGTATAGCGGATCACGTTATAGGCTGTGGCCGAGGCTTGGAGCAACGCGGCCAATCCGAGAGCGGCGGCGGTGATGTGCACCAGGCATCCGGCAAAGATGCCGAGGGCGGAGACCACTCCGGCCTTGCGGCCCTGTCCCAGGCTGCGGCCGAGGACGTAAAGCATGTCAGGGCCAGGAGCAAAATTCAGGGCCAAGGCAGCAACAAGAAAAGCCAGAAACGCAGCATGATCAGGCATGAGGTTCAGATGAGATGAGCGCAGTTTTAGACTCGCAAAATTAGTAAGTAATTAAAACGAGGCCGATCTGGCTTGCACACGCCGCAGCACCGCAGGATCGCCTTCATATTTCAGTCCGGCTGCGCGCGCGTTCTCAAGATCGAGTTTTCCCAATAGAAGATGGAGAACAAGTTGAGGAGTTCCGGTAAGCACAGCATCAGGTTGCTGGGCCGGACCTGGACGAGTGCGTATAGCGCCCCCAATCGCCTCAATCGTCAGGGATTCATCGCCAACACGCAGCTCAATCGTGACCGGGCGACGCTCAGGTGTCTGGTCAACGAGGTGGAATTTCAAAGGCAGCGTGAGCCAATGGATGTGAAACGCATCCTTGCGGCCAGACTTGGCCAGCAGCGGAGCGCCCCAACGTGCTAGCTGTCGCACGACCGCTTCAAGCTCTTTGCCACGGCCGGTGAGATGAAACAAAGTAGTGGCAACGGGAGGAGGCGCGTACTCATGGTAGACGATGCCTGCCTGCTCAAGCTCGCGTAAACGGTCAGCCAGCAGATTCGTGGCAATCCCAGGCAAGCCGTTGCGCAGGTCGGTATAACGGCAGGAGCCGAGAATCAACAACTCGCGTACGATCAGCAGGGTCCAGCGGTCCCCAATCACGTCCAATGCTTTTGCCAACGCGCAGTATTGTTCATAAGAGCGCATGGTTGCATCATATTCCAGCAAGTAAATAAAGTCTATTAACAACTTGACTATGTAAAGGTAGTAGTTTAAAAAGACAACTTAAGATGTCGAATGAGGGTTGAATATGAAACCAGCCATGTTTTTGCGGATCGCCGCAGCTTTGGCTCTGCTTGAATCTGCAGGTCATACGTTTCTTTTTGTGTCTTATACTCCGAGCCACGGCCCCGAAGAAATTGCCGTAGTTGAGGCGATGAAGTCACATGCTTTCAAGCTTGGCGGTGTGGCTGCGCACAGCTATTGGGAGTTGTATTTCGGCTACGGTCTGTTTGCCACTGTAAGCTGTCTTATCGAAGCCGGTGTGCTGTGGCAGCTCGCATCGCTGGTCAAGACCGCTCCTGCGCAGGTCAGGTCTATGGCGGCGATCATCTTTGCTGGCGAAGCTGGATACACCTTCCTGATCTGGAGGTATTTTTCTTTTCCCATCCCGCTGGCTTCGCACATCAGTATCGCTCTGTGCCTGATGATTGTATTTCTAACAACAGGGCAGAGTTCACATGCCGAGGAACGGAGAGAGTCGTCATGATGAGACCGGCAAGAATCCCTCTCATGATGAAGCGACACGCAGGAAGAAAACATAGGTAAATTTTTAGACTGCGCGTATGATTTTTGGTTTGAAGGGTCATTGAGTCATGAAACCAAAGCAGGCGGGAGCCAAACCGGCGGCAAAAACGAAACCCACAATTGATGGTGAGGAACATTTGCAACGGGTCCGGCGAATTTGCGCCACCCTGCCTGAGACTTCGGAAAAGATCTCGCACGGCGAGCCCACGTTCTTCACCAAAAAGAAAGTTTATGCAATGTTCGCCAACAACCACCACAACGACGGGCACATTGCTGTTTGGATCGCCGCGCCGCCCGGCCTGCAGGCCATGCTGGTCAAAACAGAGCCGGAGAAGTTCTTCAGGCCGCCGTATGTGGGGGTGAAAGGATGGATCGGCATCGAGCTGGGCGCGATCAGCGATGAAGAATTGTCCCTGCATCTTGTGGAAGCCTGGCGACTGATTGCAGAAGAGCAGAAACCGCGCCGGGCAAAATCGCGCGGAAGTAGCTTTCATCATGAAGCAGGCTGAGCTTACAACCGAGGATTTGCTTGCCTAGTGCAGGGTTGTTGAAAGCGGCGAGATATCGCGATAGCATTGCAGATTATGCGAGTCGTAACCCCTAAAGGAATCGCAATCCGAGGCAGCACTTAGATCTGATCGGAGATCGCGCTGTATGGAAAGCGCGTTCACATTGATCTGGGAAGCGGAGATGGCCGCGGTCCGTACCGTTGGGCGTCACGCGAGCCTGACCGTTTATTCATTGCGTCCGACGCAAACCCCTCTCTGCTTCTGGAGACAGCCTGGAAGGCAGGACGCAAACCTGCGCGCGGCGGAATTTCAAACCTCATCTGCATTGCCGAGCCGCTGGATGTGCTCGCGGCAGAGTTGGGAGCGGTGGCAGATCGGGTTACCGTGATCTTGCCGTGGGGAAGCCTGCTCCGATCAGTTGCGGCACCAGATGTTGATTCGCTTCGTTCTATCGCAGATCTTCATTCTATCGCGGCTCTTCGTTCTATCGCAGATCTCTGTCTCCCGGAGGCTACCATTGAAATCGTCTTCTCTTACGACAGTGAGCGTGATGCCGCGAGAGAGCGCCCCGCTGGGTGTGTCGGCTTTGGACGAACGGCATATCCTGACAACAGTGCCGCATCTTTACGAACGAGCAGGCCTCCCAATTGTGCTCGTGGAAAGACTCCCACAGAAGGAACTGGGTACTTATGAGACCACATGGGCGAAGCGGCTGGCCTTTGGGCGATCGCGTGAAGTGTGGCGAGTTCGAGCGAAGTACGTCAGCGAACCCGGATAAGATTCGAGCTGGCCACATCGAAAGTCCGGGCGCTTCAAGCTTTTCATCCCCTAAATTCCTTGGCAGCTCCAACTCTTCAACGGGGCACCTCCTCCTTATTCAAGGCGCGACGGGTCAGCGTTTGCCGGTCCGTCATGAGCACAACGACGATTGCAACCGCGACATAGCTCAAAGCGACGATTACGGCGCTACCCCCGACCATTGGCATCAGATCGACCGTGATGTTGTGCGCAGCGTGCGCCACCATCACGAGGAAGAGACTCCCCTTCGTGCTGTTATAAATCCATGCGTAGATGACCGCCGTCGCGATGAGCCGTAGGTATTGCGTCACCAGCACCTCGGTAAGACTCAAACAGTGGGGACAAATCGGCAAAATCCAAAGATGAAACGTGCCCCAAACGAGCCCGATGAGAATGCTGGCCTTGAAGGCGCCATAACGCTTCTGCAACCGCGGCTGAGCAAAACCCCGCCAGCCAAACTCTTCGCCCAGGGTCCCGGCGAGCACTCCCATAACCGCAAAAAAAGTGAGCCAGGGAAGAATCCTGAAAGCGAAGGGAAGACTACCCAGTGCTTGGGCAGCGAACCACCCAGGAGAATATTCACAACTTCGTCAAGTAGAAACAGAAACATCGGTCCAAATAGTGCAATCCCATACCAACCAATCCCCACGCGCCAGATCCGTACTTGGTGCCGCACGGAGCGCGTTCCGCCGCCCCCAGGAAAAAGCCCTGCGACCAAGAGTGCGGACAGCGTAGGGGTATAACCGACGAAGGTAAAACCCGCGATACAGAGGGCAAATAGCGGCGAGGACGGCGAAAGCTTACCAAGACCCCGAGATACTTACACCTCCGATAAGGAAAGGGAGCAGACAAAGAAGGATCAGGAAAAAGAGCAGCACGACCCACGCCACTATTTGTCCGCCGTTCCATGGGATCTCCCGACTGGTTTTCGAATCCTCCATGACTTCCTCTTTTCAGTGGTGGTCAGTTTTGTGACTTTCGTCTCAACTGGAGCGAAGTCTACTCAAGCTCATCCGGGGTCGGCGGCTCGAACCATCTCGACCAAAAGTCGAGTTGAGCGCTTTACCGCCCAATTCTTCAATGGTGCGTCTCCTCTTTATTCAAGGCGCGTTCGAACTCTTGGAGATATGTAGCGCGATCGTGCACACCAGAGGTTTGAAATACTAATTTAGGACCTTTGAAAATAGCAACGGTCGAGGTCTGCTCATTGTTTTGCGCGAAAAATCTGCCGAGCCTCTGCCGTTTGGCGATTTGCGACGCTTGCGCGGTTGTCTTTTGATTGGTGACGTCCAGCACGACAAAATCGAGCTGGTCGCTGTACTCAGATTGCAACTGCTTCAGCGTGGGCTCGATCTGCTGGCAATAAGGACACCAATCTGCCCGAATCATTACCACGCGTGGCTTCTTGTGATTTACGCCGGCCGTTTTGGGCACGCCGTCTGCAATCGCAAACCGGCAAAAGCAAAACAGTGAGGCGAGGCAGAACATCGTCATGATCAACTTGCGCATATTCAAGCTCCTCTCATCATGTGCGGCGCCTACCGGACCTTTTTGGCCGTGCCTTCCTGAACTGTGGTCCAATCATTGCCGTTGGGCGCGACCTCCCACTTGAAGTCATACGATGTAGCCGAGGTTGGCATGATGACTGTGCGCGTGTTGATGGTTTTTCCATTCATGTCGAAACTTGCATTCCAGGTCCAGGTATTGTTCACGAGTGTGCCTTCGGAGTGACTTACCGTGCCCCCGAGACTAAAGGAGTACGTCACATAGACTTTCTTCTCTGGGTCGTACCCGGTTATGCTCAGCACCTCATGCTTGCCCGCGGGGTTTTTCTCTTCGTGATGCGTGAGATAGAAGAAATTGCCCAAGATCCACTCGCGGCGGGTAACGTTGCTGACTTTGCCGGCTGGGCCGAAGATACTTGATTTCATCTGGCCTTCACTGTCCCAGGTGCCTATGAAGTAGCCGAGCTTCTGGAGCTCGGGACCTGGTTTCGGTTCTTGCTCTGTAGTTTGCGCGCTGGCCACGACAGCACAAGCCAACATTGTGATAAGAGCCACCACTACCTTTTGCTTCATCGGATTCTCCTTGAATGAAACGTTTCTTCAAACTCGACAAGACAAATGCGCAGGCAAACAGCGATGTACTCACAACAATCACTCACCCGTGAGTCACGACATGAATGACTACGTGAGCGATTAAAACCATTCCACCCAGCAGAACTCCCGCGGCCAATGTCCGTCGCTCGCGCCATAGCGCGATCGCGGTTACAAAGTAGGCAATCTCTGGGACTACCAGGACTGGCAACCATCCTGCAAGCAACGCATGCTCTGATTGCCACTGCGGAAAAAGCGCTGCCATTAAGCGTGAAAGACCGTACACGCAGACGGTCAAGATACTGCCGGCGATGATCACACCCGACAAAACTGTGGCGGTGTTTCTTCGGATGTTCTTCAGCGTTAGTCCACGGGTTTGGGCGAGGCGTTGCTGGAGCCAAGTTCGTATTTGAATAGGAATGGAATGCCTGAAGAGCGCCGTTGTGCTTCCGAAAGCCCAGCGCAGTGCGGTCCAATCGTTTTCCATGTAATCAAGCTCCCGCAGCATGGCACTTCCCCACGACTGGCTCTCGGGCGAGGAGTGGCGGGCGACAGCGCTCAACAGTCTCGTGGCGAATTTGCGCACTGCCGGCATTAGCTCTCCGCGCCTCCCAATGCAACTTGCCGCATGCGTGGCCTTTGAGAAGAACGCAGTCGCTCCCGCGCAAACACCAAACCATCTGGCGTAAGCCGGTACATATGCCGGGGCGGCTTACCGACTTCAGAAGTTTCCCAGGAGGATTCCAGCAGCTCTCGTTCCGCCAAACGCATCAGAATGGGATACAAAGTGCCGGACTTTAACCCGGTATTGCGGCTGATGTCGTATCCGTACTTCCAGTCTTCGGGAGCTTCCAGAAAGGCGTCGAGCACCTGAATGGTTTGAGGCGACATGCGCAGGCGCGGTTCCATAGTGTTATAAGTCTACATATATAGATATATCCGGTCAACTAGCTGTTCTGTATTAATTTGACCCTTCCCGGAGGAGCTTACAATGAAGTCATCGGGAAGGGCTGCCCGGCCGACGCGTGCCACCTGAACCAGACACCGGCCTAGCTTGCAGCTTCCCGGAGGCACTGTGCACCACCTGCTGATCGGCTCGATTGCATCGTTTCTGCCGCAACGCTATCGCTCCGCCATATCCGTGAGTGTGCCTGCGGCGGCAATTTCGGGTGCCGCCCAGCTTCTCCTCAGCCTGGGCGCGCTCATGTACCGCTATTTCACCTTCACCCACCAGCGCCTATTTGCGGATAGCAACGTGATGCTGAAGGCTGTTGAAAGACATGGCGAGACGGTGGTCATGGGCTCTGGTCTGTTACTGCTCCTGGAATACCTGATTCAGCCTCTGACCATTCTCCTGTGCTATTTTGCCTTCGAAGGGGTGGTGCGCCTGGTGGCCGCCGTCATCACGGATGAGGTCGTTCCAACTCTGCCTCTGTATCTTGTGCTTCTATTGCAGCAGCAGCGGGATCGCATTCGTCATGAGGGTGCATTGGGCGAGAGGATCATTGACGAAGTCCGCTTTGTGGAATCTTCCACCTGCAGTTTGCGGATCGCATCCTGCCGGCCGAAAGAGGGATGGAACAAAATGATCACCGTCGCCTATCAGGACGAATTGTATGAAGTTGCCGCCGCACAAGAAGGACATCCGCCGCGGCCCTTCGTTTATCTGCTGCGCAAGAAGCCCGACCACAAGATCATCCGCGGAATCCATCACTACGATTCCGAGGAGGCGCTGCCCGATGTTCGCCGCCAGGAAAATGAAACGACCGGCTAAAAATGAGGATCTTCCCGGATGTCCAGAAACCGCGCTGCTACTTGATGTTGTCCACGTAGATCTGGGTCACCACGTCGCGGAAAAATTTCTCCGGATTACCGATGGGTGAGTTGGCCAGTACCACGAGTTCCATGTCTTCGGGCAGGAAGTAGGCCAGGCTCTGCTCGGTGCGGCCGTCGACGTCAGCATCGTGCCACAAGCCGTTCTTGTTATAGAGCTTGCCGGCCGGCGTGCTAACGCCGACCAGGTCAATGCCAAAGCCGTTGTCCAACATAGTCTGGGCGGCGGCGGGAGACATGATGCTGCCTCCGCGCCGGAAGGTCCCCATGACATCGAGCAGTTGGTCAACCGAGAGATGCCAGCCCGCTCCGCCGCTCACGCTTTCCAGGCTGCCGGAATTCCAGCCGCCAGTCGTGACCGGAAACTTGTAGGCAAGCACGCCTGCGGCGGGATGATCGAGCGTGGCCGTAGTCACGCCCGCGGGCGCAAAGACCTTATTCTGCTCATACTGGTTGTAACCCGCGATGGTGATAGCGTCCCAAATCTGGTCGTTGAGGGCCGACGGCAGCGGCGGGGGAGCAAAGTTGACACCCTCGGCGATGTTGCCGTTGATCACTGGAATCATGACCCGGCATAGCCCAAAGTTCATGTTCTCATAGTGGTAATGACCGACGTAATCAGCCGCACTGGAGTTGGTACTGACCCCGGCAGCGACGGCGGCCTTCATGGATTCAAAATCGGTTTGATCGGTGTGAAAGCCGCTGGTATGTGTCATCAGGTTGCGGAAGGTGATCTTGCCAATGTTGGGGCCTTTAGCCCAATAAGCAGGCAGGTAGTCAATGATCTTGGCGTCGTACGAGATGTTCTTCTCGTTCAAGAGCTTGGTCATGGCTATGGCAGTGATGAGCTTGCTGACGCTGGCCACGTGCATCTGCCGGTCTGGATTCCAGCCCTCGCCGCCGTCCGGGGGCGTCTCTGCCCACTGCCACTCCAGGGTCCAGATGGTATGGCCGTGCTGGCGGAGCCGCATGGCATAGCCGGCTACCTCGTCTTTCAAAGCGGCATGCAAGGCCTTGCCGAAGGCGTCAACGTCGAGATGGTGCCCCACGCGCAGGCCGCCGACAATCGGTCTTCGGGGCACGAACTCAATCTTGCCGTCATCTCGCCCGTGATCGCTGACTACTCCGATGATGTGCTGCGGCCGCATCACGTGGTTGCGGACACGGTTCTCATCAATGGCCAGATCTTTGACGTTCGGGGCCAGAGCACGATGCAGGTCTTCGGGGGAAACGCGAACTGCAGGAGCGTTCGGTTTCGCAGCCTGGGCCTCGCGCTGCGCGCGCAGTAAGGCCGGCGTGAAGACCGCAACCGAAACGACCAGGCTAAAGAAAAAACTACGGACGAGATTCATAATCAACGTCCCTCCTTCAGAATTTGTTTTGTGACATCTGGGCCGACAGAATGCGGACTTCTCCCAAGCGAAAGAACCTTCCTGCTCACTGGAATACTTGCTTATCAGAAGAGTAGTGGGGAACGAGCATACAACGTTTCAGTTTCATTTTCGGAAATTAATTTGTAGCCGCAACGTGGAACTGCGAAGGACCGCTAGTGGAGATGCTGCGGCTGCGTGAAGGCGCCATTGCCCGTCGAGTCCCACACTGCGAAGCGCACCCGTTTCTTCCCCGCAACGTCGAAGGGGATGCTGAATTTCTTCGTGCCGAAGGGCGCCAGGTCCGTGGTGGAAAGAACCTGAGTGTGGACGATCTGTCCGTCTCCCCAAACCAGTTCAGCGAATTTCAATAGAAAGGTCTGCTCCGCTCCGCGTTACTTATTCCTGCTCGGGTCGTCTTGAGGATTGACGTAATTAAACTGCAAGGGTGCGGTCCCGTGGACCTGCACTACGACTTCACCGCTGGCCATTGCGTAGTGGTGCATGTCGGGATCGAGGAAGGCAAAAGTGCCGGCGGGGAAGGTGGTCATCTTGTTCTTGTCAAAGGTGTCTCCCATCCCAACTTTAAAAGTTCCGGAGATTACCGTGACGTTTTCCCGTTGCGGATGCCAGTGGGGTGCGATGCGGTATCCAGCAGGCATCTTCAAACGCACGGTGTAGTCACCGCTGGAGGCACCCGGGTTACCTTCGAGCACGGCGAGCTGCGCCCCGGCGGGGACAAATGGCGGCGCAGGACCCCACGGAATGGTGTCTGGCGTGAATGCGTTTTTTTCGTGAGAGCCGGATTGTGCAGCAGTGGTAAGGAGCTGACCCGCGCAGCACAGTAATGCAACCAGTGCGAGTACAAGGTAAAGGTTTCGTTTCATGTTTTGCCTCCGTCGTTGGATGTTGTCCGGATGTTGCTCGGCGAGAATCATCCCTTAATCACAGAGCCATTGCAATGAAGACCAGATAAACTTTGCATATCTTTCGTATATCGTCGCAAGTTGCTGAATCTTAGTGGATAATGCCAGGACGAGAGCTTATGCGGGGTTCAAAACAAGCCATTGGCGAAGTGGAACTCGACCTGGGGCGCTATGAACTTCGCCGCTTTGGGCGACGGGTAAGGCTCGAGAAAAAGCCCATGGAATTGCTGATTTTCCTGGTTGGGCGGCGAGAGCAGATGGTGTCACGCGAAGACATCGTCAAGAAACTCTGGCGCTCGGACCTGTTTATTGATAGCGACAGGAACCTCAACAACATTGTGCGAAAAATTCGGACGGCCCTGGGTGACGATTCGGCCAAACCGCGCTTTGTTGAAACTGTAGTTGGGAAAGGGTACCGATTCATCGGCCCGGTGCTGGTGATTGATGCCCAATATGTCCGCTCTGATCCCGGCCAAGCTTCTGCGCGTGCGGCCAAGCCAGAGAATGCGAGCGAGTGGGGCGAACGCTCGTCACTGGCTGTGTTGCCACTGTTACTTCTAGGGAAGGCAACGGACGACCATGGCCTGTGCCTGGGGTTTGCCGATGCACTGGTCTCTCGTCTTGGAAATCTGCAAGGTGTGGACGTGCTACCAACCTCGGCGGTATTGAGCGTGCCTCCTGAAACAACGGCTTCGGAGATTGCCTCACGCCTGGGTATCCGTTTTGTCGTCCATGGCGCCATTCAGGTGTCAA
>WNFE01002044.1_pt1 | contig 14789 bp, 11 predicted proteins | sample 5400451 | NCBI WGS metagenome assembly WNFE01 (sample SAMN13153344, study PRJNA577476) | soil metagenome | isolation source: 200 cm saprolite under Douglas fir tree site 2 hole 2 | place: USA:California | collected 2015-04-18 | reverse complement strand
AGACTGTCGGCACAAATGGAAATTACGGATCCGGCAGAGCACTCCGGTTAGACCGATTCCCGATTTGGATTTCTAGTGTTGAGGCCGGACATGAAGAAGTTCGCTCGTAAAGCGGTTTCAGGTGTGGCAAGTCAGTTGTCAGTTACCAGCCATCCGTTTTCAGTTGCATCCCCTGGCGCTGCGATGATCGGCGCCGCTTTGATTGCGGTAGTCTTCTGCACGCCTTTGCGCGCGGAGCAAATTTCCCTTCAGGCCATCGTTACTCCTTCCACTACCATTTCCAAAGAAGGCCACCCGGTCACTTTTGCCCTTCACGGTTTCATCGAATTCAAATCGTTGGCCGAAATGTTTGGCTACATCGAATCTCAGACGCAGCGCTGGCCAACCGGCCTCGATCCGGCGGGGCGGCAACGGCTGGCGAACGAGTTGCTGCGCCGCGGCATCGAGAGTCGAGTGGTCTCGATGACCGATGAACGCCCGCTCGAGACCCTGGTGACGCACACCGGCCAGGAACTTCGGCAAGCACTGGCACGGGTACAGGAGCCAGTCCCGCCCGGGTACGCCGAGGCTTTTCTGGAGGTGCAGGAGAAGTGGAAGCATTCCCTGAACTGCTGGAGCGCGGCGCCTTCGATACCTGCGCGCGTGCTCTCCAACTGGTACCCAATCACGGAAGGTATCCAGCTTTACGGCGCTACCTACGATTCGACTGAGCATTTCTGGCAAGCGGTAAAGTATCATCCTGACACTACGATCGATGAACTGACGCGGTTGCTCGACACCTTCCAGCAGAAAGACTGGGGCCCCTGGCTGGCTCGTCTGGATGACGATCCCAGGCTGTACCTGCCCAACGCTTACGCAGTGGAGTTTCTGCGCCACAACCTGGCGCCGGAGCGCCTGCGCTGGTTTCGTGGCGAACTGAAAGGTCACGGTCTGCGCCCGAGCGATCGCGCCCGGCTGACCCAACAGCGCGGCGACACCGCCTTCCGCTTCAGCGCGTTTGAAGAAAAAATTCTCTGGGGGGATCTGGCCGATCTGTTCCACCTGGTCTACATTTTCTCTCCCTCCGACGATCCCATTCGGAAGCAGCTGGCCGAACATCACTTCGACGCGATTTACCTGGGCGAACGCAGGATGGGTTTCATCAGCGGGGAATTCCGCTCGCTCATGCTGGAAATCTGGCGAGTGAAATATCTGCAGATGACGCGCTTTCGCGAGGTGATCAGCTCCATCCCGCTGGAAATCCGGCTATCGCACTTCCTCAACGACGGCGACTCGCCCGACATTCCCATTCCCGTCTACGTTGAATATTTAAACCAGATTCGAGAGCTCGCGCGCGCGGCCCACTGAGGCTGCTTCGGAATGCGAAGGGCCGGATTCCGCTCGTACCAGGCGGGATTTCGGCTCCATGCCTATAGCCGCGCGGACACTTGCGGAACAAAAGGCCCCGCGTCGTCCCAGTGAAACAGCGGCGCGGGGCCTCTTCAGGGGGGGAAGGCACAACATTGTTTCAGGACGATGGAAGGGGCCGCTTAAAAAATCCTTTCCGTCGCTTTTCCGACGAAACCGTTTCTAACCCCGAACTCGGAAATCATGCGTCGCGGTCCGGCGAGGGAGTTGGACGGCAAGCGACTATGGGCGAACGATGCGAATTGCTATATCTCAACTTCCTGACCGCGTTCACTTCCGATAGTGACGCGAATCAGGCGATGAACAACTCGGATCCAAGTGCCAGTCGCCGCTCCGGCCATCACAAGTTGCGACCACACTGATGGTTGTCAACTGCGGCACAAGAAGTTGGTCGTAAGTGATTTCGTTGTGATTCGGAGTGGGCGACGGGCCCATACCCGTTCCCCACTCCGCATATCTGAACCTCAGCAATTCCCTCCCGTGATTAAGACTCAAGTCGGATCAGTCTCCCTGTTCCCAGCCGCGACGCGAACCGCTACCGCATGACGGCCGTTGAGGAAACCGTGTTCGGCGATGTGGCAGGGATCGTGCAGGGAATTGGCAGGCGCGAAGCAGCCGGGTTAGAGGTGGCTAAGAAGTGGCGCAAAGCTAATTGTATTTTGCCGACCGATTGACTTAGTACGCACCGAGACTGGGCTTGCATGCCGAACCGGCGCGTTACTGGGTAGAGGGACTCTTCAACTCGGTAATCCAGCAGCCTATTTTGAAACCCGGTTGCTGCCGGAATTGGTTCTCTCTCCGGCACCCGGCAGGTGGTTAGCGCATTTCAAGGTCGCGGTGGATGGACCGACGGTCGATTTTTCCAGATGTTCAACCCAGCATGAAAAGGAAAGGATACGCATCATGAGGAGTTTAGTTGAAAAGACACTTGCCACGCTGGCATTAGCGTCCGTACTTGGATCGCTCGCGCAGGCACAAGCGACACGCACATGGGTTTCGGGCGTGGGCGACGATGTCAACCCGTGCAGCCGGACGGCGCCCTGCAAAACCTTTGCCGGCGCGATTTCAAAAACCGCGGCAGGGGGCGAGATTTCCGCGCTCGATCCCGGCGGATTCGGCGGCTTCACCATCACCAAATCCCTCACCATCAATGGGGATGGCAACCTGACCAGCATTCTGGTCTCCGGGACCAACGGCATCACCATCAATGCCGGCGCCAGCGACGTGATCATTCTGCGTTCGCTCTCGTTCAACGGCATTGGGGGGTTGGGCCTGAATGGTGTCCGCCTTAATACCGGCGCTATGCTGATAGTAGAAAACTGCGCCATCTACGGCTTCGTCCAGGCCGGGATCGATCTCGAACCCGCAGCCAGCACAAGCCTGGCGATGAAAAATGTGAGCATTACCGGAGGCGCTACGGGGGTGCGGGTCAATGGTTCATCGGGCACGGTGAATGCTTCCTTGAGCAACGTCAGCATCAGGGGGAGCGTTAACGGCATTGACGCACTATTTGGAACCACCGACGTGCGCGACTCAACCATCTCCCAGAACTCTGGCACCGGAGTACTGGCGGAAGCCGGCTCGGTGACTGTAGTGAACACCGCCCTCACCGGGAACAATGTTGGGGCACAGGCCCAGACTGGCGCCACTGTTCGGCTGTCCAGGGTCGACGTCTTCGACAACAGCACCGGCTTCGGCTGCGGCGGCGGCATCCTGGCCTCGGCGGGGAACAACCACAAAGGCGGAAATGTCGGAGGGGGCGCAGCCTGCATCCCGAACGCGGCGATCACTGTGCAGTGAGCGGGTGGGGATCGCGGGGCCGCGATTCGACTGCGGAGCTGCGCTGCGCTGGGCGGACGAGGGCGACCGCCCCTACGTTTTCATAGCGACGAAATAGGTTGCGTAGGCCCGCACGCCTCGTCCGGGTGGGCGAGCGCAGCTCGCGGGAACTGGGATCATGGTCGTGACCTTTACCCGGAATCCGTTATGGCTCATACCCGAGTTCTTGCAACGTTTCCCCGGCGTAATGAAGGAATTCGGCGCGCTCCCCCGGACTCATTGCTTTCTTCCAACCGGAGACTCGTTCGAGCTGCGGGGGTTGGGTGGTGAGCCGTTGCTGCAACAGCCGTTGCTCGCGCGTCAGCAGCGGGCGGCCATCGATTCGGCAGCGTGATCTATGTTCTTTCAATCGTTCCGTCGCCCGTTCCCAATACCGCAGCATCGCGGGATCAAAATCCAGCTTAAGAAAGGTGCAAAGCGGGGCGAGAACTGAGGCTGGATCGCGAACCAATTGTTCGTAACGTATTTCCAGGTACGCGCGGCAATGTCGTCCGGACTGGCGCGCATCCTGGATGAGCCGGCGCCAGTAGAGTGCGAGTGTCTTCATGTCCTGTCCCGGAGCAAACGGCATCGGCCGCAGCGACAAGGCTACGTCCCGCCCGTCCCGAATGATGTGGACAAAGTGCGCTTCCGGCAGGAGCTTCTCGATGGCGGCTACATGTTCGCAGTACAGCGGGGTCTTGTCACCGTAGCGGGGTTTGTTTTGTTTTCTGGCATAGAGGCGGTAGAAGGCCCGAAAGCCTTCGCTCAAGTCGAATGGGTCGATCTTCCGCAACTCCGCGCGAAACTCCCGCGCATCCAGCCCAAAATCCTGCCACGGCCCGCTCTTGAAGGGAAGCCGGGTCACCGTCCGGAACAGCGCTTCGCGTGCCGCAAGAACTCTTGGCCAGGGTAAGGGACGGGCCAGAAAGCCGGTTTCTGGTGGGATAGCCAGAGCCGGATGAGCGTCCAGCATGAAACGCAGCAGGGTGGTGCCGGATCGGGGTACGCCGATGATTACGGGCATCGGTACGCGCTCTTCCGCCGTTGCCAGGCGCCTCTGTTCGCGAGAACGCGACTCTCGAAATGGATTCATGCCCCGCCTGTCACCGGTCTTCTGTCACCAATTTACGAAGTGCGACCGGCACCGGGACACAATTCAGCCGCGCCAAAGACGTGAGTCTCCCTTTTTGGGAACGTCATGGTTCACCAAGCGGTTACTGAGGTATCGGACAACCTTGACCGCATACCAGCCGAAACATAACCTCGCCAAAGAACAAAGACTGGGTGTGTCCTGTGCAAATTTCATTTCTTTATGGGCCTGATCGCATAAGCCAATTTCGAAATGCGGCGCTGGTGGCCGCTCACCCCGGGCACGAATTGAAAGTGTTCGGATGGTTGAATGTGAGCGCTCCCCGGGTCTACGTCATCACCGACGGCTCGGGCGGCGGCACTCCGCGATTGTCTTCGACCGCGAAACTACTGAACCAGGCCGGAGCCGTTCCGGATGAATGCTTCGGTGCGATTTCCGACGCGGAAATTTATTGTGCAATTGTGGAGAAACGACTCCCGGTATTTCTGGGGATCGTGGACGCGCTGGCGGCCTCCTTTGCGAGGAACGACATCGATTTTGTGGCCGGCGATGCCATCGAAGGTTTCAACCCCACGCACGACATCTGCCGCGCGCTGGTGAACGCAGCGGTCGCGATCGCACAGCGCGCAACCGGCAGGATCATTGCGAATTACGAATTTTGCTTAACCGAGTGGGAACAACACTGCCAGGAGATCCACGATCAGCGCTGTTTGCATCTGCGCCTGGAAGACAGGTTGCTCCGCAGGAAATTGCGCAGTGCGGCGGAATATACGGAACTGAAGGCAGAAATTGAGCAGGCGATCGCGCTCCGGGGAGAAGAATATTTCCGGGTGGAGTGCCTGAGGAAGGTCACTTGTCCTTTCCCCGGGTTGGAGCCTGTGCCCAAACCCTACTACGAGCTTTTCGGGGAAGCACGCGTGGCCCAGGGAAAGTACGAATCGGTGATCCGGTACGCACAGCACATGCTGCCCATCCTCGAAGCAGTGCGAGCGCACGCGCTTGAGATCACGACCGTCTCGGATATGCTCCTGGCTTCGAGCGGGGCTGTCGGCTCTCCCTTACTTCTGTAGAATCCTGATCTGCTCCCGTTCCATTACCCGCTTGAACCAGCGCCCCAGGACGGGCCAGCGCAGAACTTTTTCGATGCGTTCTTTTTCCCACGCGATTCTCGCGTCGTATCCCCACTTCACCAGGTATTCCGCCACGGCCGCCAACTCTAGGGCATGATGGTTCTGGTCGGGCCGCTGGTCTTGCACCTGGCGATCCGGCACCCGGCGATCCAGCACTTCGCGATAGAGCTCAGTCCACTCGGTCATCGCATCGCTCAGAGACGCTGCCTGGCGCACCTGTTCTGAGACTAACTGGGCATCGTGCGCATCGTACTTTTGGATCTCAGTCGCGATGAGTTGCGGGTCCAGAGGACGCAGCAGGGTTCCGGCGCCGAAGTTGAGCTTTCGAAGTTCGGCGAACTTGTCGGCACTGACCATGGGCCCGAGACCGGCAAAATCGCAAAGGACCACTGCCGACCCGATAGCCATGGCTTCCAGCGCGCAGCGTGCTTTGGCGAAGACCAGGTCGTACCTGGGCAAAATCTGCTCTGGATTCGAGGTGGCGGCGTTCGATCCTTTGCCGATCACATCGAGCTCAATCCCCATGGCCTGGCAGGCCTGGGTGACAGCAGTGGCGTGAGTCCATTTTGAAGCGTAGTTACTGAAGATGGCGGCGCGTACCGGCTTAGTGGGCAAGGGTGAACGCGGCCGGAACCGGGAAAGATCCACTGCGTTGAGGATGACGCTGATGCTCTCCGGCGGAATCCAGGTATTTTGTTCAAGCCGCTTCCGGCAACGGTAGTCCACCGCAACATACCGCAACACGCGCGGAAAAATGAGCGGCTCATCGTGCCACGCGGTTGCGTCGTGGCAGACAAAAATCGCGGGAGTATCGCTGAAGCGCAGCAGGGCAGTCAAGGTTTGGGCATGATGGTGTCCGTGAATGATGTCGGGAACCGGCTCAATCTGCCGGATATCGCTGAACACGGGCACGCCCAGAGTCCGGACCTGCTCGGCGAGAGGCCCAAGCACCGGAGCGTAGATCGCCGGTTCATGGCCCAGCTTCTTTAACTCCAATGCCAGGTCTCTGACGACAATTTCCGTGCCCGAACCACGAACCAGCACTCGATTTGTGATGAGAACTTTCAACCGGCAGTTTTGGGTGTAGCTGGAAAAGCTTCGTCCGAACCCCAGAGCCATCTATCTGCGATTCTACGCCACGAGTGAAAAAACTTTGGTAGCGGTGACGTCCTTTCGACTTGGCTCAGGGCAGGCCCGGCGGCAGTCCGCGGGCGTCCCGGCCACCGAGGGAAGGCAAGATTCGTGGAGCCAGTCCGGAAGACCAGGCTACAGGATGCCGACGCTACATAGGGGGCTCGGTGCTACGATAAGATTAAGCCGCGTCCTGTAGCCCCGATGGATACGGGGTCCTTTCGAGGTCAAACGGAAATCCTGCTTACTAAGTCGCGAGTGCGGGCTGAGCACAGTGTTACACTCCAGCCGTTATCTCTGGAGGCAAGACATGAAGGCCTCACTGTTTTATCGAATCGCCGCTGTTCTTCTGCTGTTTTTTGCTGTCGGACATACACTTGGTTTTCGCCAGTCCGATCCCAATTGGGGAGTTGATAGCCTGCTTGGCTCAATGCGGTCAATTCACTTTGACGTGCAGGGGTTCAGCCGGACATATTGGGACCTTTTTGTTGCGGCTGGACTCTCTGTCGGCGTGTTTTATTTTTTCGCGGCGATATTAGCCTGGCAATTAGGTGGCCTTCCGGCAGAGACTTTAGCGCTCATGCGCGGCACTGCGTGGGCGTTCGCTGTTTGCTTTGCCGCCATCACGGTTGTGAGCTGGAGATACCTTTTTATCCTCCCTGTCGTTTTCTCAATGGTGATTACAATCTGTTTGATTGCGGCAGCATGGCTTTCAGCGCAGCCAATCTGAGGCCGTTGGTTCGCGTTTGTTCCGGCTTGCCTGGTCAACCCCACCGCACTCAGCTTTCCGGCGGTTTCGGCGCCATTACTGGCGGATGGTCGCCAATTTCCGGCGTTTGGAATCGGAGACTCTCTGCTAAACTACGCGGCCATGAAAATATTCATTCGACCCTTTTTCTTAGTAGTGTTCCTGGCGACTCTGGCCGCCGCCCAGGATGTCATTCCCCTCTACCCCGCCACGCCGCCAGGCTCGACGCAGGAGAACTATCCGGAGAAAGAGTATTTCTCGAAAGTCTGGAACACTGAAGTCGTCGCCAACGTGACCCAGCCAAGCCTGACAGTTTTCAAGCCTTCTCCAGAGTTGAGAAACGGCACCGCTCTGGTGATCTGCCCGGGCGGCGGTTTTATGGCCCTCTCCATCACCAGCGAGGGCACCGATGTCGCCAGGTACATGGCCGCGCGCGGCGTGACCGCCTTTGTGTTGAAGTACCGCCTCGCACGCACCGGCGAGGACGCCACACAGGAATTTACCGCGCTGTTTGCCGACAGGCAGAAATTTCGGAAGACAGTAGGCAAGGTCGTTCCCCTGGCCGTCGCCGATGGGTTAGCGGCAGTCACCTACGTTCGGCAGCACGCCTCGGAATGGGGAGTTTCCCCGGACCGTGTCGGCATTATCGGATTCTCCGCTGGCGGAAGGGTCACTTCCGGAGTTGCCTTCCATTACTTGCCTGAAGGCCGGCCCGCCTTCGTAGCCCCGATCTATGCGGGCGGGGAGATATCCAAAGATGTTCCCGTTCCAGCGGACGCGCCGCCGATGTTTGTTTTGGCTGCGAGCGATGACACGCTCGGACTCGCGCCGGAGAGCGTTGCCTTATACGAGAGGTGGACGGACGCTAATAAATCGGCGGAACTGCACCTGTACGCGAAGGGTGGCCACGGCTTCGGAATGCGCAAGCAGAACCTCCCTACGGATCATTGGATTGACAGGTTTGCCGACTGGCTGGAGTTACAAGGGTGGTTGAAGAAGTGACTACCGCGGCTTGATGCAATTCGTGGAGTTCCGGCGCGTTCTTCGCTCGAAAACCCATCGCAAAACGCAACCGAACACCAAGGGACACTAAGCGCCCAAGCTTGTTCTACTCCTAGCTCCGTAAACTGACATGGCATAATGGGGTTACGACGCAATGGCCCCGTAGCTCAGATGGATAGAGCAGCGGTTTCCTAAACCGAAGGTCGCGTGTTCGACTCACGCCGGGGCCACCATGATGTCGATCTCCTGGTGTCCCCATCCTTGTTTGTTGGCATCTTCCGGCGAGGGTATAGTTGTAGGCTCGCTCGCCGGGCTTCGGCTTGCGGGTGAGATAACACCTCACAAAAGGACAGCCTGAGGATAGTCAATGAAACGCATCGCATTCTTGCTCGTGCTGGTGGCCGTGGCCGCGTGGGCTCAGCCACAAGCGCCTGCGATTTTGTCCCCGGAAGTTCATCCGGACAACAGCGTCACGTTTCGGTTTCGCGCGCCCAACGCGAAAGAAGTCATGCTGTCGCTGGAGGGCGCGAAGCCGGTGCCCATGCAGAAGGACGACCAGGGGGTCTGGAATGTGACTACCGACCCGCTTACGCCGGATTTCTACGGCTACTCGTTTGTGGCCGACGGCGTGAACCTGATTGATCCGTCGAATTCTTTGTTGAAGCCAAACCTCATCCACACCGAGAGCCAGGTACACGTGCCCGGGCCGGCGTCGTTGTCATGGGAAGTCAACGACGTGCCCCATGGCACGGTGCATCACCATTTCTATAAATCGGGAGTGGTGGGAGACCAACGGGATTTTTATGTGTATACGCCGGCTGGCTACAATCCCCGAGCCAAGCAGACCTACCCGGTGCTCTATCTGCTGCACGGTTTCAGCGATGACGCCAGCGGGTGGACCGCGGTAGGACGCGCGCACGTGATCCTCGACAATCTGATCGCGCAAGGCAAGACCAAGCCCATGATCGTGGTCATGCCGCTGGGCTACGGCGCGCCGGAAATCGTTGCCCACGGCTTCGGCGCATTTGCCCATGCGGACCTCCGGCAGCGGAATTTCGACAAGTTTAGCCAGGCTCTCATCAGCGAAGTAATCCCGCAGGTGGAAGCGACCTATCTGGTGGTGAAGGACCGAAAGTCGCGGGCGATCGCCGGGCTGTCAATGGGAGGCTCGGAGTCTTTGCTGACCGGCCTGAACGCTTTGGACAAGTTTGCCTGGATTGGCGCTTTCAGCTCAGGAGGCATCACCGAGGACTTCGGTGCAGAATTCCCGGCTCTCGACTCGAAGGCCAATCAGCAAATTCGGCTGCTCTGGATTGCCTGCGGCACCGACGACCATCTAATAGATATCAATCGGAAGTTGCGGACCTGGCTCGCCTCCAAGGGAGTGCAGCACACTGACATCGAAACCCCGGGGGCGCACACCTGGATGGTGTGGCGGCGGAATTTGACGGAACTTTCGGCGTTGCTGTTTCGTTGAACGGTGTGAGAGGCAGTGATCCGAGGGCAGGCCTGCCCTGAGCGTAGTCGAAGGGATGCGCTCGGGACAGCCGCCGGGCCTGTCCTGAGCGTAGTGGAAGGGACGCCGGCGCTACTTTATGCGGACCGCACTGGACATCTTCGCGCAGATCTTCCGCAACCTTTGGGCGCACAAGCTGCGCTCGTTTCTCACCATGTTCGGCATCGCCTGGGGTGTCGGATCGTTGCTGTTGCTGGTGGGTGTGGGTGAAGGCTTCCGCTCGGGCAACAAGCGTGAGTTGGCCGAGTTCGGCAAGGACATCATGTTTATCTTCCCCGGGCGGGCGCCCGCCGTAAAGGGCAGCATGAACTCCGCCCGTTCCTATTTGCTCACTTACCAGGACTACACCGATATCCGTCAAGCCCCACACGTCCGCAACGCCTGCCCTTTGCTTTCTCGCACCGACATGCACCAGGTGAGCGAGTTTGCCAATGCCAGCGGCGAAATCCTGGGCGTGGAGCCCCAGCTTAACGAGATAAGCTACCTTCCCCTCAAGGAGGGGCGCTGGCTGAACGAAATGGATGACGCGCAGAGACGCAATGTGATCGTTCTCGGCAACGAGCTGCTGAAAAACCTGTTCCCAGGGCGGCCAGCGGTCGGCGCAATCGTTCTGCTTAATGGCGTCAGGTTCGAAGTCGTGGGCAGCATGCCCCACCTCGGCCGCGGCGACAACAATTGGCTGAACATGCGTGGCTACATCCCTTTCCAGGTGATGGCGACGAACTTTCCGCTCAAGGGAGAAAATCACCAGAACTCCATTTCCTTTATTGAATATCAGCCGCGCGTGACCGCTGAGCACCTGCTGGCGCAGGACGATGTCCACAAAATCGTGGCGCGCAATCACGGCTTCGATGCAAGCGACGAAAACTCCTTTGACGGCTGGGATACGATCAAGGAATCAAAAATGGTGGGGACCATTTTCGACGTCATGAACATGTTCCTGGGAGCGGTAGGAATGGTGACGCTGGCTCTGGGCGCCATCGGCGTCATCAATATCATGCTGGTAGCGGTCAGCGAACGCACCCATGAGATCGGATTGCGCAAGGCCCTGGGTGCCACCAACCGCAATATTCTGTTTCATTTTTTTCTGGAAGGGCTGCTCCTCACCCTGGGTAGCGGGCTGATCGGCATGGGTCTGGCGACAGCCGTGATGGCAATGTTGGGAACGGTGCAGGGACCTGGGGGATTTGATCCTCCCAAACTGGTGCCGATGTCGGCCCTGCTGGCGATCGGCAGCCTTACCCTGGCAGGAGTGGTCGCGGGTCTTTATCCCGCGCGCAAGGCAGCCATGCTGCAGCCGGTGGAAGCGCTCCGGCAGGAGTGAATGGATTTTGTAATTTGGCAATCGGGTAATTTTGTAATTGAAGACCTACGGTTTGAAACTACCCAATTACCCGATTACAAAATTACCAAATAATCTTTCTATGCTGCCCGACCTGCTCCACGAAGCCTACGGCGCCATGCGCCACAATCGCCGCCGCACCGCGCTCACCATGCTGGGCATGGCCTGGGGCATTGCCACGGTTGTGATGCTCCTGGCGTATGGCGATGGCTTTGGCCAGGCCTGCGCCAACATCTTCGCTAATTTCGGCACCAAGCTGGTCATCGTGGTCCCGAACCGTACTTCCATGCAGGCTGGTGGTCAGAAGGCGGGGATCGTCATCCACTTTACTCAGGACGATGTGGACACGCTCACCATCAATCTTCCCCAGATCACCCATATCACGCCCGAAGCCAGCAAGCAGGCGCACATCCAGTATGACACCAGAGTTTTTGACTTTAGTGTTACTGGGAATGATCCCAACGTACCTGACATCCGCGCCCTGAAACTGGGGCAAGGCCGCTTCTACAACGCCCAGGACCAGATACAGCACGCGCGGGTGGCGGTGATTGGCTCGGAAGCGAAGGATAAGTTGTTTTCCGGGCGCAATGCGGTGGGTGAGCGCATTCGTGTCGACGGCCTCAGCTTCGAGGTCATTGGTGTCCTGAAGGGCAAAATGCAGGAGGGGAATGACGACATCAACCGCGTGATATACGTCCCCTTCACCACCATGAGCGATCTGAAGGATACGCATTACCTGGACTCCATCTGGTTTACCTATGAGACCCCTGAGTACGAGCGGCTGGACCAGTCGGTCCGCTCCATCCTGGCGGTGCCGCACAAATTCAACCAGACCGACCGCCAGGCCGTGATGGTGTTCAACCTCATGACCCAGGTCCACCAGTTCGAAATTATTACGCTCGGGCTGAAGGTGCTGATGGGTTTCATTGGCACGCTTACCCTCGGCATCGGAGGCGTCGGCCTGATGAACATCATGCTGGTCTCGGTCACCCAGCGAACTCGTGAGATTGGAGTGCAGAAGGCTCTGGGAGCGCAACGGCGCGACATCCTCCTCCAATTTTTGGCTGAGGCCCTGACCATTACTTTCATCGGCGGAGTGTTGGGAATTATCCTCGCCTACACCGTCGCATTTTCTGTGGGCAGACTCACGTTGTACAGCGCCTTCGCCAAGAATGCTGAGGCTGGCGACATCCGTCTGATGATCGCTCCGGGAACGTTGATCGCGGCCACGCTGATTCTCGGCGTCGTGGGGCTGATCAGCGGCATGGTGCCTGCCTTTCGCGCCTCCCGCCTGGATCCTATCGAAGCACTGCGCTACGAATAGCAGCTGGCGGTCGGTAGTAGGTCGGTTTGGAATTCTGGTGCTCTTACACGGGAACTTCCTGGAATTTCTCGATGGACGGACGCATTTCAGAGGACTGATAGTGGGCTGATTTTTGGGTGAAGCAGCGATTTAGCGCTGCAAAAACGGTGGTGTACTGGTGCGGCTTCAGCCGCTGAGGTCCATCAGGGGGCTGAAGCCATTCCCAAGACGGCAGCTATATGCAGGCCTGAAGGCCTGCTCCACCCCTGGCAGATGACTTCATGCGGGAAGTTTCAAACTGATCCACCTGTCGATCGTTGTTTGCGTCGCGAGCCCGTATTGCGGATACACTAGTTCCCGCCCGGATTCTTTCTCCCTAGGAGGGCACAACCATGACTTGGCATCTCACCGGCTTTTTCTTGGCTTTTAACGTGCTTCTCGGCTTGGGCTATGCGCAAACCAGCGGTGGCGGGGTCGAGAGCAAAGCGAGCCGAAATCTGCTTCTGGTCGTAAACCAGGGTGACCAGAGTATGAGCCTGGTTGATCCCGATGCCGGGGTCGCGATTGGCAAAGTAAAAACCAACGAAGTGCGCGCCCACGAAGTGACGGCCTCTCCGGACGGCCGGCTGGCGTACTTGCCCATCTATGGAGACTCGGGTGTGGGAAAGCCGGGAACAAACGGCGGCAATGTCGAAATCGTTGACCTGGATAAGCAGAGCGTGGTGGGCAGCATTGAACTCGGTCCGGTCAGGCCGCACTGGGTGAAGTTTGGTCCCGACGGCATGCTCTACGTTTCCGCTGAACTGGACAAAGCCATCGACGTGCTGGATCCACAGCAGCGAAAGCGTGTCGGATCAATTCCGACTGGGCAGCCGGAGTCGCACATGGTGGTGATCTCTCGTGATGGACATCGGGCTTACACCGCCAACGTCGGCGCTGGAACGGTCACAGTGGTGGATCTGGTCGGCCGAAAATTAATCAAGGTCATTCCCGTCGCCGAAACCGTGCAGCGGATTTCGATGTCGCGGGATGGACGTTTTGTATTCACCTCTGACCAGAAGAGTCCACGGCTCGCGGTGATCGATACTGCCACCAACGAAGTTTCGCGCTGGATCTCTCTGCCCGCGGTCGGATACGGAACCGCGCCCACGCTGGACGGCAAGTGGTTGCTGGTGACCATGGAGGTTCCAAATCAGGTAGCGGTGGTCGATCTGGCGCAGATGAAAGTAGATCGAACCATTCCGGTCGCCAAAACTCCGGTGCAGATTCTTGTCCGCCCTGATCGCCCTCTGGCTTACATTTCCTGCAGCGGCGACGGGAAGGTCGTGGTGCTGAACCTGGAAAGCTGGAAGGCAGAGAAGATGATTGAGACCGGTCCAGGGGCGGATGGCATGGCCTGGGTGGCGAAAAGACCTTAAACCGCAAAGGTTGCAAAGTTCGCCAGGAAGATCTCTATGCTTTGCGGCCTTTGCGGATTTTCTTTGCGTACTTTGCGGTTCAAGGTTTTGCTTCTTGGACGCTCGGCAAGAACTTCGGCGCCTTTCTGACCTTAGTCGCCTGTTCGAATCCATACGCTATCTTAAGAAGAACTGGCTCGCTCCACGCCCGCCCGAAGAATGACACGCCCACCGGCAGGCCGGCGATGAATCCCGCGGGCACTGTAATATCCGGATACCCTGCGACCGCAGCCGCATTCGAACTCCCGCCGGCCGCGTGATCCCCGTTGATCAGGTCGGTAAGCCACGCCGGACCTCCGGTCGGAGCCATGATTGCGTCCAGGTGAAGCTTGTCCATGACTCCGTCGATGCCCTCGGCGCGCGTTAGCCGGTGGTTGGCTTCCAGTGCGTCCAGGTATTCCTTGCTGGTGAGCGGCCCCTTGGCTTCGGCCTTGATGAAAATGTCCTGGGCGAAATAGGGCATTTCTTTGTCTTTGCTACGCTCGTTGAACTCGATAATGTCCTTTAGCGAATGGACGAGCCCATCCGGGCGGCCTGCCAGGTATGCATTAAGATCAGCTTTCAGTTCGTAGAGGAGCACCATAAACTCGCTATCGTCGAACTTGCCGTGAGATTCGAGGTCGGCGGGATCCACCAGGACCGCTCCCTGGCGCCTCATCTCTTCCATCACACTGCTCATGAGATCGTCCACGTGATCGTTGAAGGCGAAATACTTTCGCGCTACACCAATGCGCGCGCCCCGTAATCCGTTCGGATCGAGAAAGCGGGTGTAGTCGGGTGACATTTTTCCCGTGCTTTCGGCGGTGGCGCTGTCGCGCGGATCGGCGCCCGCCAACGCATTG
>WNFE01003929.1_pt1 | contig 14802 bp, 14 predicted proteins | sample 5400451 | NCBI WGS metagenome assembly WNFE01 (sample SAMN13153344, study PRJNA577476) | soil metagenome | isolation source: 200 cm saprolite under Douglas fir tree site 2 hole 2 | place: USA:California | collected 2015-04-18 | reverse complement strand
GAGAGGACCGCGACTCCAAAGAAGAGGACCATCCACGCGGGGACGCGGACGCCGGCCCGCGATGGCCGGGTGTCGATCGCTCCTCGCCAGTATGCCGCCACGACCACGGCGAGGGCCGGGAACGCGGGCAGGGCGTAATATTCGAGCCGCGAGCCGCTCGTCGTGAAGAACGCGATCACCCAGGCCGACCAGACGAGCGGCAGCGCGAGAGCCTTCCGGAGGTCGGGCGACGCGAGGGCAGCGGGGAGGAAGAGCGACCACGGGAGGAGCGAGAGGGCGCTCGCGAGCCAGAACCCGCCGATCGCGAGAGGCGTGTAGTCGATCGGCTCCCGCGCGTTGAAGAAGCGGAGGAGGTGCTCGTTCACGAGGTAGAAGCGGAGGAAGTCAGGGTCGCGCGCGCCGAGGAGGAGGTGCCAGGGGACGAGGACGAGCGACACGATCGCCACGCCGAGGCGCGGGCGGAGGTCGTGCAGGAGGCGTATCGGGCCGAAGAGGAGCGCGCAGGTGGCCGCGGTTCCCAGCGGAAAGACGAGGCCGGCGAGGCCTTTGGTGAGCCCCGCCAGCGAAAGACCACCCCAGAACAAGAGGGGTCCGAGTAGGCCGCGCTGGCCCCGCGCGACGACCACGAGGCCGAGCAGCGAGACGGCGAGCCAGAGAACGAAGAGGGTGTCGGTGAAGAGGAACCGCCCGTAGAGGAAGGGGCCCGCCGAGGTCGCGAAGACGAGCGCGGCCAGCGGCGCCGTCGCGGCGCCGAGAAGCTCTCGAGCGAGGAAGAACGTGACCGCGACCGTGGCGACGTACGCCGCCGCGCTCGGCACGCGCGACGCCCCCTCGGTCTGGCCGAACAGCCGGTACGAGGCGGCCACGCTCCAGTAGAGGAGCGGCGGCTTCTCATAATAACGGACGCCGTTCAGGCGCGGCTGCACCCAGTCGCCGTCGTCGAGCATCGCGCGTGCGATCAGCGCATAGCGAGCCTCCGCCGGGCTGGAGAGCGGTCGCTCGCCGAGCTGGTAGAAAGCGAGGACGGCCGAAAGGCCGAGACACGCGGCCAGCCGCAGCGCCGTCCGCCCGCTCATTCGGCCGCGCGATCGCGCGCGACCCGGGTCGGATCCAACCCGACGACCTCGTCGACGACGAAGATCGGGCGGTTCTGAACCTCCTCGAGGACACGGCCGACGTACTCGCCGAGCATGCCGATCACCAGGAGCTGGAGACCGAAGAAGAACGCAAGCGCGGCCACGACGCCGGCGAGGACCGGCATCTGCCCGAGCAGCACGACAAGTCCTGCCGCGAGCGAGAGCGCCGAGATTGTGGCGCCCGCGAGCGCCACCAGCCGGAGCGGGACGACGGAAAACGACACGATCCCCGAGACCGCCAGATCCAGGAGCCGCCAGACCGTGTACTTGGCCCTGCCCTTGCGGCGGCGATCGCGCTCGTAGGGAAACGCAACCTGACGGAAGCCGACCCAGCTCCTGAGCCCGCGCAGATAGGGGTGGCGCTCGCGGATGGCGACGATCAGATCCACGACCCGGCGGTCCATCACCGCGAAGTCGGCGGAGTCGAGCGGCATCGTGGTCTTCGAGAGGCGCGTCTGAACACGGTAGAAGGTCGCCGCCGCCGCGCGGGTGAACCGTCCCTCGCTCCGCGCCGCGCGGACGCCGTAGACGACCTCGGCACCCTTCCGCCACACGCGCACCATCTCACGGATCAGCTCGGGCGGGTCCTGGAGGTCGCCGTCCATCACGGCCACACACGCGCCGCGGGCGAAGGTGAGGCCGGCGAAGATCGCCGCCTGATGGCCGAAGTTGCGCGAGAGGCTCACGAGCTTGAAGCGCGGATCCTCGCGGGCGAAGTCGCGGATGATGACGGGCGTGGCGTCGGTGCTACCGTCGTCGACCAGGATGCACTCGAACTCGTGATCGGCGAGCGCCGCCACGAGCCGGGCGCGGAGCTCGGGAAGGTTCGCCTCCTCGTTGCACACCGGGACGACCACCGAGACCAGCTCGCCCATCAGCGTGCCCTGCACACTAATGCAGCTCGCAGGCTAGAATGTCGCTCACTGTGATCTCGCGCCAGGCACGGCGATGCTGACCATCTATCGCTTCCCCACGCTGTACCGCCTCGCGATGCGAGTCGGCTACGGAGCGGACTCCGAAGCGCGCTATCCGCTTGTCGCCGACCTCGTGGCCGACCGGACCGGTCAGCCGAGCCACATCTTGGAGCTCTGCTGCGGCGACCTCGCGCTCTACCGGCATCTCTTGCGGCGAGGACTCGCGCGGTCGTATCTCGGCCTCGAGCACTCGCCGGCCATGCTGAGGCTCGCCCGCCGGCGCGGCGTGGACGTCCGCGCGTTCGACGTGCGTGCCGCTGGCGAGCTGCCGACGGCCGACACCGTGATCATGCAGGCAAGCTTATATCAGTTCCACGACATCGCCGACACCTTGCTTCCGCGCCTGTGGACGGCCGCCAGGCGTCTCCTCGTGATCGCCGAGCCCGTGCGCAATTTGTCTCAGTCGCGCTACGGCGCGGCCCACTGGGCCGCGCGCATTCTGACGCGGACCGACGACCGCGTCCATATCTTCCGCTACACCGAAGCGACGCTGCTCGAGCTCTATCGGCGCTGCAAGATCCCGGTGAGCCGTCTCGATCGCACCCCGGGCGGGCGCGAGATCGTCGTCTGCTCATTCAAGGCTCCTTCACTCTCAGCTGGACCGTGATGCTCGTCGGCGGCAGCGAGTCGCGCTCCGCCGTGTAGCGCAGCTCCTGGAACCCCGGGCGCGGTGTCGTCGCCACGACGCCGACCCACTCGCACGGCGAGCCGTCTCGCATCCGCCGGCGCATCCTCGGATAGCCTGCAAGGGCCACCGGCTCTCCGTTGATGCTGAGCGCGAACCGCATGGTCGCCAGCTCCCGCGCGAGCCCGGCCTCGTCGCGGGCACACCACGCGGGACCGAGGGGAATGCCGCGCCCGTCGATGATCGCCTCCTGGTACGCGTGATGCTCGCCGGGCTCGCGCCAGCCGTCGGTCAAGAGCGCCTCCCAGAAGACGGCGTCGCGGTAGTCGAATCTGATGTCGGACGCGAGCCCGAGCGCGGCGACGCTCGCCGGCGGCTCGGCCCCGGACGGCCGGTACGCGGCGGCGAGTCCGAGGGCCACGAGCGCCAGCACCGCGGCCACGGTCGCTCGAGCGCTCTGCGGGCTGCCGAACGTCTTCCCGGCTGGCCGCCCCGCCGCCACGCTCGCGACCAGCGCTCCCAGCACCCAGCCGACCCAGGCGCTCCCGATCGCGGTGAGGGTGACGCCGGGGAAGGCCGCGGCGACACGCCCGAGATCCCAGGGGCGGCCGACGGCCCACGCCATCCACACGGCCTCCTGCGTGTAGAGCACGAGCGAGAGCGCGACGCCCGCGAGGACAGGCGCCAGCGCCGAGTAGCGCGGGACGGGGAACGCGGCGACGACGAGGTCGATCGCGAGCGCTGGGAGGATCGGGATCGGCGTGACGGTCGGGATCCGCATGTCGAAGGCGAGAAGCGCGAGAAGGATCACGACGTGCTGGACGGTGAAGATCACCGCCGTCGCCGTGGCGGCGCCGGGGCCGAGCGCGCGGGTGGCGGTCAGGAGGATGGCCGGCAGGAACAGCGCCAGGAGAAACGGATAGAAGTCGGGAGTACGCCCCCACGTGTCGAGGGTGTAGTGGTCGAGCGCGACCATGGACTTGTGGATGAGGTCGGCGAGGCAGAAGGAGGCCGACGAGGTGCGGCGGGCTCCAGAGGTTCACGTCCTTTCCGACGTTCACGTGCCACCACTCGTCGAGCGCAGCGCCGGCCACGGCCAGGAGAAATCCCGCGCCGCTCAGCGAGAGCCCGGCGGGGGCGCCGTAGCGTCTCCGCCCCCAGGCGAGCGCCCACGCGCTCACGAGACCGTTGGCTGCGACGCCGGTGTACATGAGGACGTGAGGCGGCGAGAGGAAGCTGTCGCGGCCGATCGTCCGGTGCCAGGCGACGTCCCAGAGCAGGCCCGGGAAGCCGAGCCAGCCGGCGCCCAGGGCGAGCGCGAGCGCCAGCGTGACGGGATCGACCCGTCGCGTCACCGGCGGTCCGCCAATGCTCACGGATCCTTGAAGGTCACGCGCAGCTCGACGTGGGTCCGCGCTAGCCCGGCGAGCCCGCGGTACTCGACCGTGTACACGAACCGGTTTTGGCTCGCCCGCTGAAACGCGGACGCCACGCCCACCCACGCGCAGTACTGACCCTCGCGTAGGGGTAGACGAACGAGCGGGTACGGCGCGAGATCGACGGGAGTGCCGTTCACCTCCATGGTGAAACGCACGGTTGGCAGGTCGGCAGCGAGCGCAGCCGCAGTCGGTGCACACCAGGCCGGACCGACGGGGAGCGGGAAGCCGTCGATGATCCCCTCACTGAGCGCCTGCACCCGTGCTGCGGATTGCCAGCCGTCCTCGAAGAGGACGTTCCAGAAGACTGCATCTTGGTATCGGAAGACCGGCAGCGGAGCAAGCTTCAGCTCACCCACCGTCATCGGAGGGCCGAAGATCTGAGGCCGATTCGTGGAGGCAAGGCCAGCGGCCGTGAGCCCGAGCGCGGCAACAACCGCCCAGCGGGCGCGGCCCGTGCTGCCTAACGCGGATCCGACGGGCTTACCGGTCGCCGTGACCACGAGGAGCCCGCCGAGCACCCAACCCACCCACCCGCTCAGACCTCCAGCGAGGAGCGAGCGCGGGAGCCCAGCGAGGACGCGATCGAGCGGCCAGGGATGGCCGACGACATGGGCCATCCAAAGACTCTCGACGAGTGTGAAGACGAAGGTGAAGACCAGCCCCAACGCGATCGCGAACCAGGCGCGCTCGCGATGGCGACGAACTGCGACGGCAAGGAACGTGAGGACGAGCGCAGGGAGGGCAACGATCGGCGTCACGGTATAGCGGTCGAACTCGATCGCGCGCAGAATCGTGTCGGTCGTGAGCGCCACGGCGAGAAACCCAAGACTCACCAGCGTCGGCGCCAACGGCCCGAGCGCTCGCCCGGCAGCCACGAGCACCAGAGGGAGCAGGAGTGACGACAGGTACGGGTACAGATCCGGTGTGCGGCTCTCCGGGATCATCGTGTAGTGCGCCTGGACGAAGAGCGCACGGTGAACGAGGTCGACGAAGACGGCGAGCATCGCCAGCCGCCAGAGCCACATCCGCCGGAACACTCCCCTACCCGCCTGGCCTGCGACCGCGAACAGCAGGCCGATCGCCGTGACACCGGCGCCGAAGTGGCCCATAAGGTGCGAGAAGCTCCAGATGAGAGCGTCCTTGCCGTAAAGCCAGTGCCACCACACGTCGATTGGGGCCGCGGCGCCAACGATGAGCACGCCGAGCGCCGCAATGCCGAAGCCCACCGGGACCTGGAGGCGGCGAAGGGCGAGGACCGTGCCGCCGAAGTCCGAAGCGCGCCCGAGTGTGGCAGCCGCGACGGCCGCGACGGCGGCTCCCCAGATGCCCAGACCACCGCAATAGATGAAGAGGTGCGGCAGGACGAAGAACGAGTCGCGGCCAATCGTGCGGTGCCACGCGGTGTCGAGAAAGACGCCGACCATTCCGAGGCCGCCGAAGGCCAGCGCGACCGCGATCGCTATGTTAGGAATCAAGAGTTGACCTTTCGCGATTCGCGGGATCTCCACCTACCCCTACGAGCCTCCTCGGCTTGCTCGAGGTCCCGCACCGCCTGGGCGAACCGGTCACCGCCGGGGCCATGATACCCAAGCCATGATCCCAGGGAGGGCTTCATTGACGATGTATGCTACGATGTATGTCGGAGGCCCATCATGGAAGAGATGATCCGCAAGCAGGTCTACATCGAGCCGCGCCAGGAGCGTCTGCTCAAGGAGCGGGCGCGGAGATATCGCGTCACGGAGGCCGACCTTATCCGCCAGGCCATCGACCGGGGGCTCGAGCGGACGGCACTATCGATTCCCGACCCCGAGGCGTGGAAAGCGTTCAAGCGTCGAGTCGCGCCCAAGAAGGGCGGCCCCGTTCGCAGCGTGCGGCGGTGGACGCGCGATGAGCTCTACACGCGTTGACGTCCTGGTCGACGCAAACGTTTTCGTCTACACATACGTCACGGCGGAGCCCGAAAAGAGAGCGCGCGCGCTAGACGCCCTCGACCGGCTGGTCCTTCACGGCCGCGGCAAAATCTCGACCCAGGTGCTCGGAGAAGTCTTTCGAGTTGTGACGGCCAAGCTGAGACCCTCCCGAAGCGCCGGCGACGCCTTCAACGACATCACCACACTCGCCCGCGCATGGCCTGTGCTGTCCATCACGCACCTGATTGTTCTCGAGGCCGCTCGCGGCGCCCGCGATCATGGGCTCAACTACTGGGACGCGCAACTCTGGGCCACGGCGCGCCTGAACCAGATCCCGCTGATCCTCACCGAAGACTTCGCCCACGGACGGGTGCTGGAGGGCGTGCAGTTCCTCGACCCGTTCGCGTCCTCATTCGATCTCGCGGCGCTCGACTGACGTGCGCCGCGGAGACGCCGCGCGTCGCGTAGGGCATCAGATCACCACGGTCACCTTGATGGAGCCGGGCTGGGCGTGGGCCACGAAGGCGTCGCTGATCGTGTCGAGCGCGAAGTGGTGCGTGACGAGGGGCCGCGTCTTGACGGTCCCGTCGGCGACGAGGCGCATCGCCTCGGCGAACTCGTCCTGGTAGATCATCGAGCCCACGATGGTGACCTCGCGGCGGACGACGAAGAAGAACTCGACGGGCGTCGGCTCGTGGGGCAGTCCGGTCAGGACGACCCGCCCGCCGGGCCGCACGAGCATCAGAGCGTGATGCACCGCCTCGGCCGTGCCCGCCGTCTCGATCACGCAATCGACGCCCTCGCGCCCTGAGAAGACGCGCGCCGCGGCCTCGACCGACCCGTCCGTGAGCGCATGCGTCGCCTCGGCGCCGAGGTCGCTCGCGAGCGCGAAGCGCCGCGCGGTGCGACCGACGACGAGGACGCGCGCTCCGTGGCCGCGCACCACCTGGAGGGCCAGGAGCCCGAGCGTCCCCGCTCCGACGACGGCCACGGTCTCGCCGGAACGAACGCCGCCCCGGCCGACGGCGCGGACGACGACCGCGAGGGGCTCGGTGAGGACCAGGTCCTCGTCGGCGACGGCGGCGGGCGCCCGCCAGCAACAGCGCGACGGGACGCGCACGAGCTCGGCGAAGCAGCCATCCACGTCGATCCCGACCGCGGTGCGCGCCAGGCAGATGTTCCGGTTGCCCTCCAGGCAGAGCGGACACGTTCCGCACGAGTAGTTGGGCTCGACCGCGACACGATCGCCGGGCGCCACGCGCGTCACGCCGGGGCCGACCGCCTCGACGCGGCCGACGAACTCGTGCCCCATCACCCGCGGATAGGCCACGGGCCTGTCGCCCGACCAGATACGGTAGTCGGTCCCGCAGAGACCGGCGACGGCGACGCGCACCAGGACCTCGTCGGCTCGGACCTCGGGCGCTCTCGACGACTCGACCCGCAAGTCGCGCGGACCGTGAAGAATCGCGGCTTTCACGCGGGAAATGTACCCCACTCTCTGGCCTTTTTCCTAGAAAGGCGGCCGGGGTCGGTGGTAGCCTGCATCTTGGGACGGTTGATGATCTCGTTCCTCTACTACCTCTACGAGCGACGTCTCCTTCGGCAGATTCGGGGACGATCGGTCCCCCGGCACCTCGGCATCATCCTCGACGGCAACCGCCGGTACGCGCTCGAGCGCGGTTTCGTCGACCCGCGCCAGGCGTACGCGCTGGGCGCGCGGAAGCTCGACGACGTGCTCCTCTGGTGCGCCGAGCTGTCGATCCCGGCGGTGAGCCTCTGGGTCCTCTCGACGGAGAACTTTCGCCGGGATCCGAGTGAAGTCGTCGGGATCCTGTCGACGATCGAGGCCAAGCTCGTCCAGCTCGCCCGTCACCCGAGGATCCGCCGTCTCGGCGTCCGGGTCCGCGCCGTCGGCAAGCTCGATCTCCTCCCGGACTCGGTGGTCGCCGCGATCCGTGAGGCCGAGGAGGCCACCGCCGCCAATCGCGAGATGGTGCTGACGATCGCCGTCGCCTACGGCGGGCGCCAGGAAATCATCGACGCGATGCAGGCACTGCTTCGCGAGAAGGCCAAGCAGGGCGAGGACCTCGAGACGATCATCGAGGGCATCTCCGAGGAGACTCTCGCCCAGTACCTCTACGCGCCCGACCTTCCCGATCCCGACCTCATCATTCGAACGAGCGGCGAGGTGCGGCTCTCGGGGTTCCTGCTCTGGCAGAGCGCGTACAGCGAGTTCTACTTCTGCGACGTTCACTGGCCGGCGTTCAGGAAGATCGACTTCCTGCGCGCCGTGCGCGCGTTCCAGCAGCGGGATCGTCGCTTCGGATCTTAAGGGGGGCGAAGCCCCCCTCCGAGGAAACTACGCGGCCGAGTGGCCGCCGTCCAGGAAGATGGTCTGGCCCGTCATGAAGTCGGAGGCGGACGAGGCCAACAAGACCGCGAGCGGGCCGATCTCCTCCGGCCGGCCGATCCGGCGCATCGGGACGTCGCGGGTGAGCCGCTCGTTGATCTTCGGGTCCGCGAACGCATCGTCCGTCATGGGCGTGGCGAACCAGCCCGGAGCGATCGCGTTCACCTGGACATTGTGGCGGGCCCACTCGACGCCGAGCGCGCGCGTCAGCGCGATCACGCCGCCCTTCGTCGCGGCGTAGATCGTGTAGCCCGGGAGCCCCACCTGCCCCAGCACCGAGGCGACGTTGATGACCTTGCCCGACCTCTGCGCGATGAGGTGGGGCGCGGCGGCGCGGCAGCCGTTGAAGACGCCGGTGAGGTTCACGTCCACCATGAGCCGCCAGTCCTCCGTGGTCATCTCGACGAGCGGAGCCACCTTGGCGACGCCCGAGTTGTTGACCACGATGTCGAGGCGTCCGAGCTCACGCCTCGTGCGCTCGATGAGCGCCTCGACCTCGGCGTAGCTCGCGACGTCCGTGGGGGCGACAAGGGCGCGCCGGCCCGCCGCGTGGACGCGGCGCGCGGTCTCCTCGAGGTCTGCCTTCGAGCGCGCCGCCAGGGCCACGTCAGCGCCGGCCTCGGCGAGCGCCACGGCGAGCGCGCGGCCGAGCCCACGGCTCGCGCCCGTGACGACGGCGACTTTGCCCGCGAGCGTCAGCGGTAGAGCGCCTCGATCGCGTCCTGGTACTTCTGCGCGACGACCTTGCGCTTCACCTTCAGGGTCGGCGTGAGCTCACCGCCGTCGAGGCTGAAGTCCCCGGGGAGCACCGTGAACTTCTTGATCTTCGCGTACGACTGGAGCTGCGTGTTCTTCTCCTCCACGGTGCGCCCGACGCGCTCGACGATCTTGGGGTGCTTGACGAGCACCGTGGGATCGTTGACGAGGATCCCCTGGTCGCGGGCGAACTTCGTCAGCTCCTCGGGGTTGACGGTGATGAGCGCCACCGGGTACGGCCGCCGGTCGCCGTAGACCATCACCTGGCTGATGAACGGGTCGGCCTTGAGCATGTTCTCGACGTTCTGGGGCGCGATGTTCATGCCGCCGGCGGTGACGATGAGGTCTTTCTTCCGGTCGGTGATGAAGAGGAAGCCGTCCGCGTCGAGCGTGCCGATGTCGCCCGTGTGGAACCAGCCGCTGGGCTCGAAGACCTCCTTGGTCGCGTCGGGCTGCTTGAAGTAGCCACGCGTGGCGATGTTGGGCCCGCGCGCGAGGATCTCGCCGTCGGGCGCGATCTTGAGCTCCACCCCCGACAGCGCCTGGCCGACGGAGCCGAACTTGAAGCGGGTCGGTTGATTGAAGGTCAGGGCCGGGCACGTCTCGGTGAGCCCGTACCCCTCGAGGAGCAGGATCCCCGCGGCGTGGAAGAACTCGGCGATGTCACGCGACAGGGGCGCCCCCCCGGAGACCGCCCACTGGAGCCGTCCGCCGAGCGCGGCGTGGAGCTTCGAGAAGACGAGCTTGTGGGCGAGCTTGCGCTTCCACTCGAGCGCCGCCGGCACGGGCTGGCCGCGCTGCTGGTGGCGGCTCACGTCGCGGCCCACGCCCACGGCCCAGCGGAAGATCTTTTGCTTCGCGGGCGAGCCCGCCTCGACGCCAGTCAGGATCTTCGCGTAGACCTTCTCGAAGACGCGCGGGACACTGCAGATGAAGTGCGGGCGCACCTCCCTCAGGTTCTCGCCCACCTTGTCGAGGTTCTCGGCGAAGGCCGTCGTCAGCCCGTGGGCCACGCCCAGGAACGACTCGAGCCGCGCGAAGGAGTGGGCGAGCGGCAGGAAGAGCAGGTGCACCCACCCCTCCTCCACGGGCGTCCGCTGCTTGGACGCGCTCACCGCGGCGATGTGGTTGGCGTGGGTCTGGAGGACGCCCTTCGGAGGTCCGGTCGTCCCCGAAGTGTAGACGATTGTCGCGAGGTCCGCGGGGCCTGTCGTCGTCACCCGCTCGGCGAGCGTCGACTTGTGGGCCGCCTCGCTCTCGCGCCCCAGCCTTCGGAGCGACGCCCACGTCATCACCATCCTCGGCGGCTGCGGGGCGTCGTAGCCCGCGATGACGACGATCTGCTCGAGGCCCGGCATCTTGTCCCGGGCCTGGAGCGCCTTGGCGAGCTGGGCCGGGTCCTCCACGATCAGGGTTTTCGCCTCCGAATCGTTGATCACGTAGGCGATGAGGTCCGGCGGATAGGACGGGTAGACCGGCACCGTGACGCACCCGGCGCTGAAGATCGCGAAGTCGGCCTGCACCCACTCCGCGCGGCTCGCCGAGAGAAGCGCGACTTGCTCGCCCTTCTGCCGCCCCAGAGCGATCAGCCCCAAGGCCAGCTCGCGGACGTTGTCGCCGACCTCGCGCCATGTGACGGTCTTCCACCCGGCGCCCTGCTTGAACGATTGCGCCGGGCGACCGGCGCTCTTCTCCACGCGGTCCCAGAACATCCGCGCCAGCGTGTCGGCAGCCATGGGCCCCCCTAACTCAGCAATTTCAAAAGACTTCCAGACCGTAGCACGAGTGGTATAACGCGATGCGATAATTTCCTTGACAATGATAACGCGATGCGTTAATACTCTGGCCGGACGGGAGACGCGTATGGCGAAACCCGGAGGGACGAAACCGAAACAGAAGGTGCAGGAGGAGCGACCCATGATGGACGATCCCAAGAAAGCTCAGGAGTTCCTCGGCCAGATCACCGGCAAAGCGGTCGAGACGATGACGGTCTGGGCCGATGCCAATCAGCGCGTGCTGCGCGAGATGGTCGAGTTCGGGGCGACGAGCGCGAAGGAAGGCGTGCGGCTCTACGCCGAGCTGCAGCAGAGCGCCCTCGAGGCCCTGCGCGACTCGCAGGCCGCGGCGCTGCGCTGGCAGACGGCGTGGCAGGACGGGGGCAAGGACCCGGTCCAGCTCTACCAGAAGGCCCTCGCCGAGGGCGTGGAGAACGCTCAGAAGGCGTTCAAGGTCCTCGAGACGCAGGCCCAGGCGGTGACCCGGTCGGCTGAGCGGCTGCAGACCTCCGCAGAGCAGGCGGGCAAGGGCCTCCAGGAGACGTACGCCGCCGTCGTGTCGAAGCTGAAGGACGTGTGCGCGCAGAACTGAGCGCGCGCACGCGCAGCCCGCGCGATCCCAGCGGCCCGGCGTCACACGCCGGGCCGTTCTACTTCGGCTGCGCCTTGCGCTTCTCCAGCCGCTCCTCGAGCGACTTGAGGCGCTCCCGCAGAGCGGCCACCTCTTCGCGGAGCCGATCCGCGTCCGCTTCGGTCGTCCCGTCACGCTTGGGCTCGGAGCGGGTTCCGAGGCCGGTGCCGGCCAGCATGCTTCCCCACCCCGCACGACTCATCCACTCCTGAAAGACGCGCTCCATCTCGCGTTGGTTGGAGATGACTCCCTCGAGGCTCGACTTCATCGAGCGCTGCACGAAGTCCTGCCAGGCCTCGCCGTGCTTGATGAGCTGGTGGAGGAAGCCGATCGGCAGGCCGCCGCGATGGCTCCGCTGGTTCTCGAGAATGATCTGCGTCAGCGTCACGCCAGTGAGGTCCTCGCCCGACGCGGCGTCGACGACGGAGATCTCCTTGCCCGTGCGGATCATCTCCTCGATCTCCTCGAGGGTGACGTAACGACTCTCCTGCGTGTCGTAGAGTTTCCGGTTCGAATACCGTTTGATGACGTACGCCATGGCACTCCTCTGCAGGGGGATGGGATCCCCTGGCGCCATGATGAATCGCATAACACTCCGCGTCAAGCGCCACCCCTGGAAAGAGCACCTGCCCCTCATCCCGCGGAAGCGGTAAGATGCGTCCGACCCATCGCTAGTAACCCTGGTTTCGGTCGGACGGAGGACACGCCATGAGATACGCGCTGAGCGCTCTGACCTCGACGGTCGTTGCCCTGTTCTTCGCTGCGGGTGCCTGGGGTGCCGACGATGCGGCGACCCGGTCGTCCGAGAAGCTTGGTCGCGTGCTGTTCAAGACCTCCTGCTCGCCGGAGGCGCAGAAGCAGTTCGAGCGAGCGCTGGCGATGCAGCATTCGTTCTTCTTCCCGGAGACGATCAAGACCTTCTCGGCGATCCCGCAGACGGATCCGAGCTGCGCGATCGCCTACTGGGGCATCGCCATCAGCCAGCGGCCCAATCCGCTCGTGGGTCCGTTCGATTCGGCGACGCTCAAGCGGGGGCTCGACGCGGTGGAGAAAGGCAAGGCGATCGGCGCCAAGACCCAGCGGGAGCGTGACTGGCTGGCCGCCATCGAGGAGTTCTACAAGGACTATGACAAGGTCGACCAGGGTACGCGCACGCAGAACTACGCGAAGGCGATGGAGGCGCTCGTCCAGAAGTACCCGGACGACGTCGAGGCCAAGATCTTCTACGCGCTCGCCCTGAACGAGACCTTCGATCACAAGAACATGGAGCCCCTGCTCAAGGCCATCAAGATCCTGGAGCCACTCGACAAGAAATACCCGGATCACCCGGGGATCACGCACTACCTGATCCACAGCTACGATTTCCCGCCGCTGGCCACGCGGGGCGTCGCCACCGCTAACAAGTACGCCAAGATCGCCCCCTCGGCGCCGCACGCCCAGCACATGCCCTCGCACATCTACACCATGGTGGGGATGTGGGACGCGTCGATCGCCTCCAATCAGAAGGCGATCGTAGTCGCCAATGACTATGTCCTAAAGGCCAACCTCGACGGCACGCTGGCCGGCGTGCCCCACGCGTACGACTTCATGGCCTACGCCTACCTCCAGCTAGGCCAGGACGCCAGGGCCCGGGGGCTCATCGACGACGCCGCCGGGATCAAGAAGATCATCGGGCCGCGCATCGTGGGCATGGCGCTCGCCGCCGTGCCCGCCCGCTACGTGCTCGAGCGCCAGGACTGGCAAGGCGCGGCGCGGCTGCAGCCGCTCGGGACCGGCCTTCCGGCGGGCGAGGCGATCACCTACTTCGCACGGGCGCTGGGAGCGGCGCGGAGCGGTGACGTTGCCGCAGCGCAAACCGACATCGACAAGCTGAAGGAGCAGCGCGCGGCGCTCGAGGAGGCGAAACAGTCGTACTGGGCCGAGCAGGTCGAGATCCAAATCCTCGCCGCCCAGGCGTGGCTCGCGCAGGGCCGGAACGACCGTGCGGAGGCGCTCAAGTTCATGCGGGCGGCCGCCGATCTCGAGGACGCCAGCGAGAAGCACGTGGCGATGGAGAACCGCCTCTATCCGATGCGCGAGTTGCTGGCCGACATGCTGATGGCCCAAGACCAGGCGACGGTCGCGCTGACGGAGTACGAGAAGTCGCTGCAGAACGCGCCCCTGCGCCTGCGCGGCTTCTACGGCGCCGCCAAGGCCGCCGACGCGGTGGGCGACACGAAGAAGGCGACGGAGTACTTTACGAAGCTCGCGCGCCTCACCAAGGACGCGGACGGCGACCGTCCGGAGCTCCGGGAGGCGCGAGCGCGGGTGACGAAGCAGTGACCGGGAGGGCGACGGCGGGGGCGTTGGCCGTCGCCCTGCTCCTCGCCGGGTGGCCCGCGACAGCGCTCGCTGATCCAACGGATGAGGAGCCAGCCGCCGCGCGGCTCGACCCGGACTACGCCGCCGGCAAGGCCGCGATCGACGCGAAAGACTGGAACGCCGCGATCCGGTTGCTCGCCTCGGCTGCACTGCGCGATACGCGTAACGCCGACATCCAGAACTATCTCGGCTATGCGTATCGCAACGCGGGCCGGCTCGACGCGGCGTTCAAGCACTACCAGCGCGCGCTCCAGCTCAATCCGCGCCACCGCGGGGCGCACGAGTACATCGGCGAGGCGTACTTGATGGTGAACGACCTCGCGAAGGCCGAGGAGCACCTCGCGGCCCTGGAGAAGATCTGCCTGATTCCCTGCGACGAGTACGAGGACCTCAAGAAGGGGATCGCCGAGTACCCCCGACGCGCTCGGCGTTAGCGGAGCAGCTCAGAATACGCGCCGGAGCTTGCCCTTTCCGCGCGCGGCCCGGAGCGCCCGGTCGATGTCGGCCTCGGCTCGGTCGGCTCCTTGACAACATCTGCCCTACCGGCATACCTCGATAGGACGAGGAGGACGCCATGAAGCTCAAGGGTCGCACCGCACTCGTCACCGGTGGCTCCCGCGGGATCGGTCGCGCCGTCGCGCTGGCGCTCGCCGAGGAGGGCGCCGACGTCGCCGTCAACTACGTCTCGAGCGAGGCGGCGGCGAGGGACGCTGTCGAGCAGATCCGCAAGATGGGCCGGCGCGCGATGCTCGCGCAGGCCGACGTCGCCGACTTCCCGGACACGT
>WNFE01002041.1_pt1 | contig 14802 bp, 13 predicted proteins | sample 5400451 | NCBI WGS metagenome assembly WNFE01 (sample SAMN13153344, study PRJNA577476) | soil metagenome | isolation source: 200 cm saprolite under Douglas fir tree site 2 hole 2 | place: USA:California | collected 2015-04-18 | reverse complement strand
GCTTCGGCTTCCTCGAATGCGGGCTCGGCGCCGAGCAGCTCGGGGTCCATCGGGTGCTGGGTCTCGTCGTCCGTGAGTGAGCCGGTCAGCGTGAGGCCGCCCGTTTCAGGCTTCACGTAGCTGCCGCCGTGAAGGTCGAGGTAGACCATGTGGGGCCGGCCGAAGCCCGAGTCGCGCTCGAGGACAAAGACCGGATGCCTGCCGATGACGATGGGCAGATCGACGCCGGCGAGCCTGGCCAGGGCGGGGGACCAGAGCCCCGCTGCGTTGACCACGACGTCTGTCGAGATCTCCTCGCCCGAAGCCGTCGCCACGCCCGCAACCCTCTCGCCCGCGAGCCGGATGGCCGTCACCTCCTGTCCCTGCTCGATCACCGCTCCCCGCTTGCGCGCCGCGTCCGCGTACCCGGAGGTGACGGCGGAGGGATCGCCATAGCCGGACCCGGGCTCGTAGAGCACGGCGCCGAGCCCCGAGGAATCTACGCGGGGCTCGACCTCTGCGACAGCGCTCGGGGCGAGCATCTGAGCCTTCACGCCGAGGCCGCGCTGGAGGGCGAGCGTCTTCTCGAGAGAGGGGCGCATGGCGGCGCCGACGCCGATCAGGACGCCGCAGGGGACGAAGCCCGAAGAGCCTCCGACGGCCTCGCCGAAGCGCTCGAAGACCGCGAGCGAGCGCAGCACCATTTGGGTGGTCTCGGGCGTGGGGTAGAGCTGGCGGATGATGCCGACCGAGCGCCCCGTGCCGCCGGCGCCGATGAACCGCCTCTCGAGGACCACGACGCGCCGCAGGCCGAGCCCGGCGAGCTGGAACGCGACCGAGCAGCCGGTGACGCCGCCGCCGACGATGACGGCGTCGGCCGTCCTCATGCGGATCCGGCGCCCCGCCTGATCATGCGCTTGATGGTCGCCTCGAGAACCAGCTCGCCGTGCTGGTTCAGCACCTCGTGCTTGTAGGTGACGATGCCGCGGTCGGCCTTCTTGGTCTCGCGCTTGTCGGTGATGACCACGCGGACGTGCAGCGTGTCGCCCACGATCACGGGCGCCACGATCCTGATGTCGCTGCCGAGGTACGACATGCCCGTGCCGTGGATCAGGCCGGTCTGCATGACGAGGCCCTCGGAGAGGCAGAAGGTGAAGGCACCGGGCGCCGGCTTGCCCTTGAACACGGACGACGTGGCGACGAACTCCATGTCGTAGAAGAGCGGCTCGTTGAAGCCGCAGAGGTTGACGAAGGCGCAGATGTCGGACTCCGTCACCGTCCGCGCCAGCGATTCGTACGCCGCTCCGATCTCGTGCTGCTCGTACGTCAGTCCCTGCTTGGCCATGGTCTCAAGCCTCTCCCAGGTATGCCCTGCGGACTTCGGGGTTGTCGGCGAGGTCGCGTGCCGTGCCTTCGAGCACGATGCCGCCCGTCTCGAGCACGTAGCCGCGGCCGGCGATGGACAGCGCCATCGCGGCGTTCTGCTCGACGAGCAGGATGGTCACGCCCTGCTTGTTGATCGTGAGGACCGTCTCGAAGATCTGCTCGACGAGGACAGGCGCCAGCCCCATGGAAGGCTCGTCAAGTAAAAGGAGCCTTGGCTTCGCCATGAGCGCGCGGCCGATGGCCAGCATCTGCTGCTCGCCGCCCGAGAGCGTGCCCGCGACCTGGTCGCGCCGCTCCTTGAGCCTCGGGAAGATCGAGAAGACCCGGTCGATGTCCTCGCGGACGCCCGGGTCGGAGCGCGTGAAGGCGCCCATCTCGAGGTTCTCCACCACGCTCAGGCGGTTGAAGATGCGACGCCCCTCCGGCACGTGGGTGATGCCGAGCCTCACGATGGCGTGCGAGGCCACGCCCAGGAGCGAAGCGCCTTCGAAGAGGACGTCGCCCTCGCGCGCGGCGAGCATCCCGGAGACGGCGCGGAGCGTGGTCGTTTTCCCGGCGCCGTTATTGCCGAGGAGGGCGACGACCTCGCCCTGGCCCACGCCGAAGGACACGCCCTTGAGCGCCCGGATCTCGCCGTAGGAGACGTGGAGATCGCGGACCTCAAGCATCTGGGGCACCTGGGGCCACCGCCCTCGGTGTCCACTTGCGCCTGCCGAGGTAGGCTTCGATGACGCGCGGGTTCTTCTGGACGTCGGCCGCGCGCCCCTCGGCGATCTTCTCGCCGTAGTCGAGCACGGTGACGTGGTCCGACACCTCCATCACGACGCGCATGTTGTGCTCGATCAGGAGGATGGTCAGGCCGAGGTCGCCGACGAGCCGCCGCAGGAGAGCCATCAGGCTCCGCGCTTCGCCCTGGGTCATGCCCGCCGTCGGCTCGTCGAGCAGCAGCAGGGCCGGTCTCGAGGCGAGCGCACGGCCGATCTCCAGCCGGCGCTGGTCGCCGTAGGGCAGGTTCCGCGCCAGCTCATTGGCCCGGCCGCGCAGCCCCACGATGTCGAGCAGCTCCGCCGCACGAGTCCAGAGGGCGCCCTCCTCGCGCTTCCAGTGCGGATTACGGCTGAGAGCCCCCCAAAAGGTCGAGTCCACGCGTGCGTGCATGCCCACGAGGACGTTCTCGACCGCGGTCATGTTTTTGAAGAGGCGGATGTTCTGGAAGGTGCGGCAGACACCGAGCGCCGTGATCTGGTCCGGCCGCAGCCCCAGGAGCGAGGTAGCGCGGAACGTGACCGAGCCTTCCTCCGGCACGTAGAGCCCGGTGAAGACGTTGAAGAACGTGGTCTTGCCCGCGCCGTTGGGGCCGATGATGGAGGCGATCCGGCCCTCTTCCAGCTCGAAGTCCACCGTGTTGAGCGCGGTCAAGCCGCCGAACCTCTTGGTGACGCCCCGCGCCTCGAGTAGGGTCGCCATCTCAGGAGTCCGCCGGTTCCGTGAGCTCGCGCGTGCGGCGGCGCGCGGGCAGGATGCCCTGCGGTCTGAAGATCATCATGAGGACGAGGATCAAGCCGAAGACCATGCGCTCGTACTTCGCCGGCTCGAGCTGGGTGGGCAGGTTGGCGAGGCTGTAGCCGAAGATGACGGTGCCCGCGTTGCGTAGCTCGTTGACCCAGAGCGAGAGTCCCTTGAGGACCTGGAGATTGAGCACGGTCACGACCGTGGCGCCGAGGATGGCGCCCGGAATCGAGCCCATGCCGCCCAGGATGATCATGGCGAGGACGCCGATCGACTCCATGAAGGTGAAGGACTCGGGATTGATGAAGATCTGCTTGGCCGAGAAGAGGACGCCGACCGCCCCCGCGAACGAGGCGCCGCAGGCGAAGGCCAGGAGCTTCATCCGCACGAGCGGGACGCCCATCGCCTGGGCGGCGGTCTGGTCCTCCCGAATCGCTTCCCACGCGCGCCCGATATGGGAGTCCTCGAGCCGCCGGTTGACGAGGATCGTCGCGCCGACGATGAGCAGCACGAGCGCGTAGAGGTAGAGCGGGTAGATCACGTTGGGGTTGGGGGTGATGCCGACGGCCTGCAGGAGCGGCGCGAAGAAGATCGGCGGCCGCGCGATCGGCGTGATGCCCTTCGGGCCGTTCGTGAAGTTGATCGGCTTGTCGAGATTGTTCGCGAGGACGCGGATCACCTCGCCGAAGCCGAGCGTCACGAGGGCAAGGTAGTCGCCGTGGAGCCGGAGGACGGGCAGGCCCAGGAGGATGCCCGCCCCCGCCGCGACTCCCACTCCCACGAACAGGAAGACGAAGAACCACCATCCGGAGAGCGGGAAGAACCCCCCGCCGAAGATCAGGTTGGCCTGGGGCGATCCGAAGATCGCCCAGGAGTACGCTCCCACGGCGAAGAAGGCGACGTACCCCAGGTCGAGGAGACCGGCCAGGCCGACCACGATGTTCAGCCCGAGCGCCAGCGCCACGAAGATGCCGACCTGGATCGCGATCTCCATGTAGTAGGCGTTGATGGTCCCGAGCACTGGCATGAGGACGCCGAGCGCGGCGAACGTCAGCGAGGCCTTGAGCCACCGCGGCATCCGCGCGAAGTAGAGGAGGAAGATCGAGGCCTGGAAGAGCATGAAGGCCACGATCGAGCGCGGGAAGTGGGCCACGCCCCATGCGGTCGCGCAGAGCAGTAAGGCGACGAGGATCGTCGCCGGCACCGGCCTGTCGAGCAATGTCTTGATCAAGCGCGCTCCCGCACGACTTCGCCGAGGAGGCCCTTGGGGCGGAAGATCAGGATGAGGATCAGGATCGAAAAGGCGAGGATGTCCTTGTACTCGGCGCCGAACGCCCCGCCTGTCAACAGCGAGAGGTAGGAGGCGCCGAAGGACTCGAGGAGTCCCAGCACGAGGCCGCCCAGCATGGCGCCCGGGATATTGCCGATCCCGCCGAGCACCGCCGCCGTGAAGGCCTTGAGCCCCGGGATGAAGCCCGTGTACGGGTTGATCAGGCTGTACTGGACCCCGAAGAGCACGCCCGCTCCACCGCCCATTGCGCCGCCGATCAGGAAGGTCAGCGAGATCATCCGGTTGACGTTGATGCCCATGAGGGATGCCGCCGCCTGGTCTTCGGCGACGGCCCGGATGGCCTTGCCGATCTTGGTGCGGTTGACGAGGCTGTGGAGCCCCCAGAGCATGAGGAGCGAGGCGCCGATGACCACGAGGGACTTGACGGAAATGTCGATGGTCGGCGTCAGCTCGAAGCGCTCGTTCATCGCGTCCATCGATGGGTAGACGAGGTTGAAGGAGTTGCGCCAGAGCGACTCGAAGAGGCGGATCGCGTCCTGGAGAAAAAAGCTGACCCCGATCGCGGAGATGAGCGGGATGAGCCTCGGGGCGTGGCGGAGCGGGCGGTACGCGACCCGCTCGACCCCGGCGGCCAGAAGCCCGCTCGCGAGCATGCCGACCAGAAGCGCGACCAGCACGAGGAGGAAGGGCGACCACGCCGCCATGGCGCCGCGGGCCTGGAGCCCCAGCAGGACTTCGACGCCGACGAAGGAGCCGAGGATGAAGATCTCCGAGTGGGCGAAATTGATGAACTCGAGGACGCCGTAGACCATGGTGTAGCCGAGGGCGATCAGCGCGTACATGAAGCCCAGCGTGATGCCGTCGAGGAGAACCTGCGGGAAGATGCCGACCAGGAGCTCAAAGTCCATCGGCACGCGATCCCAAGGAGGGAGGGCGGGAGGGGCGGAGACCGCCCCTCCCGCCTGAGCGACTGCGCCGGACGGCTACTTCTTGGCCGCGGGCGGCGCGATGGTGAGCTGCTTGACGATCTTGTTGTCGCCCCACTTGCCGGGGTCGTCGCTGACGACCGTCAGGACGAAGTACTGGGCCTTCAGGCGGTCGCCCTTGGAGTCGAAGGCGATGTCGCCCGTGATGCCCGAAAGCTTCTCGCCGCGGACCGCAGCCGCGACGTCTTCGCGCGTGACCTTGCCCTTCTTGGCGGCTTGCTCGATGGCCTTGATCGCGATCGTGGCCGCGTCGTACGCTTCGGCCGCGTAGGGCTCGGGGTTCTTGCCGAACTTTTTCTTGTACTCGTCCACGAAAGCCTTGGCCTTGGGCAGCGCCGAAGCCGGCCCGGCCGCCGAGGTGTAGTTCATGCCCACGACCGCCTTGCCGGCGATCTTGGTCAGGTCGGAGGAGTCCATGCCGTCAGGGCCCATGAACTTGGCCTTGATGCCCTTCTCGCGCGCCTGCTTGAAGAACGGCGCGGCCTGATCGTAGATGCCGCCGAAGTAGATGACGTCGGGGTTCTTGGCCTTGATCGGCGTGAGGATCGAATCGAAGTTCGACTTCTCCTCCGTGCCCTCGAAGGCGACGACCTTGATGCCCTTCTTCTCGGCGTCGGCCTTGAAGAACTCCGCGATGCTCTGGCCGTACTGCGTCTTGTCGTGGACGATGGCGGCGCTCTTGACCTTCATGGTGCCGTGGGCGAACTCGGAGCCGACCACGCCCTGGACGTCGTCGCGGCCGCACACGCGATTGACGTTGGGATAGCCGCGGTCGGTCACGACGGGGTTCGTGTTGGCCGGCGAGATCATCACCACGCCGACTTCCTTGTAGACCTCCGACGAGGGGATCGCCACGCCGGAGTTCAGGTGGCCGATGACGGCCATGATGTCCTTGTCGGAGATGATGTTCTTGGCGTTCGCGGTGCCGACCTCGGGCTTGGCCTGGTCGTCGAAGGGCACGAACTCGACCTTGTAGCCCATCTTCTCGAGCGCGCCCTTCTGCTTCTCGACGGCCATCTGGGCGCCGAGCTTGATGCCTTCACCCAGGACTGCCTGTCCGCCCGAGAGCGGGCTCTGCGAGGCGATCTTGATGGTGCCCTTGGACTGGGCGTCCACCGGCTGCGCCGTGGGCAGCGCGAGCCCCGCGATCGTGACGACGACGGCGAGGGCGCTCAGTGCGTGGCGGATTCGAAAGGTCCTCATTCGGTGTCCTCCTCAGAACGGGTCGGCCAAGTTTGCGAGCGGCGCCATTATAGCGGGTTTGTGGGGGTCGTCAACGGAGACGCGAGGGGCCGGGGCGGAGGGTCGGACGCGGCGCGGCCGGTCCCGCGCTCGCGCTCGTTCGCTCGGCCACGAGGGCCCGCAGCTGGCGCCGCACCTCGGCGTCGGTTGGGCTGACGGCCAGCGCTTCGTGCAGGAGCGCCATGGCGACCTGGGGCCGATCGGCCCGTCGCTCTTCCGCCGCGCGGGCGACCAGGGCGAGGGTGTAGTTGGGTGCCAGGTTCACAAAGCCCGGGTCCTGGGCGAAGGCCTGCCGGTAGTAGGGCAGGGACTCGGCGTAGCGGCTCTGCTGCGCATAGACCGCGCCCAGGTTCGCGAGCGCCGCCGTGAAATTGGGCTCGAGTCGGAGCGCGAGTGCGAGCATCTCCTCGGCTTCCCGGTACTTGCGCTGGCCGTCGAGCGCCGTCGCGATATTGCTGGCGACGTCCGGCCGCTTTGGACGGAGCGCGAAGGCGCGTCGAAACGCCTCTTCAGCCTCCTTGTCGCGCTGCTGGCTCAGCAGCGCGGTGCCGAGGTTGTTCCAGCAGCTCGAGCAGTCCGGATCGATGTTGATCGACCATCTCCACAGCGTCTCGGAGTCCTGCCAGATCTTGGACTGGTCCCAGGCGCCGGCGGCCAACACGAGCAGGACGACGGCCGCGCCGGCCAGCACGCTTCTGACGATGACGGCGCTCACGCGGCCTTGCCTGCGCGCATCCAGGAGCCGGGCGAGTCCCCCGCCTGCCAGGAGCGCGAAGCCGAGCCCCGAGAGATAACTGTAGCGGTCGTGGGCGAGCTGGCGGCCCGAGTGCACGATGCCGCTGATCGGGAGAAGCATGACCACCGAGAGGACCCAGGCCGCGAGGCCACCGGGGAAGACGCGCCGCAGGGCGACGAGCACGGCGGTAACCGCGACGAAAGCGAGCGCCGGAACCAGGAAGCGCGGGTCCGAGAGGCGGACCTCCAGCGGCAGCTCGTAGAGCGGGATCAGCTCGACGGGCCAGACCCAGCGGACCGGGTAGAAGATGAAGGTGTACGCGGTCATGGCGATACGCGCGCTCCAGCCGTAGGTCTCATAGCCGGTCACGCGGGTGCTCGTGAGCACCACCTTGAGCGTGATCGCCGCCCCGCTCGCCGCGACGACGGCCCACGGGAACTTCTCGACCACGCAGCGCGTCCACCCAAGCCTCCTCACGCGCCGGAGCGGATAGACGTCGGCGAGCAGGAGGACGACGGGCAGGGGCATCGCGGCCGCCTTCGAGAGGAGAGCGGCCGCGAATGCGGCGAGCGACGCGTAGGCCCAGCCCCGCTTCAGCACCCCGCCGCCCTCCGCGGCGCGCAGGTAAGCGAGGATCGTGAGCATGAAGAAGAGTCCGCAGAGCACGTCCTTGCGCTCGGTCACCCATACGACGGATTCCACCCGCAGCGGATGGACCGCGAAGAGGAGCGCCGCGCACGCGGCCCCCGTCGACAGCGCCGGCTCCGTGGCGGCCGCGCCGGCCTCCCGCAGCAGACGGAGGGTGATGAAGAAGAAGAGGGTCGCGGTGGCCGCGTGCAGGAGGAGGTTGACGAGGTGATAGCCCCGCGGCTGGAGCCCGCCGAGCACGTAGTTGACGCCGAAGCTCATCCACGTCAAGGGGATCCAGTGGCCGAGCACGGTTCCCGTCCACATCCACTCGAGCTGCTCCCGCCCGAGGCCGTGGACGCCTGCGTTCTTGACGACGTTGTCGTAGTCGTCCCAGTTGACGAAGTCGGCCCTGAGCGCCGGGAGAAAGGTGAGGAAGGCGGCCGCGAAGACGAGGCAGGGCGCGCCCAGGCGGACGACCGCCGCGCGGGTCCGATTCATCGTCCGGCTGTGCTGGCGGGTGCGCTGGCGGGTGTGCCGGCGGCCGGGCCCGCCGGCGCGCCGCGAGGGGCCCCGAGGGCCTGGAGCCCCTCCTGCGCCTGCGCGTCGCCGGGCTGCACCGAGAGCGCCTCCCGATAGAGCGCGCCGGCCTCATCGGGGCGCCCGCTCTGGACCTCGTGGGCGGCGGCTAGAACGAGCGCCCTACCGAGCTCCTTGGCAGCGCCGGGGAATTTCGGATCGCGCGCGTAGGCCTTCCGGAGATGGCCCAGCGCCTCGTCGAAGCGGCCGGTCTGGGCCTCGTAGAGGCCGAGGTTGAGCTGCGCCCCGGTGAGGTCGGGATCGATGCGAAGCGCCAGGCGCAGCATCTCCGCGGCTTCGGCAGTCTTGCCCTGGCCGGCGATCGCCGTCGCCAGGTTGTTGGCGAGCTGAGCGCTCATCGGGCGCAGCCGCGCGATCCGGCGGTAGGCGTCTTCCGCCTCCGCATAGCGCTTGAGGCCGACCAGGGCCGTGCCGAGGTTGTTCCAGCAGACCGTGCACCCGGGGTCCATGTTGGCGCCCCACCGCCAGAGAGTTTCCGAGTCGTGCCAGACCTTGGACTGGTCCCAGGATCCGATGGCCAGGAGCACGACCACCGCGACCGCTCCCGCCATCACGCTCCGGGCTATGACCGGGCTCACGCGTCCGCGCGCCCGGGCGTCGAGCAGCCAGGCGGCGCCTCCGCCGGCCAGGAGGACGAAGCCCATGCCGGAGAGATAGCTCCAGCGGTCCTGGACGAGCTGGAAGCCGGCGTGAACCACGCCGCTGAGCGGCAGGATCATGACGGCGGAGTAGACCCACGCGCAGAGCCCGGCGGGCCAACGGCGGCGAAGCGCCACGAGCGCGGCCGTGACGACAACGACGACGGCGATCGCGACGAGGAAGCGCGGCTCGAGCGGGTCGACGCGCTGGGGCATCTCGTACATCGGCGACAGCTCGACGGGCCAGACGAGCTTCCACGGATAGTAAAAGAAGCTGTAGAAGACGATGGCGATGCGTCCGACGAGGCCGTGCGTGCCGAGGCCGGTCAGCTTGGCCGCGCTCCGGACCGCGATCAGCGCCACGACGACATCGGCGGCGGCCACGACGAGATACGGAAGCTTCTCGACGATGAGCCGGCGCCAGCCGAGGCTCGCGCGGTGGAGCGGGTAGAGGTCGATCAGGAACAGGGCCGCGGGGAGCATGATGGTCGAGGACTTCGACATGACGGCGCACACGAAGGCCGCTACGGACAAGTTCCGCCAGCTCGCCGATAGCCGCCCGTCGCGGCCCTCCTCGACGGCGCGGAGATAACCCAGCGCGGCGAGCAGGTAGAAGAACATGCTCTGCACGTCCCGGCGCTCGGTGATCCAGACGACGGACTCCACGCGCAGCGGGTGGATGGCGAAGAGCAGGGCGGCGAATGCCGCCCCCCACGATAGCGCCCTTGGCCCCGCCGCCGGGAGCGCCGCGCCGATCAGCCGGCGCGCCGCGAGATAGAAGAGCACCGCGCTCGCGGCATGGAACAGGAGACTGCCCACGTGGTACCCCAGCGGATTCATGCCGCCGAGCGCGTAGTTGAGCCCGAGCGTGAGCCACGTGAGCGGAATCCAGTGCCCCTCGTGCGTCGTGGTGAACATCCAGCGCACGTTCTCCCAGCCGAGACCGCGAAAGTTGGGATTGCCGAGGAAGTTGACGTCGTCGTCCCAGTTGAGAAACTCCCCGGAGAGGCCGGGCAGGAACGTGACGAAGGTGATCGCGAAGATGGCGGCCGGAAGGAGAAAGCGGCGGAGCCCCGCCGTTTCTTCTTTCACCGGGGGGCGTTCTCGCGGGCCGCGCGGATCACTTCGAGGAAGCGCCGCGAAGCCGACGCGGGATCCGGCGCCGCGCAGACGGCGGAGATCACCGCGACGGCATCGGCGCCCGCCCGGATGACCTCCGTGACATTGTCCAGCGTGATGCCTCCGATGGCGACGAGCGGCGCCCGGATCTCCGGACGCACGCGCCTGATCAGATCAGGCCCGACGAGCCGGAAGCCGGCCTTGCTGCCGGTCGGGAACATGCTGCCGACGGCGACGTAGTCCGCGCCGTCGTCCCGGGCGCGGCGCGCCTGGCTCTCGTCGTGGGTCGAGACACCGAGGATCATGCCCGGGCGCAGGAGGCGCCTGGCTTCACTCGCCGGCAGGTCGTCCTGCCCCACGTGGACGCCGTCGGCCTCGACGCTCAGCGCCAGGTCCACCCGGTCATTGACGATGAAGAGGCAGCCGGCCTCGCGGCAGCGGCGCCGGAGCGCCCGCGCGACGGGAAAGAGATCGCCCAGCGGCATGGTCTTCTCGCGGAGCTGGACCACGCGGCAGCCGCCCTCCAGCACGGCGTCGAGGACCAGCACCAGATCACGGTCACCGGTCGCTCCCTGGTCGAGGATGACGTAGAGCGGAGTCGGCAGGATCACGTGCCGGGCGGGCGCGGAGGTCAGGAGCCCACTTCGAGCCGGGGCAGCGTGTGCTCTCCCGAGAGGAAGGCGGGGTCGGCCAGGAGCTTCTGGTGGTAGGGAATCGTGGTCTTGACTCCTTCCACGACCGTTTCGGCCAGCGCCCGCTGCATGCGCGAGATCGCCTCGGCGCGGTCGCGGCCGTGGACGATGATCTTGGCGATCAGCGAATCGTAGAACGGCGGCACGACGGCCCCGGGCATCAAGTGGCTGTCCACCCGCACGCCGTAGCCGCCGGGCGGAAGCCACGCCGTCACCGTTCCTGGCGAGGGCACGAAGTGCTCGGGGTCCTCGGCGTTGATGCGGCACTCGATCGCGTGCCCGTGGAACGCGATCGCGCTTTGCTTGTAGCCGAGCGCCTCGCCCGAGGCGACGCGGATCTGCTCGCGGACGAGGTCGACGCCGGTGACCATCTCGGTGATCGGGTGCTCGACCTGGATGCGCGTGTTCATCTCGATGAAGTAGAACGTGCCGTCTCGGGCGACGAGGAACTCGACCGTGCCGGTCGAGACATAGTTCACTGCGTTGGCGACGGCCAGGGCCGCCTTGTAGAGTCCGGCCCGCGTCTCGTCGGGGACGGAAGAGGCGGGGCTCTCTTCGAGCAGCTTCTGGTGGCGGCGCTGCACGGAGCAGTCACGCTCGCCCAGGTGCACGCGGATGCCGTTCTTGTCGCCCAGCACCTGCACCTCGACGTGGCGGGCCTCCTCGATGAATTTCTCGAGATAGAGCTCGGACGATCCGAAGGCCTGGGCCGCTTCGGCCTGGCAGGTGGCGAAGGCCTGGGCCAGCATGTCGCGCGCGCGGACGACGCGCATGCCGCGCCCGCCGCCGCCGGCCGCCGCCTTCACGACGACGGGATAGCCAATGGCATCCGCCAGCGCCTGGGCTTCGTCCACCCCCTCGAGCGGCCCCTCGCTGCCCGGCACGACGGGGGCCCCGGCCTGCTTGGCCATGGAGCGCGCCTGGGCCTTGTCGCCCATGAGCCGGATGGCTTCAGGCGACGGCCCGATGAAGGTGATGCCGCAGGCCCGGCAGATCTCGGCGAAAGCCGCGTTCTCCGACAGGAGGCCGTACCCGGGGTGGATGGCCTCGCTGTCCGTGATCGAGGCGGCGGAGATGATGCTCGGGATATTGAGGTAGCTCTGGCGGGCCTCGGCGGGGCCGATGCAGATGGACTCGTCGGCCATCAGGACGGGGCGCGACCCGGCGTCCGCCTGCGAGTGGGCGACCACCGTGCGAATACCCATCTCGCGGCAGGTGCGGAGGACACGCAGCGCGATCTCGCCGCGATTGGCAATAAGAATCTTGTGGAACACCGTCACGCCACCGACAAGCCCTGCAGCGGCGCTGGCATCTTCTTAGCGGTGCGGCTCCACGAGGAAGAGCGGCTGGCCGAACTCGACGGGCTGGGCGTTCTCGACGAGTATCTTCACGACGCGCCCGGACAGCTTCGACTCGATCTCGTTCATGAGCTTCATGGCTTCGATGATGCAGAGGGTCTGCCCCTCCTTGATCGTATCCCCCTCGCTGACGAACGGCGCCGTCTCGGGATTCGTGGCGCGGTAGAAGGTGCCGACCATGGGCGCCTCGATCGTCACCGTGCCGGCGACGGCCTCGGCGGCGCGCTCGACGACGTCCGCCTGGGGCAGCGCCGTGGGCGTAGCGACGGCCAGGGGCGCCACGGCCGCGGGGGCGTGGCGGCGAACGACCCGCACGCGCAGCCCGCCGCTCTCCACCTCGAGCTCGGCCAGGTCGTGGGCCGTCGCCAGGTCGACGACCTGCTTGGGCGTCCACTGCTGTCCTGCGGCGCGGCGGTCCGTGCGCTTTTTGGCGGCCATCTTCCTAGTCACCTCGGAGGGGGGCTCTGCCCCCCTTCCGAAGCCTCCCCCCGAAAGGATTGCGCCGGCGAAGCCGGCGCTCGAAGCGGATCGTTCTTGGTCGCGAGGCCATGGGAATCATTTCGACGGATTCCTAGCCGGCTGTCGCGACGCGGCTCAGGTATTCGGCGGTTCGCGTGTCGATCTTCACGATGTCTCCCTGGTTGAGGAAGAGCGGCACCTGCACGACCGCCCCGCTCTCGAGGGTGGCCGGCTTCGAGCCGCCGGTCGCCGTGTCGCCCCGGATGCCCGGGTCGGTCTTGGCGATCGCGAGCTCCATGAACGTCGGCAGCTCGACGGTCACCGGGCTGCCCTCGATGAAGAGGATGTCGACCTCCGTGTTCTCCTTGAGGAAGTCTCGCGCGTCGCCGACCTCTTCGGCCGACAGCGAGATCTGGTCATAGGTCTCCGTATCCATGAAGTGATAGCGGTCGTCCCGGTAGAGGTACTGCATGTGCTTGTCCTCGAAATCGACCAGCTCCACTTTCTCACCGGCCCGGAACGTGTTGTCGATGACGCGTCCCTGCCGCATGTGCTTGAGCTTGGTGCGCACGAAGGCGCCGCCCTTGCCCGGCTTGACGTGCTGGAAGTCGACGATGGTATACGGATGACCGTCGAACTGGATCTTCAATCCCTTCTTGAACTCCGCGGTGGACACCTGCATGTCGTTATGATCCCTTCCGCCTCTGGGTCTTGGCCTGCAGCGCCTCTTCGAGACGCGCGCGGGCCTGGGCATCGCCCGGGTTTTTCCGTGTCAGGCGCAGGAAGATCTGCGCCGCTTCGTCGTGGAGCCCCTGCTCGAGGCAGAGGGCGCCCATGCTCATGGTTGCGAATGTATCATCCGCCAATGCGCGTCCCAGCGGCGAGCCGTCGCCCGGGCGTCCTTCCGACGCCAGCGTCTCCAGCAGCAGGCGCGATTCCCGGTCGCCAGCGTCGAGCTTGACCACGCGCTCCAGGTGCAGCCGCGCCTCGGCGAGCCGTCCGGCCTTGCGGTGCACGTCGGCCGTCATGCGATGCGCCTGCGCGTCCTTGGGGCTCGCCTGCAATATGATGCTCAGCTCCGCCAGAGCGGCCTCGGGGTTGCCGTCGTCCAGGTGCGCTTTCGCTAAGATGAGGCGCGCCGTCGTGTAGTGCGGAAAGCGTCCAAGCCCCTCGCGGCAGAGATTGATGGCTTCCCGCGTCCGTCCGGCCTTGCGATAGGCATCGGCCAACGGGGCGAACGCCAGCGAGGCCGGATCGCGCACCAGCCGCTCCTCGTATCGCCTGATGGCGCCCGCCGCCACGGGATCCTCGGCGGCGGCTCGACCGGCCTGAGGAATCGGATTCGCCATGGCTAACCTTTTATATGCGTCATTGGACCGCTAGTCAATGCTCGCAGGCCAAGGCGTCAAGCCAGGTCGGCGAGCGCTTCCAGGACTATTGTACGCGGCACGTCGAAGACGAGCCGGAACGAACCGATCTCGGGCGCGAGCACGAAGGGCACGCGGCCGTCCTTTGCTTTCTTGTCGCGACTGAGCGCCTCGACCACGCGCTCCGGCGTCTCGCCCACGCCCCGCACCGGCAGCCCGACGGCTTCGAGGAGGCGGACCTGTCGCGCGCGGACATCCGGCTTGGCCAGGCCCATGCGCTCCGCTATCCCGGCCTCAGCGGCGATGCCGAGCGACACGGCCTCGCCGTGGGCGAAGCGCTCGTACCCCGTGACCGCCTCGATCGCGTGCCCGATGGTGTGGCCGTAGTTCAGCACGTGGCGCAGCAGGGCTTCCTGCTCGTCACGCTCGACGACCGAGCCCTTGAGGCGGCACGAGCCCGCCACGATCCGCTCGAGCGTCGCGGGCTCGCGCTTGATCAGCGCCGCCGCGTCGCGCTCGACCTCGTCGAAATACGCGGCGTCGAGGACGATGCCGTGCTTGATCACCTCCGCGAGACCCGAGCGGAGCTCGCGCTCGGGCAGCGTGAGGAGTGTCGACGTGTCGGCCAGGACGAGGCGAGGCTGGTAGAAGGCGCCGATCAGGTTCTTTGCCCGCGGATGGTCGATCGCCGTCTTGCCTCCGCTCGAGGCGTCCACCTGGGCCAGGAGCGTGGTCGGTATCTGGACGAAGTTGACGCCCCGCATGTAGGTGGCCGCGGCGAAGCCCGCGAGATCCCCGACCGCTCCGCCGCCC
>WNFE01004526.1_pt1 | contig 14806 bp, 15 predicted proteins | sample 5400451 | NCBI WGS metagenome assembly WNFE01 (sample SAMN13153344, study PRJNA577476) | soil metagenome | isolation source: 200 cm saprolite under Douglas fir tree site 2 hole 2 | place: USA:California | collected 2015-04-18 | reverse complement strand
GGCTTCGGCGGCCTGCCGCGCCCCTGGGACACAGGCCCTGGGGCTTCCAGATCGCGGATGGTGGTGGTGCAGGGCACCCCCAGGACATAGTGTTCGCCCTGCTCGCGCAGCTGTTGGCGAAAGCGGGTATGGCGCCCCAGTTCATCGTCACCCGTCACCCAGCCATGGGGGACCTGCTCGCCCCACAGGTCGAGCATTTCCAAGCACTGCTCCTGTCGCGTGCGATGCTGGACCTCCTCCGGCACATGACACTCCTGACGTTTGTGTGCGTCCCGCGCCCACTCTTCGGGAAGGTACAACCGGAAGTCGAGCAAGGCATGATCGCCGCCAGACACATATCCCATGTACACCCCCACCTGACAGTTGTCGACCTTCCCCCGGTGGCCACACCATTGCCGCTTCACCCCTACCGAGTGGGTACCCCGCTTGGGGAAGCTGCTGGGGTCGAAGGCGATGATGCCATCGGGTGCCCCTAACCGATCGACCACTTGTCCAACCAACACCGTGACCAACGGCTGGTAGTGCCATGACGCCGTCCCGATGAACTCTTGCAAGACCAGACGCTCGACATCGACGAACGTCGCGATGTCCTCAGCGTTCTTGCGTGGTAAGTGCGACAGCAGCCCCTGGAGGTAGCGGTACACATTGCGCTTGCCGGCTGCCGTCTCAAGAGCGCGTTGATAGGGCACCACGAAGTCGCGCAGGCGCTCAACCATGTGCTTGAAGACATCGGGGGAAACGACGCAGTCATGCAACAATGCCTCTTGCCGCTGTGCCCACGCCGGTGTCATCTTTTCGCCTCCTCAACAGGGCATATCGAAACGGGATGATGATTGGAAGCGATTGATACAACAATGGGTTGCGTGACGCAACGGAGGGGCATACAGTAGGTCTAGCGTGTGCCGCACAACCTACGTTTTCGGCTCCAGCCATATCTCGTCAGCCCAAGGAGCAAGATTATGGCCACCCTCTCACTCGGCGACTCCGTTCGCTTCAAAGCCGGCGTGAAAGACTCTGACTTTGACGTAGACATGAGCGGCTGGCAGGGCCGCGTGGTCAGCTTCGAGAAAGAACACGGCACGGTGAGGATCGCTTTCGACAGTATCACGCTGCGCAACATGCCCGACGCGTACATTGAAACCTGCGAGGAGCAGGGACTGGACTGGCCAGAATATGGCGCCTCGCCAGACGAACTGGAGGTTGTGCCGCCCCGGGATACACCCCAGGATGTGGAAGACGCCATCGCCGAGCTGACGGCACGCTACGCCTACAGTTACCTGGGCGAGGAGGGCCGCGAGATGAACGCCATCCTGGCTGGTGTAGACCTCGAAGACAGCCTGGCCGTTATGCGGCGCTGGGGCGAGTATCTGCGCAAGACCCTCAACTGCCCTTTCAATGCGAAAGTGGGAGAGACCTCTTTCCGACGCGGCCCCATCCGCCATGGCGAGCGGCTCACGGTTCTGGGCATCACCAGCATCGACGACTCCTACGGGGTGCTGGTGGATGTGAAGCGAGGTCGAGAGTCTTTTGTCTACCCCCTCTGCGATCTCGCAACCGTGGACGTGCGATCGCCCAATCACGATCCACTACAGCTCTATGTGGTCTGGTTTGCCAACCAGTAGGTAGACCCGGAATATCCGAAGAGAGACGCGCGCCCTGGATGATCGGCTTGCCAGGCAGAATGTCGGGGGATCTCTTGCAGGTAGTCAGCTATGCGTTCGGGCAGCCCGGGCGTCTTTGAGGGCCAGCATCAGGGTGGTGTCGCTGACCGGCGAGGGAGAAAAGCCGGCGTGCCGGTAAAACGCAGCGGCCCGTTCATGCAACGCATGGACCAAGATCGCCCGGATGCCGGCGATCTCCGCCGCCTGAAGCGTTGTGAGACTGGCGTCGCGTCACATCGCCGCGCCCAACCCTTTGCCCTCCCAGGCCTGGTCAACGGCCAACCTGTCGCCCTCTCTGCAGCAGCGCTCATCGGGTCCCTCCTGCGGCCTGCCGGCGGCCACCAGCGCGGGCCCGCCGCGGGCCAGGGCAGGCCCGGGCGGGCCGACCCTAAGACGCGGGTACCAGGCTGGGACAGCGTGAAAAGTGCCTGTATTTTTCCTATACTCGGTGTGGCTTCCGCGTGGGCCGCCTTTGTGGTACAGTACGTGCGCCAGCACGCGGTGCTGAGACGTCAACGAGCAGGATAGAAGGCAAGGAGGCGTGCCTATGCGCGTCGTGACCCTGCAAGACATTCCCATTCTGCCTGTGGAAGGCGCTGCAGAACAGACGGCGGGGTGGACGGGACCTGTATCTCGGTCGAGGCAGACCATCGTTCCGCCCGGGGACTCTCCCAATTACAACTGTAGTGTGGTGCATTTTAGTCAAGGGTGCAATACGGGCTGGCATACGCATGATTGCGACCAACTCTTGATCGTCACCTCCGGCGCGGGCTATGTCGCCACCGAACAGGAGCAGCGCGAGATCCAGGTGGGGGACGTGGTGCAGATCAAGGCGGGCGAGCGGCATTGGCATGGGGCCAAGGCGGATACCACGATGGCGCATATCACGATCACGACGGTCGGGAGCCAGGCTACCTGGGGGTAGTCTGGATGGATGGCCTGATCAACGCCCGTTGCTCCCCGCGCCACCGGGCGCTCCTCCAGCGCGCCTCCCCGCGGCCGCCGCGCAGGCCGCCAGACGGCGGCGGGGCCTGCGGGCTGGGGGTGGGTGCTGGGCCGCCGGCGTGGGGCTGAAGAGGGGGGGCAAAGGAGGTTCCCATGAGCCATGGTCATCCGTCATCCGACAGTCAAGCTACCGTATCGATACCGGACCTGGTGCAACGACTCCGTGCGGTCAACCACACGTTGCCAGAGGCGTTGCAAGCGCAGATCCTGACCGCTGGCAGTGCCATCGTGCCCGATCTCATCACCATCCTCAAAGCAACTCTTGCCGATGATGAGACCGACCATGGGTGGACGCCGTCCCATGCGGCCAAGCTGCTTGGACAGCTCGGCGGTGCCCAGGCGGTGCCGGTACTCCTGAGCTTCTTGGAACACTATGACGTGCTCGACTCCTACCATCAAGACGCAGAAGACGCCCTCGTCGCGTTGGGCTCTCTCGCCATCGAGGCGTGTCTGGAGGCGTATCCGTCAGCGAGCCAGGAGGATCTGCGCAAAGGAATCGTCGCCGTGTTGAGCCACAGCGCCGAGAAGGACGAGCGCATCTACCAGACGCTCCTGGACTTCTTTGAGCAGTCCACTGAACTCGGAGCGATCTATTTGGCGGAATACGGGGACCCACGGGCCATCCCCGCCCTATCTCAGATGTTTGATGCCTTGCCTGTGAACGAGCAGGATGACTCGGTGATGAGTAACCATGTGTTTGTGGAATTGCGTAGCGCTATCGAACAACTTGGCGGTCAGTTAACGGCAGCGCAACAAGCAAAGGCCGACCGCGCAGATGCGCCCCGGCGTCGCTTTGCAGCGCAGATGCAGGAGGCGGTCACGCGCATCGCCGCCCAGCAGCGGCACACGGAGCAAGCGCCACGGATCCCCGCAAATGGCAAAAGCTCCATTGTCCCGAAGCCACGTAAATTAGGGCGTAATGCACGGTGTTGGTGTGGCAGTGGCAAGAAGTATAAGCAGTGCCATCTGGACCTGGATCGCTAATTGCCACTAGGGGTTCCCATGTCGATAGGGTCAATGGCGCGGAAAACGCAACCATCAGGGGATAGACATGCAAGTGATTGTCGACGAGGGGATCGGAGAAAGCGCACCCCTGTGGCAGCAGTGGCAAGCCTGGCTGGGCGACCGCTCGGCCGAGATCGTGTGGCTGGCGACCCGCTATCCGGCCATGCCCGATGTGGAACTGCTCGACAAACTGCTGACACCGGACACGGTCCTGCTCACTCGAGATGGGGTCTTACACAACCGCGCCCTCGCGCAAGGCGTGCGGTCCTTCACCCTCAATGCCCACGGACAGCTCACCCGCACGCCACTCCCGCTGGCGTCACGCCGGGTGCGCGTGCCGGCCCCGAGCGTGCTGCCCCAGCTCAAAGCGAGCTACCAACACGCGCTCCATCCCCTCACGGTCGCGCTCAGTGCCAACCAGCCCCCCAGGGTGCTCAAGGCGCAGCGCACCCGCCGGCGGCGCATCCGCAGCACGTTTGGGTCGGTGGACAACATCGCCCGGGTGGCCTGGACCATCGGGGCACGGCCCCATCAGGGCCATCTGCTCTGTGGCTACGTCATGCACGTCGAAGGCTATCGTGGGGTGCAGGGCCTGCGGGCGTCAGAAGGCTATGGCATGGATCGGCACCTGGGGCCCGATCCGGCCCAAGCGCTGGTGTTGGCGCTGTGCGAGGTCTTTCACCTCCATCTGGCATCCGTCCCGCACGCGTTCTTTCTCATGCCCCAGGCGGCGTATGACCTGGCCCGGACGCTGACGGAACCCCTGCCCGCGTCACCTGCCCCCTTACATCGGAGTCTGCATCACCTCCTCCAGGCGATCCCCCACAGGCAGCTGTCCCCCTGTGTCAAGGGACGGTTCTACGAGCAGATGCAGAGCAAATTGGCTCAACTCGCCACCTCGGTGACCAACGAAATTGTCGCGGTGGACTTTGGCGACATCATCCGGCGGTGTGCGGTCGAAGCCGGATAGGCCCTCCAGACGTGCTCTGGCACGCCCTTTTTGCGTGGCACTGTGGGCATAGAGGGTGGGAGGAACACGGCCCATCGCTGTCGGTCGTCACGCCACGGTCGATCTCGGGCCTGCACCTCCAAGACGGACCGCTCAACCCGGAGGCCATGCAACCTCAGAGGCGGCCGCGACCCTCGATGTCCATTGGCTACGTGTAGTGGACTGCAATCGAAAGAGGTCGGGACTGCAATCAGTGCATTTTCAGGACCACATTATCTGTATCTATCCTCCACCTCAGGACCGCATTACATGTAACTGAGCCTGCAATCATCCAGCCGGGACTGCCATCCATCGCCGCAGGGTAGGATTATCTGCAACTGACCAGGCGTCTCGCTAGTGCCCTGCACGCCGGATCCTCGTGTCCCGCTGTCCAGGTGGGGTATACTTCACTTGGACGTCAGGTCAGAGTCGGAAACATGTCAACCTAGAGTCCATATGGCTATTTTCTGACAGGTCGTGGGGCCTTGATCACCGCGCCGGCCACTTTCGGCCACTCAGAATAAGAAGCAAAATCATTGAAGGCCTTGTTCTTTCGATAGTTAGGTGCTTTTGTATGGCATAGAAGCCGAAGGGGGTGGCCGGCGCCATGATCGAAGCCGGTCGTGGGGCAGTTCTCTGAGCTTATCCTGACATCTGAGTAGCCAATTTTACATCGGCGGGGGATGGGCAATAATAGCCTTCTTCGCGCCGACGATAGAATTCTTCGGGGCAGCCTTATGTGTGGAGTGCCTCAGCATGCGTGTTGGCCGCCCCCTGCATGTGCGAGGACCAGCACTCAACGCCTTTGACGGTCCCTTCAGCGCCATACGTCTGGCGGATGGGAGCGCCCGCGGCTTCTTCAGCGGCGCCACGACAGAGGCGGGCTACAGCGGTGCCGTCTCGTTGCGCGTTGAAGGACCGTATCCATACACCATGGGTGGTCCCCCAACCATGGTGCTCAGCAATGGTCTTCCGGGATCGTTCAACGAATGTGGCAGTTGGCTCTTCGATACCAAAGACGTCGGACTGGACTTGCTCGGTTTCGTCCATGCGGAACAACGCTGTAACTATGCATCGGGTCCAGCGGGTCAGACGCACAAATCCATGGCGCTCGCCTACTCCAAGGATCACGGCGCGACCTTTGTCCTCGGGAGTCAGTTTCTTACAGGCACCGATCAGCCAACCCCTGGTACCGTGACTGGCGAAGGTGATTGCACCGCCGTCAATATGAACGACGGCTACCTCTACGCTTATTGTGGACGAGCATCGGACTGGCATACCATCGCAGCCAGAGCGCCGGCCAGCTCGCCGGCGCCCACCGCTTGGAAGAAATGGTTGCAGGGCGCGTGGGAACAGCCAGGTCTCGGAGGACAAGCTGCTGCCTTGCAGGACAGTCGCAATCATGTCCTGAGTGGCACCGCCTCCATCTTCACTCCTTATGATGCCGTCGTCCTTATTGGCGGTGACAACTATGCCGGCTTCGATCACGGCGCCGGCCACCCCCTTCCGCTTCTGTGCAATGCAAAATAGCCTAAATATTGAAAAAACAAGGCTTTCAAGGATTTAGCCTATTATTCTGAGTGGCCGAAAGTGGCCGGCGCGGTGATCAAGGCCACTATGCCGATACGCAGCGACCAAACGCAGGATTGCGGCTGTACTTCTCCCAGGACAAAGTCTCTTTTACGAGTCACCCACAACGCCTCTTGATTCAGGATGAGCCGCGGGGCGCGGAAGCCTCAGCGAGTGAATTCATCCACATTCCATCTGATTTAGTGGTAAATAGATGAGGTTGCTATGCTGAGAGCGGCTGGCTCCTTGATGTTGCGTCTGTAGGCCAGGCACGGCAGCGTGACTGGCCATACAGATAGACAGAAAGAAGGGCCGTAATATCAATCACTTACGATTTTACCACTAAATCCGGTGGAATCTGGCAAATTGTGATAAATTGAGCGACCGAAGTAGGGGGCGAGGCCGTCGAGAGTTCACGAGCTTCCCGTCCTGCCTAGGCACAAGTGGCCGCACCAGGCGCGGCGAGAGCAAGGGACTGGGGCGCACGCACACGTCCCCCTCCCGCCCTAGCCAGGGTCATGGAAACGCTCTGCCTCCGCAGGAGAATCGTATGGCGAGCGGTCTCTCTCTACAGTGCGTCAGGAAACCATACGGCAGATGGCGGCAGCAATAGCCGGTAGGCCGTGCACGGACGAGGAGCGCACACAACTGGCATCACAGCTGACGGCACGGTGAGCTGACCTCAGCGTAGTAGAGGCGCCGGACTGCAACCAGGAGGAGCCAGCGGTCATGTTCACCTTTTCTGACAAGGGGCAGACATGAAGGCAGTCTATGTCGAGCACACCGGCCCACCGGAAGTGTTAACGTATGGCGAGGTGCCAGAACCACAGCCAAGGCCAAACGACGTGCTGATACGCGTCCGCGCCACGTCGCTCAACCGTCTGGACATTTTTATGCGTGAAGGCTCACACGGCACCACGATTACACCGCCGCAGATCCTGGGGCGCGACATCGCCGGAGAAGTCGTGCAGGTGGGCAGCGAAGTGCAGGGGCTGCGGCCAGGCGACCGGGTGGTGGCGAGCGGCAGTGGAAGTTATGCCGAATACGCCCTGGCCCCGGCTACCCGGACTTTTCTCTTCCCCGAGCCGTGCTCCTTCGACGCAGGCGGCGCGCTGCCAACGGCCGGGCTGACGGCCTATCAGATGCTCATCAACCGCGCCCGTGTACGTCCAGGCGAGGACGTCCTGGTGATGGCAGCCGGCAGTGGCGTGGGCAGTTACGCCGTGCAAATCGCCAAGGCGGTGGGTGCTCGGGTCATTGCCACAGCTGGCACGGACGACAAGCTGCGGAAGGCGCGCGACATTGGCGCGGACGACGTCATCAACCACTACACGGAGGACCTGGCAGCACGCGTGCGGGCGTTGACGGCCGGGCAGGGCGTAGACGTCATCGTCGAGCACGTCGGCGCGGCGGTCTGGCAGGCGTGTTTTCGCAGCCTAAAGGAGTATGGCCGCTTGGTGACCTGTGGCGTGACGGCTGGCCATCGGGTGGAATTGCACCTGGGGCAGGTCTTTGTCCGGGCTCTGAGCATCATGGGCGTGGGCCGCGGGAGCCCTGAGGATATGCAGGCGCTGATCCGCCTCGTGGCCCTGGGGCGCGTGCGCCCGGTCATTCACCAGCGCTTTGCCTTGCACGAGGCGGCGGCAGCCCATCGTTTGCTCGAACGTTCCGATTTTTTCGGCAAAGTGGTGCTGCAGGTATAGACCTGAACAAACCGTACCATGACCTCGTTTACATCCTTGGGGCCTTCAGCCGATTGTAGGGGACTGGCACAAGTCGCCAAATATCAAGGGGAAACCAGTAACGCCCGCGGCCATCTTTCTGGTCTCGCAGCGTGGTTTCTCGTTGGGTTGGGGTGTACAGGGTAAAGTCGCGTGAACGCCCCACCAGAGTAAAGGACGTCGTGGCACGGTTTGCCTGAACGACAGGCTGTTGTATCCGCGAATCTTCTCCTCAGCTTTGGACCATTTCATCTGCGAAAGCCAAGGCGGCGAGAAAGGGAAGTGGTACGCACATGGTGGACGGCGCGCACGCTCCCCCGCATGCCGCGGACCGGCATCAGCGGCTTTCACACCATAAGCACAAAGGCTTATGGTGGATTCCGGGGTCTGACACCCCGCCAACAGGTGGCGCTTGCGGTCGGTTATAGCGTGAATGCGGGCTATTTCAGGACGCTCTTCTTGGATTCCGGGGTCTTATGCTCCCGCGTTGACCGAGAAGCACAACTCATTTGTAAGGCTAGTGAAAAATAAGGGCTTCAAGGAAGAGAGCAGGACAAAAGTCAGGTTGGAGGCCATCGGCACCTCCACGCCCCTGGCATCCAACAAGAGCCAACTGCCAGACTGCACGACACTTGTGGCAGGACGCGGAGAAGCGTGGGAGGCCTGTCCATAGACTGGGGATATCTTCACCTCCACCCTCTCCAGCGGGGAGAGGGTGGGGAAGACATCCTTCAAGACCAAGCTGGTCAACCACTAGACCACGGTAATATCGGTAGCCACAATGACGCTAAAATTCTTGCGACAGTGCCTCCGCGTGTGCCAGAGGGTCGCAACCGTCCCATGACAACCGTCCCAGACGTGTGTAGCCCCATGGCCACAGGTCTTCGCGGTGCGGCGTGCGCCGGCGGGGGCAAAAGCCATGTGATTTTCCTATACTCGCTAAGCATAGAAAGGATGGGTAGGTATGCAAGTTGGCGTCATCTTCCCACAGACCGAGATTGGCGCTGATCCCGTGGCCGTGCGCGACTATGTGCAAGCCGCAGAGAACCTGGGGTATGCCCATCTGCTGGTGTACGACCATGTCCTGGGCGCAGATGCGCAGCGACACGCCGGCTGGAGCGGCGGCTACACGGCCAAAGATATGTTCCACGAGCCTTTTGTGGCCTTTGGCTATATGGCTGCCCTCACTCAGCGCCTGGAGCTGGGAACGGCTGTGCTGGTGCTGGGCCAGCGGCAGACGGCGCTGGTGGCCAAGCAGGCGGCAGAGGTCGATGTGCTCAGCGGCGGCCGCCTGCGGTTAGGGATTGGCATCGGATGGAACCATGTGGAGTACGAGGCCCTGGGGGAGAACTTTCAGAATCGCGGGCGCAGGAGCGAGGAGCAGATCGCGGTGCTACGAGCCCTGTGGACCCAGGAGGTGGTCAGTTTTGAGGGCCGCTGGCACCGGATAACCCATGCGGGCCTCAATCCCCTCCCTATCCAGCGGCCTATCCCCATCTGGCTCGGGGCTGGTGGACGCCTCAACCCCATTCCTCCTGAACCCGTCATGCGCCGGATTGCCCGCCTGGCCGACGGCTGGTTCCCTATGTTCCCCCCCAATGACGCTGGTCAAGCGGCCATTGCCCGTGTCCAGAGCTATGCCAGGGAAGCCGGGCGCGACCCCTCAGCCATCGGCATGGAGGCGCGGATTAATCTAGCCGACGGTCCTCCCGAGTTCTGGGCGCAACAGGCGCAAGCCTGGAAAGGTCTAGGAGCCACACACCTCTCGGTGAATACCATGCGGGCAGAGCTCCGCTCCCCTGACGCACATATCAAGGCTATCCGCCAGTTCAAAGAAGCAGTGGGTGGCTAGTGCTACGCACGGTGAGCTGCCGCGTCAGTTTGGCGCGGGGGAACGTATGGCTTTGGCACGCGCTTTAATGGCAAGAACCGGCTACAGACTGCCGTCGCACTATACGAGCCGCCGGTTGTCTTAGTGAGCGCACCACTGGGTGCACAAGCACACTCTAACTTTGGAGCCAGGTGTGGATCTTGGAAGTGGCCCACGAGCGGCATGCCCAATACGAGGGCGGGACCATTCAAGCGCTGACTGAGCGGACGAGGTAGGCTTTCACTACTTCTGGACGGTGGAGCCTCACTTTCTCAAAGAGTTCTCACAAGGAGGTTACTGTGCCTATAGAGCAGGTCTCTCCAGAGCTAGAACGCGGTGCGCGGGAATCGGCGGAGGAAATGGGCGCCAGGGGAGGGGGTAACCGTGCTCCAGGAGCCCACGAATAACGCCAATGGCCTCACCCGTGATCCGCAGGGCAGACTGATCATGTGCGAGGGTGGGGCGCGCCGTGTGACGCGCATGGAGCCTGATGGGAGTGTCACAGTTGTGGCTCACAGCTATCATGGGAGGCGTCTCAACCGACCGAATGATGTGGTCGTCAAATCTGACGGGAGCATCTACTTCACGGACCCGGGGGGACCATCCCCGGAGCTGGACCTGGACTTCTCGGGAGTGTATCGCGTGTCTCCAGACCTGGGCAGTATCAACCTGTTGGTGAGGGATTTTGTCTTGCCCAACGGGTTAGCGTTTTCTCCAGATGAAGGCATCCTCTACATCAATGACTCGCAAGGTGTGACAGTTCGAGATGATGATATCTTCAGAAGTGTAGGGCATATCAAGGCTTTCGACGTACGATCCAATGGGATGCTGGCCAATGGCCGGGTCTTCTGCGAGTTGCGGGGGGAACGGACGGGTATCCCGGATGGCATGAAGGTCGATGTGGAAGGGCATGTGTATTGTACAGGGCCTGGAGGTGTGTGGATCATGGACGCCTCTGGCAAACACCTGGGCACCATTGTCACGGGTGTGGCCCATACGACCAATATCGCCTGGGGCGGTGCAGATTGGAAGACGTTGTATATTACGAACCTCGCCTCGTTGGCCCGTATCCAGCTCAAGATTGCCGGGATACCGGTGCCATGCAAGCGTTTGTGAACGCACCGCAAGCGGCGCGGACGCTCCTCACGAGCGTTGCCACGCCGGCTTGCGAGGCTCTTACCCCATCCCAACCAGGAGCCATCACGCGACTGGCACGCCGCGCAGGTGCCTGGCAAAAAAATCGAGCGTGCGGGGCCACGAGGCGGTGGCCGCTGCCTCCCGATGGCGCTCAACGTTCGTGAAATCCATGAAAGCGTGCCCAGCGTTGGGGTACGTATAGAACACGTGCTCCTTGTGGTCGCGTGTCAATGTTGCGTCGAGCTGGCGCATATCCTCAAGGGACGGGTTGGTATCTTCCTCACCAAAGTGGAACATCAGCGGGCAATGAATCTCGTTGGTGCGCGCCAATGGGGCGACGCCCCCTTCGCCCCAGGGTACCATGATGTTGCCACCGTAGTAAGCCACCGCGGCTTTGAATTGCGGGATAGCCGCTGCCATCAGGTAGGTGACCCGGCCTCCCATGCAGAAGCCTGTAATGCCCAGAGAGGCACTATCTATGGCGTTGTGGTGCTGCAAGAAGTCCACCGTGGCCTGTACGTCAGCGATGATCTCCGGATCCTTGAGCTGCTGTATCGACCGCTCCACACCTGGCCCCAGGCGATGGTAGAGATCGGGTGCCACGGCAGCATAGCCAGCAGTGGCGAGCCTGTCCACCATGGTGCGGACAAACGTATCGACACCCCGCCCGTGCTGGATTACTACAATGGCGGGAAAAGGACCCGTGCAACTGGGCACGGCGACGTACAGAGCCATATCCTGGTTGCCGACTTTGATACTTTCCGTAAACGCTGGCATGCGCATTCCTCCCCTGTCACGTTCGCACCTGCGGCGAGCCACTCCAGCGGGCGGCGAAGGCCGCTGGCATGGTCTCTCTACCGCCTCTACTCGTATGGGTGGAGCTTGATGGCGTGTAAAGCCGGGATGACCTCCTTGCCCAGTAGCTCAATGGACCGCATGACGTCTTTGTGGGCCATATCCCCCTCATTGCCGTAGATGAGCAGGTAGCCAGGATTGAGGCGCTCGATGAGCTGCCTCAGCTTCCGGGTAACGGTCGCCGGGTTGCCCAGGACATAGAAATCGATATCCTGGAGCTGCGCATAGCTCAGTCGCTGTCCAAACGCCCCCTGCGGCCGCGCACGCTGGAGCCGCACCGCCTCCCGTGACTGGTAGCCCGGCGGGTCGTTGTGCTCGCGGGGGCCATGCGCCCTGTGGTCCTGCGTCCACATGAACGTGCGCCCTATCTCGATGGCCTGCTCGTTGGTATCGGCACACAAGGCGCGAATGGTATACCCGAAGTTCTCCGGCCCCGGCTGGAAGCCGACCTCCCGGGCCGTGTCGATATACACGTTTCGCAACGATAGGGTGGAGTAACGATTGTACCATACGTGCCTCCTTCCTGTGATGTGGCCTCCTACCTTAGAGCACACCTGTCATCTTCCATGGTGCTTTTGGCCATCAGCATCTTCGCCGCGGGGTGCAGCAGGGTGCACGTGCACGGCGTGCGGTCCGGCGCCAGCGCCGAGGCGGTGCTGGGGTCGCTACAGTCGTGGCATTGGTGTTGGCCCGTCTCCTTTCGCCGCGTGCGCTCCTGTCCCTCAATCGGTCCACACCACATTTATACACTCTGAGGTAATTGAAGAATTCGCGTATTCAGCACGCATCCCATTTGCTGGGGGATCGACCGGGTGTTGAAGCCCAACTGTAGACGCACTCTGCCCCTTCCCCCCACTGGAGTCATTGAACCCACGTCGGTCAGAGGTCAGTTGTCAAAGAGCTGCGTCGGTCAGGTCTGGGCCACTGGAGTCTTGCCCAGCGTATAGGTGACATCGAGGACAAAGTTCAAAGCCCGGCGCAACAGCTGTGCCAAAGTCCGCATAGCCCCGGCGAAGCGAAAGGCCTTGAGGCCCCGCATGCGCAAGGGATGGGCGTTACCCACAACCTCTTGATCATAGCTGTTGATGCGTTCACTGGAACTGCGAGCCTTATAGAGGTCATGCCAGGTCTGAGAGCCACGCTGAATCGGGCCAATGAGCCGCGGATGGTCTTTGAAACTCATGCGATGCGAGTAACCCAGAACACCGAAGCGGTGGGGGCAGCACTTTTGTTCTTCGGCGGGACACGCAAGGCCACAGACATACTGCCGGCTCTGGGCCTCGTAGTCGTAACCATTGGAGTGACACAGGCGACCACACGGGGCATAAGGCGTGCCATGGGGATCGTAACCACGATGGAACAGAGAGGCCTCATCGATGTGCTCGTTGCGCCGGTTATAGTCAAAGACGGCGATGGCGCCACGATCATGCAGCCACTCATAATTGGCAATGATATCATAGGCCGAATCCCCGAGTTGTTTCTGCCCAGCTCGAACTGGGACGGCGAGTTGGCTACGATGGGTGATAAACTCCGTGCCTTCCTTGGTGTTACCCGGGTAGGTCGAGTTGCCCAGGGGTAATTCCAGGCCCAATTCCGGGTTGAGATCGGTGGTTTTGAGGTGAAGATAGCCAAACACTTCTTCTTTCTTGTCGGGGTTCTGAGTGTCGACGTGGACGCCGATTTTGGCCTCGAGGTCCGAGGGCATTTTGGGGCAGCTACCGATGAGCTCACCGTTGGCGCCCTGGCTCAGATGGCACCATTTGATGCGTAACGGGGGCACCTCGTCCTGGGGGAGGCCGAGCAACTTGGCCACGAGCTGGCGTTGTGGGGGAGAGGCCTTGTTTTCTGGAACCGTCTCGATCTCAAGCAGGGCTACTTTAGGGGCTGTGGGGCTACCTTTTTTCGCTGTCGCCTCCCTTACCTGTTCTACGACCTCGGGAAAAGGGCAAGTGAGTTGAAGCCGCTTGGCACCCCTTTGTAACTGCTCGCCAAGCGCTTGCCGATCGGCTTCACCGCATGGGAAGGCCTGGCAGCCCTCACAGGCATAGGTGCAGCCTTTGTAGCGCGCATAGGAGGGTTCGAGCTGCCCATCCGTGCTCAAGAGATCACCTTTGATCAAGCCAAAGTGGTAGAGGAAATCAACTGCCACGGCGGTGATCTGATGGATCACCGCGTCACCGATGCGGTAGCGAAAGTTGCTGAGATCGTCTTCGCCCGGCACGTGCTCATGCAGGCCGGCGAGTTGCCGGGAGCGACGTCCCTTGTCACGGTCGTGCAGATCGCGACACAAGTGGGCGTAATCGTCGTATTGATCCACTTTGGTGACCACTTCGAGGATGATCAGGCTAGCTGGGTCATAGCAGCGTCCACCTCGCGTGCCATAATAGGGGGCGCATAAGGCGCGGGTGAAGCTGAAGTCGATGGTGGCGCCAACGAGCCAACTCAGGCCGCCGTCGATATCGTCTTGAGAGGTAAACTCAATGGCCTGCGGGGTAAATTGATAGAGCGAAAGCCATCGGCTTGGCGTCTTGGGAAACGGGGCGGTGAAGGTGTTGCGATTGTGCTGATTGAGAAGCTCAGCATGGGCGACGAAGGCGTCGAGATCAAAGGCCGTGAGTTGCTCGGGGGAAAGCGATAGAATATGTCGGCTCATAGCAGGACCTCCTTATCAAAAGAGGGTTTTCGAGCAATCCTGCTATGATGCTACATGCTGGTTGATTTCGCACGCACCCCCTCGCAAACGCCGATCATACAGGGCTTAGAATTCTTCAACCGCCTCAATATACTGAGAAGAGACTACAAAGAACACTCAGGGTTATCGCGCAATCATACGTAATGGCACGAAACTTGCTGAATACTAAGATTCAATTAAGTACAGTAATAATTGTAACTATAAGGTACAGTAATTACTGTATCACAACATGTCCTCCCTCTCGCGCAGGGCGAGTGTTGAGGAACATAGAGAACGACTGGAATGCTGCTGCAGCACAGCGCA
>WNFE01002039.1_pt1 | contig 14817 bp, 13 predicted proteins | sample 5400451 | NCBI WGS metagenome assembly WNFE01 (sample SAMN13153344, study PRJNA577476) | soil metagenome | isolation source: 200 cm saprolite under Douglas fir tree site 2 hole 2 | place: USA:California | collected 2015-04-18 | reverse complement strand
CCCACCATGGCCACCAGCTCGCCGGCAGAGACGTCCAGGTCGATTCCGAACAGCACCGGGCCCGCACCATACCCGGCGCTCAGTCCGCGAACCTCCAGCAGCCGGCCGTCCTCAGCCATTTGGTGCAGGCGGCGGGCCCCCCTCCGTGTTCGTGTCGCGCGCGTACCGCTCACCCAGATACGCCTCGATCACCCTGGGGTCGCGGAGCACCACCTCCGGTTTGCCTTCGGTGAGGGGCCGGCCGAAATTCAGCACCAGAGCCCGCGTGCACACTCCCACGATCACGCGCATCACGTGCTCGATCAGGACGATGGTGACGCCCTGCCGGTTCACCTGGCGGACCATGTCCAGGGCCTGCTCGATCTCGACGGGGTTGAGGCCGGCCATCACCTCGTCGAGCAGCAGCAGGCGCGGCCGCATGGCCAGCGCCCGGGCCACCTCCAGCCGCTTGCGGTCGGGCACCGTGAGCCGTCGCACCGGATAGTCGCGCTTGGCCGCCAGCCCGACCAGGTCGAGCACGGTGTCGGCATAGGCCAGCGCCTGGCGCGGCTGGAGCCGGCCGGATGGCTGCCCAAAGAGGGCGCCGGTCGCCGCATTCTCCCGGACGGTCATGGACCCGAACGGCCGCACGATCTGGAAGGTGCGGCCGATCCCCAACCGGGCGATCCGGTGGGCCGGCAGCCCCGCGATGGAACGGTCCTCCCATCGGATCTCGCCGGCATCGGTGCCGTACAGGCCGCTGATGCAGTTGAGCAGGGTGGTCTTGCCGGCGCCGTTGGGCCCGATGATGCCGAAGATTTCGCCGGGCTCGACGCTGAAGGTGACCTCGGTCAGCGCCGCCACCCCGCCGAACCGCTTGCTCACACCGTGGACCGCGAGCTGGCTCATACGCTCGTCTCCCGCAGGCTGCGCCGCAGCGCGCCCAGCGAAAGCCGGCTCTGACCCCCGAAGAAATCGATCACCCCGCGGGGGAGGAAGATGACCGTCACCGCCAGCAGCACGCCCAGCCCGATCTGCGAATAGGCGGCAGCGCCGCCGCCCCCCGCCAGCCGGAGGATGACCAGCTCCAGGGTGACTGCGCCGGCGACCGGTCCCAGCAACGTCCCGGCACCCCCCAGGACGGCCATCAGGATCATCTCGACGTTGTACTCAATGGGGAAGACGTTCTCCTGGTTGATGAAGGTGTTCCACTGGGCGAAGATACCGCCGGCCAGGCCGGTGAGGGCGGCCGCGATCATCAGCGCCGCCACCTTATAGAAGGTGGTGTTGACGCCGATCACGGCGGCCGCCTCCTCGTTCTCCCGAATGGCGAGCAGGCCGTAGCCGAAGCGCGTGTGCAGGATGACCCAGGTCACCAGCACCGCCAGGGCGGCAGCCGCCAGCATCAGATAGAAGAACAGCAGGTTCGAGCGCACGATGGGGAGGAACAATCCGGTGGAGGCGCCCAGTGGCTGCAGGTTGTTCACCACCTCTCCCACCGCCACCCCGACGCCCAGGCTGGCCACCGCGAAATAGTGGCCGTGCAACCGCAGCAGCGGGACCCCGATCACGAGCGCGAACAGCGCCGGGACCACGGGTGCCAGGAGCAGCGCCAGGACGAAGGGCCATTGGCGGAGGCTGACCAGGACCCCGGTGGTGTAAGCCCCCAGTCCGAAGAAGGCGACGTTGCCGAAGCTGGCATATCCGGTGAGCCCGCCGATGATGTTCCAGGCGGAGGCCAGCACCACGAACATCGCCACCGTGGTGGCCACCCGAAACCACAACCGGTCGGTCAGGAACGGAAGGCCCAGCTGTTGCCCCGCGTCGGTCGAGCTGAGCGGGGCCAGCAGCACATAGAGCAGGACGACGGCCGCGCCTCCCAGGAACAGCCGCCGCAGCGCGGTGGCCGGCGGGCGAAAGGGCTTGGTCACGCCAGCCGGCCGAGCAGCCCCTGGGGGCGAAAAGCCAGCACGACGACCAGGACGGCGAAGGCGATGGCATTCGAGTAGCCGGCGCCCAGCCCGGGAGCGTTCAGCCCCAGCACCTGGATGAGTCCGAAGAGCAGGCCGCCGGCGATCGTGGCACTGACCCGGCCCAGCCCGCCCAGGATCACCACCGCGAACGACTGCAGCGTAAACGGGTCGCCGGCGGTGGGGGTAATCGATTGCTGCAGGCCGATCAACCCGCCAGCGACCCCGGCGAAGGCCGCCCCGATGGCAAAGGTCAGGGCATAGACATGCCGCAGGTCGATCCCGACCAGCTGGGCGGCGTCGCGGTCGGCCCCGACGGCCTGGATGCCGGCGCCGATCCGGGTCCGGTTGAGGACGAACCAGAGCACCAGCGCGAGCAGCATGGCAACCCCCAGCCGGGCCAGGCCGATGTACGGGATGGTGACCGAGCCGAGGCTGAGCCCACTGCCCGAGTAGCTAGGGGTGACCGATCGGAAATCCGGCGAGAAGATCAGCAGGAGCAGGCTCACGATGACCAGGTTGATGCCGAAGGTGAGCAGGAAGGTGAACAGCAAGGGTGCCCGGATCACGCGATTGATGAGTCCGCGCTGCAGGCCGTAGCCCAGCGCAAACAGCACCACCGCGTCCACCGGCAGGCTGAGGAAGGGATCGACCCCGAGACGGCTGAAGAGGACCCAGGTGACGTAGGCGCCGATGATCACGAACGCGCCGTGGGCCAGGTTGACGATATTGAGGATGCCCCACACCAGGCTGAAGCCGAGGGCCACGGACACATAGACCCCACCGAGCAGCAGCCCCAGGACCAACTGCTGGAGAAGCTGGCTCACCGGGGGGCTAAATCAGCGCTGCGACCAGGAGGGCGTCGGGTACTGGGGCTGCCCGTTGGCGACGTTGGGCGGGAAGACGGTGTAGTGGACGCCGCCCTGGATCTGCTCCACCACCATCGGCTTGAAGACGTTGATGCCGCGGCTGTCAAATTTGATCTCGCCGAAGAAGGTCATGACGTCCAGGCTGGCCAGCGCATCGCGCACCTTGGCCGGGTCCAGGGACTTGGCATTCTCCATGGCCTTCTGCAGCGCCAGGCAGGCGGCCGTCGACTCCGCCACATGGTAGTCGGGCGCGGCGGTGGCACTGTACTTGGTCTTGTAGGCCAGTACGTACTGGTTGACCGAGAGATAGAACTGCGGGGAGTACTTGACCTGCGGCGTCCACTGCGACCCGTCGTACACGTAGTTGGCATCATGGCCCAGGGCGTTGACGAAGTCGGGCGTGGAGGGGCCCACCGAGTAGGCGAAGATCTTGGCGTTGATGTTGAGGTCCTTGGCCGCCTTGTTGATGGCGATGGCTTCCGCCAGGTGGCCGGAGTTGAGGATGATGTCGGGGTTGAGCGGCTTGACCTGGCTCAACAGCCCACTCAGGTCGGGAGCCGCCGCCGGGTAGGTCTTGTTGAAGACGACCTGCATCCCTTTGGAGGGGGCATACTCCACGACGGCCTTGGCCACCTCAACCGAGAAGTTGTCATTGGCGGAGAGCATGGCCACGGTCGTGGGCTTGGGGGAGAGCGTGGCGGCCATATCGATCACGCCGGTCAGGTACTTGTTGGCCGGCGACAGCACGCCAAACGTGTACTTGTAGCCCTTGCTGAAGATGGCCTGGGCGGCACCGTTCGCCTCCACCATGGGAATGCCGTCTTTCTCCGCGATCACGGCGTCCGTGGCGGTGGCGGCGCTCCCGTACGGGCCCAGGATGAATTGCGCATGCTCGGCGGTGATCAGCTTTTCCAGGAGCGTGGCGGAGAGGTCGGGCTTGCTCTGGTCGTCCTCGTAGATCAAGGTGACCGGGTGTTTGACGCCGTTGACGGTGATCCCGCCCTGGGCCTGGATCCAGTCGTACCAGAGGTCGTACCCCTGCTTGGCCAGGTTCCCCTCTTTCGCCTGGGACCCGGTCAGGGAAATGGCGCTACCGATGACGAGAGGCGAGCCGATCGATGGCGAGGGTGTGGTGGCTGCACCCCCACACGCGGTGGCCAGCATTGCCGAGGCGACCAGAGTGACCAGCAGCTTCCCTTTCATGTCCATCAATCTAGCGCGTTACCGGTCCGGTTTGCCAGCCGCTCGCGGCCCCGGGCGCTGCTGCTTGGGTGAGGTCTGACGCGAATACACCAGGACGGTCCGCTCGAACTCGATCACCACCGTGCCGTCCTGATTGTAGCCGCGGGTCCGCACGCGCACGATGCCTTGCCCCGGCCTCGACCGGGAGGCCCGGGTCTCGAGCACCTCGGATTCGGCGTAGATGGTGTCGCCGGCAAAGACCGGTGCCGGCAGCGTGACCTTGTCCCAGCCCAGGTTGGCCACCACATTCTGGCTGATGTCGGGCACGCTCAGCCCGGTGACCAGGGACAGGGTCAGGCAGCTGTTCATCAGCGGCCGGCCGAACTCGGACCGCGCCGCGAAATCGGCATTGAAGTGGATCTGGTTGGTGTTGCAGGTCAGCAGGGTGAACCAGGTGTTGTCCACTTCGGTCAGCGTGCGTCCCAGCTGGTGGCGGTACACCTCGCCCACCTTGAAGTCTTCGAAGAAGCGCCCCGGCCAGCTTTCCTCCATCCGATTCCTCCTCCTAATATGACCGCGGCAGCCCGAGCACGTGCTCGGCCACGTAGGCGGTGACCAGGTTGTTGGTGACCGGCGCCACCAAGTAGAGCCGCGCCTCCCGGAATTTCCGTTCGATCCCCATCTCCACGGCCATGCCGCTGCCGCCGTGCACAGTCATCGCCATCTCGGCCGCTTCCCAGGCAGCCTCGGAGGCGAGCAGCTTCGCCGTGTTGGCCTCCGCCCCGGCGGGCCGTCCCGCGTCGAACAGGCTGGCGGCTCGCCAGCGCACCAGCGAGGCCGCCTGCGCGTGCATGTGCGCCCGGGCGATGGGGAACTGGACGCCCTGGTTGGCGCCGATGGGCCGCCCGAAGACGACCCGGTCCTGCGCATGCTTCACCGCCCTGTCCACGAACCAGCGGGCGTCGCCAATGCTCTCCGAGGCGATCAGAATCCGCTCGGCGTTGAGCCCGTCCAGCAGGTGGGCGAACCCCTCGCCTTCCCGGCCAATCAACGAGCCGGCATCAAGGCGCAGGTCACGGATGAACAGGGCGTTCGTCTCGTGGTTGACCATGGTCTCCATGGGCCGGACCTCGATGGCGTCGCCCGCCTCCCGCACGTCGACCAGGAACAGGCTCATCCCGTCGGTCCGCCGGGTGACGTCCTCTGCCCGCCTGGTGCGGGCCAGCAACAGCAGCAGGTCCGAGTGCTGGACGCGGGAGGTGAATACTTTCTGGCCGTTGAGACGATAGCCATCGCCGTCGCGAGCCGCGAAGGTGGTGATCCGCGCCGTGTCGCTGCCGGCCTCCGGCTCGGTGACGGCCATCGACTGCAACCGCAGGCGACCGGCGGCGATGTCGGGCAGGTACCGGCGCTTCTGGGCGGCGGTCCCGTGGCGCAGCAACGCTCCCATGGTGTACATCTGGGCGTGACAGGCGGCGGCGTTGCCGCCGGAGGCGTTGATCTCCTCCAGCACGAGGCAGGCGTCGACCAGGCCCAGGCCGGCGCCCCCGTACTCCGCTGGGATCAGCACGGATAGCCACCCGCCATCGGTCAGCGCCCGGACGAACTCTTCCGGATAGCGCCGTTCCCGGTCGAGGCGCTGCCAGTAGGGCTCGGGGAACTTCGCGCATACCGCGGACACCGCCTCGCGATAGCGCTGCTGGTCGGCGGTGAGGTCGAAATCCATCAGGGCTCGGCGCTGTCCAGGATGGCGTGCGCCCGGCGAACGATCGCCTTGTCCACCATCTCGCCGTCACTGGCAAAGGCTCCCCGGCCGCCGGCGGCCGCCCGACCGGACGCGGCCATGATGCGCCGGGCCCAGGCAATTTCATCCTCCGTGGGCGAGAAGATCTCGTTGGCGGCTGCCACGTGGGAGGGATGGATGAGCAGCATCCCGCCGAAACCATCGCGCCGCCCCTGCTCGGCCGCCCCCCGCAAGCCGTCGAGGTCGGAAATTTTGAGCCACGGCGAGTCGAGGGGTGGCCGCCGGCGGGCGGCCGCTGAGGCTAGTACGACCATGGCCCGGGCGGCCGACAGGGCTGGGGTTCGGGCATCGGGATCGACGCCGAGGTCCGCCGCGAGGTCGAAGCGGCCCAGCGCCAGGCAGAAGACCGCCCGGGCCCGGGCGATCTCCTCGCAGTTCAGCACGCCCTCGGCACTTTCCACGATGGCGATCAGGGGGAGGTCGCCCGGACCATCCGCCGCCGCGATGCCCGCCCGGCAGAGATCGATGCTGTCCTCGCCGCTGACCTTGGGCAGGACGATCCCTTCCACCAGCTGGAGTGGCACGGCGGCCAGGTCGGCCGCCATCTGTGGGCTGGACGCGGCATGCACGCGCACCCAGATGCGCGCCGCCTCGGCCAGCTCGGGCAGCGCCTGGGCAATCGTCTGCCGGGCCTCGTCGATCCGGCCGGGGGCCACCGAGTCCTCCAGGTCGAAGATGCAGATATCTGCGCCGGCCTGCACCGCCTTGCGCAGCCGGGCCGCCTCGGTCCCCGGCGTGAACAGCGCGCTGCGCAGGCGGCCGGGAGGCTCAGGCATCGCCGATCATGCTGGCATGTTATCCCGGATCCCGGCTTAGCTAAGGGAATCCCCTCCCCTTCGGGGGGAGGGTCGGAGAGGGGGTGCCGTACGGAGTCGCAACCTATCTACTCTCATGCCGCGTGGCTGGACGGATGCTTATTGAGAAGCAGCCAGTACATCCCCAGCGAACGGACCGCCGCTACGAACTGGTCGAAGCTGACGGGCTTGGTGATATAGCTGTTCACCCCGAGCCGGTAGCTCTCCACGACATCGCGTTCCTCCTGTGATGAGGTGAGCATCACCACCGGAATGAGCCTGGCCGCCGGGTCCGCCTTCAGCTGGCGCAGGACTTCGAGCCCGTCCACCTTCGGCAGCTTGATGTCCAGCAAGATGACCCTGGGTCGGTCCTGGATGTTGCGGCTCGCGTACCTGCCGCGGCAGAAGATGAAGTCGAGCGCCTCGGCGCCATCCCGGGCCACGTGGATCCGGTTTGTGAACTTGAAATCCTCGAACGTATGGAGCGTGAGCTCGACGTCATCCGGGTTGTCCTCGACGAGAAGCAGTTCTATGCTGCCGCTGGGAGCCATTCGGTCGTGCCTCCTAATGTGAAACAGAAGGTCGCGCCCTTCTCCGGTTCCGCCTGTGCCCAGACGCGCCCGCCGTGCCTATGCACGATCCGCTGGACGATCGCCAATCCGACGCCGGTGCCCTCATAGTCTTCAGCCCGATGGAGCCGTTGGAAGACGCCGAAGAGTTTCTCGGCGTACTGCATGTCAAAGCCAACGCCGTTATCCCGGACGGCAAACACGGTCTCGTTGGACACGGGATCGACTCGAGCGCTCACGTCGATCCGAGCGGGTTCCCGTCCGCGCGAATATTTCAGCGCGTTGCCGATCAGGTTGACGAACACCTGCTCCAGCAGGCTGGGCGAGCACGTGCACATCGGGAGGTCGCCCACGGTCAGCTCGACCGCGCGATCTTCCATTAGCGGGCGAAGCTGCTCGAGCGCTCGCTCCACGACCTCAACGGCCGCCACGTTTCGCTTCTCGAGGGGGGTCCGGCCGAGCCGGGAAAAGGCCAGCAGGTCATCGATCAGCTGACCCATCTGCCGGGCCCCGGCAGCCACCCGATCGAGGTAGCGGCGCCCCTCCGGGGCCAGCTGGGCGGCATGCTCCTGCACCACCAGTTCGACGAATCCGTTGATGGCGCGCAATGGCGCCCGCAGATCGTGCGAGACCGAGTAGGAGAAGGCTTCCAGCTCCTGGTTGCTCGCTTCCAGGGCGGCGGTCCGCTCGCCGATCCGTTGTTCGAGCCCGGCGTTGAGCTTGCGGATCTCCTCGTCCGCCCGCTTCTGCTCGCTGATGTCGCGGGTGATCGCCGATGCGCCGACCACCGTTCCGGAGAGGTCCCGAAGGGGTGAGATCGTGATCGAGACATCCAGCCGACTGCCGTCCTTCCGCACCCTGACCGTTTCGTAGTGCTCAATTCGCTCTCCGCGCTTGACTCGTTCCAGGATGGCGGACAGCTCGTTCGGGCGGTCGCCTGGGACCAGGATGGAGATGTTCTTGCCCTCTGCCTCCTCGGCCGAATAGCCGTACAGACGCTCGGCTCCGGTGTTCCAGCTGAGGATCCCGCCATCGAGATCCTTCCCGACGATGGCATCGTCGGACGACTCGACGATGGCGGCCAGCCGCAGCCGCGTCTCCAGGGCGCGCTTGGTCTCGGTGATGTCGCGCAGGATGACGGCGGCGCCCACGACCTGACCCGACGCATCCTTCATTTGGGAAACGCTGGCCAGCACAGGGATCCGCAGTCCATCCTTGCCGGGTACTTCAGCGTCGAATGCGTTGGCAGGGTCCCCTCGCATGAGCCTCTGGCGCCGTTCGATCTCCGCCGGAGTCCGCGTGGCGGTCCAGGGATCTTGGCCAATAACCTCCTGGGCCGTCCAGCCCAGGAGCCGCTCGGCTCCCGGATTCCAGGCGGTGATGAGCCCTTGCGCGTTCACCGCATAGATGGCATCGTCCGAGGACTGGACGACGGCCGCCAGCTGCCGCTGGACCTCTTCGGAACGCCGGCGCGCCGTGACATCGCGGAAGACGGCGACGGCGCCCAGTGCCTGGCCGGCCGGGCCGCGCAGGGGGCCGGCGGAGACGGTGACCAAGATGCCATCCGGGGCCCCGGGATGACGGACGAAGATTTCGGTCTCGTCGAGCGCCTCGCCGCGTAAGGCTTTCGCCAGGGGAAACTCCTGGGGCGGGTAAGGGGTCTTCTGGTCGGGATGATAGACCGCGTAGCGTTGCGTCCATTCCTCTCCCGGGATTCCGTCAACGTCCATGCCCAGAATACGTTTGGCCTCGGCGTTGAAGCTCGGGAGGCCATGCTCATCGGCGATGACCACGCCGTCCCCGATGCTTTCGAGGACCGACTCGAGGATGGCGGCCCGCAGCTGGTGCTCGGTTTCATCGCGCAGGACGATGGCGGCGCCCGCCGTCCGACCAACACTGTCTTTCAGCGGCGAGATGCTGGCCGAGACAGTGAGCTGCCGGCCATCTTTCGTGACGACATGAATCTGGTGCGGTGCAATCCGTTCGCCCTTCAGGAGTCTCGGTGCCTTGTCGCCCGTCGTGCCTGGAGCGGCGAGCAGGCTGCCGTGTTTGCCCAGGATCTCGGCCGGGGTGTAGCCCAGGAGCTGTTCGGCCGCCGGGTTCCAGGACGTGATGGCGCCCGTCAGGTCGAGGGTATAGATGCTCTCCGCCGAGGAATCGACCACCGCGGCCAGCCGCCGCCGCGTCTCCTTCGCACGCTGGCGTTCGGTGATGTCCCGGATGAAGCCGATGAAGATGTAGCGATTATCTGACCGCGTGGCCGCGATCGACAGCTCGACCTTGAACTCGTGCCCATCGCGGTGAACGGCTTCGATCTCGGTTCGGCGGCCGATGACCGGGCCGGCCCCGTTTCCAGCGGCATCCCGAACGCCGTTGGCGTGAGCCCCGCGGTACCGCTCCGGGATGATGGTCTCGGCCATCGTGCGGCCGACGACCTCAGACTTTGGCCAGCCGAACATGACCTCGGCGGTTGGGTTCCAGTCCATGATTCTGCCTTGGTCATCCATGGTCACCACCGAGTCGAGCGCCGAGTCAAACGTGCTGCGTAACTGACGGGCGGCATCTTCCAGGCGTTTTCGGCCGGTGATGTCACGAAACACAGCGAGTGCCCCGTTGAGCTGTCCAGACTCATCACGAAGCGGCCGCGCGGTCACCTCGATCAGGCGGCCATCCGGTACTCCGGGGTTGCGCACGAAGATTTCGGCATCGCTAACTGCCTCCCCACGCAGGGCGTGCGCCATTGGCAGATCGGCGACAGGGTAAACCGTCTTGCGATCCGGCAGGAATAGCCCATACTCCTGGGACCAGAGGGCTGGGTCCATCTCGATAAGCGGCTGCCCTATCAGCTTCACGGCGGCTGGGTTAGCCGTGACTTTTCCGGCCCGGTCCATGATGTACACGCCGTCGGCCATATCGGTGAACACCGACTCGTAGACGGCGGCCTGCCTCGAGCGGTCGGCGGTAGTCCCTTCGAGTTCTTGTTGCGCCCGCTCGCGATCGGCGTCCGCTCGGTTGAGCGAGCGGGCCGTCCGCCAGATGAGCGCGGCCGCCAGCACGGTGTTGGCCACTACGAAGAGGGCAACCATCAGTCCCGTGTCATACAGACCCACTCGTTGTCCGACCAGGAGGACGAGGCCCAGAGCCAGCGAAATCCACACGAAGGCGGGCAGAAGCCAGCGTGCCATCGCCCCGCCCGGCCGGTTGCTCGAGACCTCGCCCATCAGACCCCGATCAGGGTGTCGGTCGAGCAGGCCGCGCGAGACCAGCAGGAAGAGAATCGTTGCCGGCAGTGCGCTGGCCACCTCTGATTGCGTGAGGGCGTGCATGTCGCGCGCATCAAATAGGTGTCCGGCGAAGCCGGCGAGGGCTACGAACATGACCGGTAGGACGAGAACCTGCGCCATCGCGTCCAGGCGCCGCCGAGTCGTGGATAGGAGGAGGAGGGCCGATCCAGTGACCGTAAAGCTGATCGCGGTGATAAGGGGCATCCGTCCGCCGAACGACAGCGGCGCGGCCCAGGCCTGCGCGGCGAACAGCTGGTCGATCCCCAGCTCCCTGCCCAGCACGAACTCAAGACACGTCAGCAGCCCGAGAAGGGTGACCGCCGCCGCGCAGACGCGGGCGACCATGAGACGGAGCCCCGAAGCGCTGGGTTTGAGAAGCCACAACGACACCCCGGCCAGGACGAAGGCCACAGCGGCGTTCGGCTTGGTCACCGCGTGTCCCGGGATGCCGCTGCGCACCACCGGCAGATTGAAGGCCCATCCGGCCAGGATGGCGGCCCCACCGAAGCCGGTTGCTAGGCCGAACAGCGTTGGCCAGCCCGCGGTTCCTTGACGACTCCGAACCCGAAAGGGACCGGTTGCGACGGATGCGCGCCTTCCAGGTGGTATTGACACGGTCAGCACAAGGTATGAGTGGCCAGGAGGGGTTAAGCTGCGAGTTTGGAGCGTCGGCGGTCGGAAATTAACAGTCCTGTAACAGTCTCGGGGCGTATTTCGGCGTCAACGCGATAGGCTGACCAGGTGAAGCGGCTCCTGGTCGTGGCTGGCCTCGCCCTGCTCCTTACTGGATCGGCGCTCGTCTTCCTGGCGTTCGACCGGACGTCGCACTCCGCTTCGGACACCCTGCGTCCGTTCCTGATCACCATGCTGCCGGTGTGGATCGTCTTTGCCGCCGGCGCGCGGATTCTCCTGCGTTAGTGTCCGACTTCTCGTGGACGTATTTCTGGAACCCTTGGTGGCGGCAGAAGCGCACCTATTTCACGCCGCTGAGCGTCGCGGAGTGTCGCCAAATTCTGAGCGACGCCATTCCGCGGTTTCGCCTCGGCCGTGGGATCAGGAGGACCCTGTTCAGTCCGGTGGACTTTACCCTGCTCCGGCTGACGACGTACCACCGCGGAAATGGGGTGAAGCCGGTCGCCTACGTCAAACTGCGAGAGGTCCCTGGTCGTGGCACCCTGGTCGCGGTCACGCTAACGGGCCTGTATAGCAGTCGGTGTTCTGGGTCATCCGGTTCGGCTTCCTCGCGGCGCTTGCCGTGCTAACGGCACCCAGCGTTTCCCACAAGGCGCGGCGGGGTTGATCGGCCCGCTCTTCTTCGGCGCTGGGGCCGTGTTCGCCCTTCTCCTGAACGCACTCGGGAGGTTCCTCGGCCGTCGTGACCCAGCTTTCCTCGTGGAGTTCCTGCAAGAGCACCTTCGGTTGACCGAGCCGCCCGCGGGGATCGAGCTCCTCGCCCAGCCATAGGGTTTCAGACGTCCCATTCTTTAGGCTGGATGCCGCGAGTAACGCCCAGACGTCCTCGTGAAGATGCCCTTCCGTCTTCGAAGCGCAAAGGTGAGACGCTTGCCGCACAGAGGGCTCGGTCGATACGGAAGGTAGCGGGCAGCCTGACCGGAGCCTACGGTCGTGGCCACCTTAAGAAGCTGCCTGCCGAGTGGCGCTAACAGGGCTCGATACGGGCTAAGAGATCTCGACCTCCTGGCCGTCCTGCGCCCACCTAGTGTGGAAGGCGCCCTCCCGGTCGATGCGGTGGTAGGTGTGGGCGCCAAAGTAGTCGCGCAGTCCCTGGATCAGGTTCGCCGGGAGCCGCTCCCGTCGGTAGCCGTCGTAGTAGGCCAGGGCCGACGAGAAGGCCGGCGCCGGGATGCCGCGGTCGACCGCCATCCCGATCACGCGGCGCCAGGATTCCTGGGCTGACGCCATGGCGTCGCGGAAGTAGGGAGCCAGCAACAGGTTTTTCAAATCCGGCTCCGCCGCGTACGCTTCGGTGATCCGGTTCAGGAAGCGAGCCCGGATAATGCAGCCGCCGCGCCAGATGCGGGCGATAGCGCCCAGCTTGAGATCCCACCCCAACTCGCGGGATGCGGCCTGCATTTGCTCGAATCCCTGCGCGTAAGCGACCATCTTGGACGCATACAGCGCGGCCTGCACGTCATCGACCAGGGTGCCTGCCCGCTCGTCGCCCTCGATTGATGGGCGCGGCCCGGCCAGCACTGTCGAGGCGGTCTGCCGATCGGCTTTCAACGCGGAGAGGAAGCGGGCAAACACGGCTTCGGTGATGGCGGTCACCGGAATCCCCAGGTCGAGTGCCGACTGCGAGGCCCACTTGCCGGTTCCTTTCTGCTCGGCTTCGTCGAGGATGACATCCACCAGCGGCTTCCCGGTCGTCCGGTCCTGCTTGGCTAGGACCTCGGCCGTGATCTGGATCAGGTAGGACTCGAGGTCGCCCTCGTTCCAGCGAGCGAAGATCTTGGCCAGCTCACCGGCATCCAGCGAGAGCGCGCTCCGGAGCAGGTCGTAGGCTTCGGCGATCAGCTGGATGTCGGCATATTCGATACCGTTGTGGACCATCTTCACGTAGTGGCCGGCGCCGCCCGGACCAATGTAGGTGCAGCATGGCTCCCCATCCACGTGCGCGCTGATGCGGGTGAGGACCGGCGCCACCAGTTGGTAGGCGTCGGGTGACCCGCCTGGCATGATGCTTGGCCCGAGCAGGGCTCCCTCTTCGCCGCCCGACACCCCGGTGCCGATGAAGCGCAAACCCTTGGCCTCCAGATCCCGGCCTCGCCGCACGGTATCCATGAAATAGGAGTTGCCGCCGTCGATGAGGATGTCGCCTTGGTCCAGGTGTGGGACCAGGTGAGCGATGGTTTCGTCGACCGGCGGCCCGGCCTTGACCATGATCAGGATGGGCCGCGGCCGGGCGATCTGGCTGACCAGCTCCTCGACCGTGTGGGCGCCGCTGATGGGGCCTTCGGTGCCGTGGTTGGCGAGGGCTTCATCGGTGCGCGCCGTCGTGCGGTTGTAGACGGAGACGGGAATGCCCTTGCTGGCGATGTTGCGGGCGAGGTTCATCCCCATCGTGGCCAGGCCGATCACCCCGAACCGGCTCGCGCCGGGGGCCCCGCGCTGCCATCCGGCCACCGCTGTCTGCGTCCCGCGAGTGTTCCGTGCCATAGCTGTTTCGCCTCCTGTTCCCCTCAGGCTACAGTGCCGCCTCCACCTGGCGGGCGATGACCGCGTCCTCGCGCGCCTCGATGCGCAGCACCACTGGACCGGCGCCGGCCGCGCTCAGGATGGCGTCTTCAGTCATTTCGCCGTCCCCGATCGCTTGCACGCCCAATACCGCCAACCGGGATACGATCGCGGCTCGGGTGCGTCCCGAGTGTTCGCCGATGCCGCCTGTGAATACCACGGCGTCCAACTGAGGAAGGGCCGTGCCCGCGGCGGCGATGCCGGCGGCCGCCTTGCGGATGAAGATCTCGATGGCGAGCCGGGCGCGCTTGTCTCCGCCGGTGGCCGCCTGCTCCAGCTCGCGCATCCCGGCGCTGCGCCCGGAGACTCCAACCAGGCCCGACTGGTGGTCCAGCTGGTCCTCCAGCTCCTCTCGTGTCACCCGTCCAGTACGCAACACGTAGATCAGAATCCCCGGATCGACCGAGCCCGCCCGGGTCCCCATCATCAGGCCCTCTAGAGGGGTCAGCCCCATCGAGGTATCGACCGACTGGCCACGCCAGACGGCGGTGACTGAGCACCCACTCCCAAGGTGCGCCACCACCAAACCCAGCTCGGGAGACGGCTTGCCCAGCAGCGCGCCAGCTCGCTCCAGCGCCCAGGTGACAGACAGTCCGTGGAACCCGAAGCGCCGGATCCCCCACTCCTCGTACCAGCGGTACGGCACCGGGTAGACGAAGCCCGCCGGCGGCAGCCCGGCGTGGAAGGCGGTGTCGAAGGCCGCCACCTGGGGGACCGCCGGGAATGCCGATTGCGCCGCGCGGATGGTGTCGGCCGCCACCTGGTTGTGCAAGGGAGCGAACTCGGTCAGGGCCTCGATCCCGGCCAGCACCTCGGCGTCGATGCACACCGCCGTCCGAAAGCGGGTGCCGCCGTGTACCACTCGGTGGCCGACGCCGCCCACCGACTCCAGGTCGACGGTTTGTCGAAGTGCCTGGAGCACATCCTGGACGCTCCGGCGCCGAGCCTCGGACCGGGTCGCGTCCGTGCCCAGGAAGACCTCGGTCCGGGCCAGGGTCTGCAGGCCGCTGGTCTCCAGCACGCTGGCTTTGAGCGAGCTCGAGCCGGCGTTGAGCACCAGGACGCGCACGTGACGCTAAGCCCGAATCCACCGAAACAAACTTGCATCTTG
>WNFE01002036.1_pt1 | contig 14827 bp, 13 predicted proteins | sample 5400451 | NCBI WGS metagenome assembly WNFE01 (sample SAMN13153344, study PRJNA577476) | soil metagenome | isolation source: 200 cm saprolite under Douglas fir tree site 2 hole 2 | place: USA:California | collected 2015-04-18 | reverse complement strand
GAACTGGTTCCAAGCCCACGACAGCGCGCTGTTCGCGGTCAAGACCGGTAACGAGCCCATTTGTGGGGAGCTGAGCGAGGAGCTGCACCGGGTTCATCCGGCCCTCACGTTCGAGGTCGGGCCCGTTGACTCTGGTCGGCGCGAATTCGTCCTGAGCGCCGATGGGATCAAGGATGCCTTTCCTGCAGTTCTCGCCCTGGGGCGTACCGCCCCGGCACTCGCTCACTGGACCATCACTCAGTTTCGCCCACCCCGACCGGATGTCACGCAGATCTCAGTAGGTGGGCTGCAGCTCGATGCCCGAACCGTTCAATTCCTTGCGGAACCGGATGGTGACCGCACTGGGCTTACAGTTTCGGTCCCGGGATATAAGGCGACGCCGAACAAAACCTATGAGCAGGCGGCCTACCTGCTCCTTGACGGCATGCTTGGAGAGTACGCGGTCGAGACGGCCGTTGGCTTCATCAAGATCGTTCCCGCCGACGGCCGACGCCCGGGTCAGTGGCGGCCGCTTACACAGGTCCGTGAAGCAGTCAAAGCACGTCCCCCCCATTGACCGCGCCGCCTAACCTGCGCTTGAACCGACAGACTTGGCTGCGCACCCTTCTCGTTGGCCTCATCGGCGCCGGCGTGGCTTCGCTCTACCCTTCAACATCAACCGTCTGTCCTGCGTGGACGATACAAGTCGTTGATACGGCGGGTAACCCGTTGAGAGGTGCGTTTGTGAGGCAGGTTTGGAAGGACTATTCCGTCGAGTCGGCGAGCCACGAGCAGGATGTTCACACTGACGAGAACGGTTATGTCAGTTTTCCGGAGCGCACCGTCAGGTCGAGCTGGCTGGCTCGAACAGTCGGCGTCATCTCGAATACCGTGTCGCTCGGTGTGCACGCCAGCTACGGCCCGTCCGCACACGTCCTCGCCTACGGCCGCACAATTGGCGGGAAGCGGCTCGAGGGGAGTGCAATTTATCACGCAGGGGAGCCTCTGCCTGAGAAGCTCGTAACCCGTCTCAATGACCTACATCTCAAATAGGGGAAGGAGGCACTGAGGGTGGACCAAGAGCGACTACTCAAGCGCGTATGGCTGGTCAACGGTCTGCTGCTGGCCGTGTTGTTCGGCGCCCTGGCGATCTGGCTCGTCGTGGAGCTAGGCTCGAGCTGGTTCCACCGCCGGTCGGCGGTGATCACGGCCACAGGCGGCGCGCCGTCGGAACGGGCCTCCCGTGCGGTCCGGTACGATCCGCCCCAATCGATTTGGAAGAGCACGACGCGTATTGTCTTGATCGGGTACGGTAAGGCGTTCGAGCGTCCCGCGCCGAAGGGGTTTGCATCGAGTGAGTCCTACGGCGAGCGCTACGCGCTGTACGTCAACGCGATCTTCCTCGAGCCGGGCGGCGGCCCAGGACATCTCCTGCTCGATCGGCCGGCCCTCATCCGGTCGGTGAACTTTCCTCGCTCCAAGGACGATTCCCTGCAAGCGTGGATCACGTACGAAATCGCCTTCGAGGACACGGACGGCGACGGTGGGCTCGACGAGGACGACGCGGCGAGCCTCTACGTGAGCGACCTCCACGGGGGCTCGTTTCGCCGGGTGCTCCCCGAAGGCTGGAACATCCTGGCCCACGAGCCGCTTGACGGCCGCCGCATCGTCGTGCTCGCCCTCCGGTCGGCCGAGCGCGGAGACCGCCGATCGCTCGAAGAGACACCGGAGCGCGCGTTCTTCTACGACGTGCAGACCGGCCGCGCGGAGCCGTACGCCGCGCTGGATTCATTGACCGCGCGAGCCGCCCGGATCGTTGGGCACTAGGCTGCCTGGGTTTAGCGCCCACCGACAAGCAATCTTGGCGGCGGGCATGCTCGCTGTTGCCGGCTGTCGCAGCCAACCGGAAGCTTGCGAGGTTCGCGATCTCCTGTCTGAGGTAACGTCACCCGACTCAAGATGGATTGCTTCGCTTTATTCCAACGTTTGCGCCGCCGGCTTGGTAACCTCGTTGTCAGTCACCGCCGAACTCCGACCGGCCAATAGCAAAGCCAGAGGGTATCCGGGGGAGGGCGTCGTGTTTGGAATGGATGACTTCGGTCCAGCTTCCAGGTCGGCGCTAAGACTTCATTGGCTGAATGCAAATACCCTTCGTATTGTCACTCCTAACGAGGCCTTTATTGGCACGCAGCTGTCTTCATATCGAGGCGTTGCGGTCAACTATACCTATGAGCCGGACGATCCTGTCGTTCGCCAATGTCTCAAGGATTGGTTGAGCGATATATCAAAGTTGAACAAGCCGTTGATGACTTGGCCTGAAGCAAAGCGGCGTTGCTTGAACCGCGGTCGAACACAATGAAAGCACTAACCCGCCGCTTCAACCGGACGCGCGCAGACAGCGGCGGGCGTCGGTTGGCAGCACGTTGGGCAGCTATATAACCCCGATGTTCTTCCAACTTTGCCTCCTCGGCTTCGTGATCAGTGGACCTCACACTCGTGGCCTGGAATCATCAAGGAGAAGCCGATTTGCCTAAGAATATTCAGTATCCGACTCGTTATGAAAAATAGCTATCGCGAAACAATTGCTGGCCTGCTCGCACGGGCGTATCCGAAGCTTGCAACAACACACCGACTCGAGTTCAAAAACGTATTTGGAGCAGTCGGGGGATATGTGAACGGTCGCATATTCGCCTCGTGCGGCAAATTCGGCTTCGCGCTCCGTCTCCCGCTGGAAACGCTTCGCGCTCTTTTCCGGGAAAGGGAGGCAGGGCCCCTCAAGTACTTTCCGAATGGGCATGTCAAGAAAGAGTATGCGGTGCTTCATAAGCAGATACTAGAAGACAAAGGTCGGCTTAGAAAACTGGTGCATGAAAGCGTACAGTACACGTTATCACCATCTTAACCAACGGAGGCACTATGAAAGGATATCTTATTGCAAACTACACGATCCACGACCCGAACACGTATCAAAAGTATGCGGAGCGTACGGGGAGGAGCCCCGCGGCCGCACCCAGTCAACACGGGAATCGGCACCTTCCCCGTTTTCACGCCCCCGGTTTACCTCATCCGGCCGCACACTGGCAGCGTTACTGATCTGCTCGCACCGGTAGCAAGCGCTGTCCCAGAACCCTGCCGTGCTGGACCACATGATGCACGTACAGGGGGTCGGCGAGTAAAGAAAAAGCTCCACAACCGAACTCGCTGCGGAGCTCGTTCTTTGACCAGTCGGGACGGCGGGATTTGAACTGAAGGGCCTCCAGCGATTATGAATGCTCCCGCCGGATCAACCGGGCGTGTGACGCTGACCGGTTGCCGCGGCCTTCTCGATCGCGTCCAACATCCGATGGCGCGTGACCGCGTCGTCGAACGTGGGGCAGAGATGCGTTCCCTCGCGATAGTCGCGGGCGAAACGTGCGTACGCCTGGGCGACGTTGGTGGAAGGGCCGTGCAGCGGCGAGAACCGGTAGTGCTGCGGCACGGGCAGGACCTCGAGCGAGGATCGCGCGCCGTTGCCGCCACGGACGGTCATCTCGAAGATCTGGGCCTGGCCGCCGTCAGCCGTCACCTGTAGGTCGCCCTCGGTGCCGTTGATCTCCCAGAGCAGGTTCGTGCCGCGCGAACGCCCGCCGCGATAGTGAATCGAGAGCGCGGCGCCGCCGTCAAGCAATCCGACGACGCACACCTGATCGTCCGCGTGCATCGGCTTGCTCTCCCCCGTCCCGGCGATCGTGAATGATTTTCGCCGGGTGGTCATCGTGGCCGAGACCTCTCGGACCTCGCCGAGGCAATAGCACACCGCGTCCGCAGCGTGGCCGAGGGCGATCGAGAGCATCGTCGCGCCGTTCTTCCTGTCGTTGAGGTACGCGTTGTACGGCTCCACCGTCGGTCCCCAACCCATTCCTGAGCCGATCAGCGTCGTAGACAGCACCTCACCGACGTACCCTTGTCGGACGAGGTCGCGCACATAGAGCACCGACGGTGCAGCGCGTGCCTGCAACCCCGCCACGGCTAGGACACCTTGCTGCTTCGCCAGTGCGGCCAGCTGCTCCGCCTCCTGAGGGCCGTTGCCGAGCGGCCATTCGCAATACACGGCCTTCCCCGCCGTCAGCGCCGCAGTCGCCAGCTCGAAGTGATGCGGCACCTTCACGGTGATGGCGACGACGTCCACGTCAGCGCGATTCACGAGGTCGTGGTGGTTGTCGAAGGCGCGCGGCACTCCGAAGCGCGCCCTGGCGGCCTCGGCGGATTCGCGGCGGCTAGTGGACAGCGCCGTGATCTCGAAGTCATCCGGGAGCGACTTCAAGGCAGGGATGTGCGCCTGCGCCGCCCAACCGCGACCCGGATTCGCACCGATGATGCCGACACGAATTCTCTGGGTCATGATGCCTTGTTGAACATGTAGCGAGCGATCTTCCAGCCATTCGCGCTTCGACTGAAAATGAAGAGCTCCCGGTTCACCTCGGGCCCGCTAGCTCCGGTGGACACCACGGTGGCCGTGCCCGCCGAATGGGTCCGCGCGTATGCGACATCGCCCTTCACCGTCAGTTCGTCGACGGTGAAGTGGATCGCGATACGGATGTTCGCAAAGACCGCCTCGTACGCGCCTCGGACCGCCGGCCTGCCGGCCGCCGTCGGGAAACCAGCGGGCATGAAGACGCCGTCCTCAGCGTAGAGCTGTTCGATCCGACTCGCGTCCCCGGCGTTCAGAGACGTTTCATAGGTGACCAACAACGTGCGTAGCTCTTGCTCAGGGGGAGATATGGCAACCTCCAAAGGGTGCTCCACGTGAGGCCTGGAGGCTAGGAGCGCGAACGGCAGCAGCAATGCGGGGAAGCGAGAGCGATGTGTCATGTGAGCTCCGAGAGTTGGGGTGGTGCGAAGGCGACCAGCAGGTCGCGGAGTGCGGTGAGTCGACTACGACCGAGATGACCAAGGGTCTGCTTCGCGGCTTCGGGGACGTCGCGATCGAGACGACTCAGCACGGCCCTCCCCGCGGCAGTGATCCGATTGGTGCTGCGACGGCGATCGTTGGCATCGGTACCGCGCACAACGAGTCCTGCGCGAGCCAGACCCGACATCAGGCGCGTGAGATCGGAATCGCGCGTGACCATCCGTGTCCCGATCTCCGTGCAGGACAGTCCCGCTCGCCCCGCCGCGCGGAGAATTCGCAGGACATTGTATTGCGACGGCGAGAGCCCGGCGGCAGCGGTCACGGCATTGGAGCGTTCGGCCGCCAGCCATGCGGCCCGGACCAGCGCGATCAGCACCTCCTCTTCCAGCGAATCGCGAATCGCCATTGCGGCGGCAGGCGTGGGAACTGACATAGGGGATAATTACTCCTCGCGAGGAGTATTGTCAAGTGCCAGGTCCCCAACGACAAGCGGCGAGCGTTTCGGCTCGCCGTCCTGGGGTTCCCCTAACTTCTGACGGGCCTCACGGCAAACGTACCGCTGCCTTGGAGGCGCCGTAGGCGGAGAGCCCCGCCATCCCGAATTCGGCGACCATCGTGGTGACGTTGATGATCGTGCCGCCGCCGCGTTCGACCATCCGCGGCGCGATCGCCGCGGTCAGCAGGAACGGCGCCTTGACGTTGACCGCGAACGTCTCATCGAAGGTCGCCTCCGGGAGCTCGTGCGTCGGTCCGCCGGGGAAGACGCCCGCGTTGTTGACGAGGATGTCGACGTCGGCGGCGCGCCCGGCGAGCGCACGGACCTCGTCGGGCGACTTGAGATCGGCGCCCACAAACTCCGCGTTGCCGCCCTTCGCTTCGATCGCGGCGACGACTTCGGCGCCGCGAGCGGCGCGCAGCGCCGGCGGAGCGGAGGCTGGTGGGGTAGGGGAGTGAGGGTGCGTCAACCCCATGCACACGGTTACCCGGGAGAGTTACGACACCAAGTAATATCACGCGAGGTTCTGGGCATCGGTGTCGTAACAGCAAGCCCGAAGATCAACCGAGTGTCGTGAGAAACTCACAGCATTACTCACAGCATGCGACCCCCTGAAAGGCGGTCAGGGGGTCGAGTCTGTCTCGTGCTTGACCGGGAACACGCCAACCTCGGGATGGGGCGGCACCAGCTCACCAAGATCGCGCGTCGCATCAAGCTCTAGGCCGCGGAATCCCGCCTGGCTCCCGGTTCCCCGGGCAGGCTAAACCAAAACTCACTGCCCCTTCCGACCTCGCTCTCCACTCCGATCCGCCCGCCGTGCGCCTCAACAGCGAGCTTGCAGAACGTCAGTCCCAGGCCGCTCGAATGCGTCACCCCTTGGCGGGCGGCCTCCACCTGGCCGAATTTCTCGAAAATCTTCTCGCGGTACTCGGGGGGAATGCCGGAACCCGTGTCCGCGACGCTCACCTTGGCCCCTGCGCTGTTGGCCTCGACGTGCACCCGAACGCTACCGTTTGCCGGCGTGAACTTGAGCGCGTTGGCCACCAGGTTGGCGATCACCCGGCGAACGACGTCGCCGTCGCAGAAGGCCCGCACCGGCTGCGGCGGTGGTTCAAACGCCACCTTCACGGGCTGCGCCCCGGCCCCGACCGACGCCAGCGCCTCCGCGATCAAGGCCCCAAGGTCGACCTCGGAGGGCGTCAGCGGCAGGGCGCCGGCCTCGAACCGGCTCACATCGATCAGGTCGCTCACCATCTCGGTCATGCGGGCGGCCGTTTTGCTCGCTTCGTTGATGCTCTCGGTGAGATCAGGGCTGAGGTTGTCCCCGGCGTCGAGCCGGATCAGGTCCAGATAGGCGCGGATGGCGGTCAGCGGGGAGCGCAGGTCGTGCACGAGCATGTGGACGAGACTGTCCCGCTGCTGCTCGAGCTCCTGCAGGCGTTGGTACTGCGTCTCCACCTCCACGTGCAACCGTCGCACGCCGATCGCGTTGCGCACGCGGAGCACCAGGTCAGCCGTGTCGATCGGCTTTGTCAGATAATCGTTCGCGCCCGCCGCGATGCCCTCGAGCCGTTGCTCCCGGTGGGCCAGCGCGGTGACAAGCAGGACCGGAATGGCCGCGGTCCGCGGGTCGGCCTTGAGCCGGCGACAGACCTCGAAGCCGTCTAGCCCCGGCATGTTCACGTCGAGCAGCACCACGTCGGGCGGGTGCTCCCGTACGCGCTCGAGCGCCTCGGGCCCGTCCGCGGCCTCCGTCACCACGTGCCCCTGCGCTTCGAGCAGATCCCTGAGGAGCAGCCGGTTGGGCTCCTGATCGTCCACGACCAGGATGCGGCCGGCGACCTGGGCCGCCGCACGGGGTGCGCCGGTGCTCATGCGGGGGGGGGAGGGGCGCCCGGCCGGGCCGAGAGCAACCGCGCGACCGTGCGGGCGAAGGTGCGCGTGTCGATCGGCTTCGTGATGTAGCCGTCGAAGCCGGCGGCGCGCGCCTGGTCTTCGTCGCCCTTCATCGCCTGGGCCGTCAGAGCCACGGCGGGGATGTCCCGGGTGCGCGGATCTTGCTTGAGCAACCGGACCGCGGCGTGCCCGTCCATCCCCGGCAGGCGGATGTCCATCAGGATGAGGTCGGGCGGTTCCTCCCGGGCCAGACGCAGCCCCTCCTCGGCGGACCGCGCCTGCCGCACCGTGTACGCCGCCGCTTGCAGGAGATCCGTCACGAGCTCCAGGTTGAGCAGCTGGTCCTCGATGACGAGGATCGTCGCGCCGGCCATGGCGATCCCCTAGCTCGCGTCTGGCGTCGCGGGCGGCGACGCGTGTTCCGGGACGACCCGCCGCATGACTGCGAGGAGCGCCTCGCGGTTGACGGGCTTCACCAGCCAGCCGCTGGTCCCGCCCGGCGTCGCCCCGGTTCCCCGCCGGTCGATGACCGACACCACCACCACCGGAATGTTTCGGGTTTCCGGCGCGGACCGGAGGAGGCCCAGCACGTCCCGTCCGTCGCCGTCGGGGAGTGCGAGATCCAGGGTGATGGCGGCGGGCCGGAGCTCTCGTGCCAGCGCGATGGCGTCGGCGCTCGTGGACGCGCGCGCCACCGCGTACCCGGCCTGCGTGAGGTAGTCGGCCAGGAGCTCACTCAGCTGCGGATCGTCTTCCACGACCAGCACGCACGGGCGACCCGGCGTCCCCGCCACCACACCCGGCGTGGGGCTCGGCCGGCGGCGTGGAGTCGGCGCGAACGGCAGCAGGAACGTGAAGGTGCTGCCCCGGCCGACCTCGCTCTCCACCCTGATCCGGCCGCCGTGCAGCTCCACCAGCTTGCGCGTGAGGGCGAGCCCCAGGCCCGGCCCCTGCTCCGCGCGGGCGGACGAGTCGTCGGCGCGCTCGAACGGCGCGAACAGACGCTCCCGGACGTCCGGCGCGATGCCGGCGCCGGTGTCGGCGACGGCGACCTCGAGCCCGTCGCTGGTGCGGCGCGCGCCGAGCCGCACGCGGCCGCCCTCGGCCGTGAACTTGATCGCGTTGCTCAGCAGGTGGTACACGATCTGCTTGAACTTCGGCTCGTCCGCCGTGATCGCGGGCAGGGAGTCCTCGACATCGAGCGTGAGGGTGAGGCGCTTTTTCTCGGCGAGCGCGCCGACCAGGCTGTGCATCCCGCGCAACGCCTCATTCACTTCGAACTGCTTGAGCTGCAGGGCCAGGTGCCCGGCTTCGACCAGGGTGAGATCCAGGACCCCGGTGATGAGGTCGAGGAGGTGCCGGCCGCTCAACAGGATGTTCCGGACGTATTTCTGCTGTCGCTCGGTGAGCGGCCCCCCGGTCTGGTCCTCGAGCAGCTCGGAGAACCCGATGATGGCGTTGAGCGGGGTGCGCAGCTCGTGGCTCATGGACGCCAAAAAGGCGGACCTCGCGTGGTCGGCCGACTCGGCGAGCAGCCTCGCCTGCCGCAGCTCCTGCTCCGCGCGCTGCCGCTCGGTGACGTCACGCACGATCGCCTGGGTCCGGCCGTCCGCGAGCATCTTCGCGTTGATTTCAACGGGGACGAACGTGCCATCCTTGCGGCGCAGCCGGCGTTCGAACCGGAGCGGCTTCCGGGCGTGCAGCTCGGCGAGCCGGCGGTCGGCGACATCCACCTCCTCGAGGGCGTAGGTGTCGCGAACGTGAATGCGCAGCAGCTCTTCACGGGTGTACCCGAGGAGTTCGCAGACCACGGGATTCGCATCGACGAAGCGGCCCTGCTGGTCGGCGATCAGGATGCCGTCCGCCGCCTGCTCCATCAGCACGGGGAGACTGCTTTGGCTGAGCCGCAGGTTGTCTTCGGCGCGCTTGCGCTCGCTGATGTCCTGCCAGCTTCCGATGATCTCGACGGGCCGGCCTGCGGCGTCGCGCTTCAAGATGGCCCGGTCGGCGAACCAGCGATACGTGCCGTCGGCGCACTGCCAGCGATACTCCGTCTCAGTCGCGCCCCGAAGCAGCGCCGCGAACTCCCCCAGCACGCGCTCCCGATCCTCGGGATGGAGCCGCGACGTCCAGAAGCCGGGATCGTCCACGAACCGGCTTGGGGGGAACCCGGTGATCGCCTCGATGTCCTCGCTCGCCCACGTCGTGCCCAACTCCCCAGACGGTCGGGCCGTGTAGGACGCTGCAGTCGGTCGGGGCTCGCTCACGGCGCCGCTCCTTCCCCCGGGCTTCGGCTCCATCCCGACCGCACCCGCGCCAGCTCGCGCAACAATTCCTCCCGGCCCCCCTTGGCCACGATTGCCTGCGCGCTGCCGCGCAGCCGGTCGCGCTCCTCGAGCGTCAGGTCCTTGCCCGTGAAAATGAGGATCGGCAGCTCGCGGGTTTCGCGCCGGGCCCGCAGCTCCCGGACCACGTCGAAGCCCGTCACCTCCGGCATGACCAGGTCCAGCACGAGGACGTCCGGCCGCTCCGCCAGCGCCAGCGCGATCCCTTCCCGGCCGCCGTGGGCCGCCAGCACTCGGAATCCTGCCGTCGTGAGCATCTCGGTCAACAGCTCCACGGTCGCGGGCTCGTCGTCCACCACCAGCACCGTCGGCGTGCCCGCGGCGGCGGCGCCACTAGCGGCCCGGCGGACGGCCGCTACCAGCGTGTCCCGGTTGACGGGTTTCACGAACCAGTCCACGGCCCCCATGCTCAAGCCGAGCTCCCGGCCTTCCGTGATGGACACAACCACCACGGGGATGTCCCGGGTTTCCGGCGCCGCCTTGAGCTGCGCCAGCACTGCCAGGCCGTCCCCCCCCCGCAGGACGATGTCGAGCGTGATGACCGCGGGTCGGAGTTCTCGCGCGAGGGCCAGCGCCTGGTCGCCGGTCGCCGCCTGTGCCACCTGGTAGCCCGCCTCGGTCAGGTAGTGGGCCAGTAGCTCGGCCGCGGGGCGGTCATCGTCCACCACGAGCACCAGGGGGCCCGTGCCCTGGGGCCCGGCCGCCGCCGCGGCTTCCACGGACGGCTGGGCGGGGAGGGGCGTGCCCGCCGCAAGCGGCAGCAGGAACGTGAACGTGCTGCCGTGCCCTGGCTCGCTCTCGACCCGGATCCGGCCGCCGTGCAGCTCGACCAGCTTGCGGGTCAGCGCCAGCCCGAGGCCGGTGCCCTGCTGAAGGCGCCCGTAGGCGGTATCTATCTGCTCGAACTCCCCGAAGATCCGCTCCCGGTCCTCCGGGCTCAGACCGATCCCGGTGTCGGCCACGGCAATCTCCAGCCCGCCTTCGGCCTCCCCATCGGGCGCGAGCCCGGCCGTGACCCGCACTCGCCCGCCGTCCGGGGTGAACTTGATGGCGTTGCTGAGCAGGTTGTACAGGATCTGTTTGAACTTCGTCTGATCGGCGGTGAGGCGCGGGAGCGCCTCGGAGACCTCGACCTCCAAGACGAGGTGCTTCTGCTGCGCCAGCGCCGCGACGATGGTCCGGACTTCGTGCAGCGCCGCCGCCGGGTCGAATTCGGACAGCGCAAGCTCCATGCGGCCCGCTTCGACCTTGGAGAGGTCGAGGATATCGTTGATCAACTGCAGCAGTTGGCGGCCGCTGGTGAGGACGTTCGTCACGTAGCGGCGCTGCTTGTCGTTCAGCGGGCCGAAGGTCCCGTCCTCCAGGACCTCCGAGAAGCCGATGATCGAGTTGAGCGGGGTGCGCAGCTCGTGGCTCATCTTGGCGAGGAAGTCCGACTTGGCCCGGTTCGCGGCCTCGGCGGCATCTCTGGCCCGGCGAACCTCATCTTCCGCCCGCTTGCGCTCCGTGACGTCGCTGAACGCCGCGATCGCGAACGCTGAGCGCCCCTGGGCATCCAGGACCGGCGCGGCCCACACCTCGACGGGAACCACGCGATCGGGCCGATGGATCTCGAGGTCCGTCGCATGCACGCGCTCCCCGGCGAGCGCGCGCACCACGGGTATCCGTCCGCTCGGATACGGCTGGTCCGTACCGGCCACGTACGCCTGGTAGACCTGGCCGATCTGATCGGGTGCGGCGTCGGGCACGATGCCCTTGCCGAGAATCTCCTGGCTGACCTGATTGGCGTAATAGGGCCTGCCGGCGGCGTCCACCACGAAGACCGCCACCGGCAGCGCCTCGAGAATCTGAAACAGCCGACTCTCGCTCTCGCGGAGCGCGGCCTCGGCGTGCTCGCGCTTGGACATGTCGCGATTGATCACGAGGGCCGCGGCCAGCAGGAACACCACGGCGAACAGCCCGGCGGCCACGTTCGTGACGATGGAGACGCGGTCGGCCGCGCCCAGGCGCGCATCCCAGTCTGCGACCAAGGCGTTTTCCTCTTGCACCATGGCCGCCACCGCGTCCCGGATGCTGTCCATGAGCCGGTGGCCCCGTCCCGACTGGACAATACGGAGCGCCTCCGGCGCCCGCCGCTCGCGTCGCAGCGCGTTGGTCTGCTCGAGCTCAGCCATTTTATCGCGGATCAGCGGCTCCAGGGCGGCGAGTCGTGCCGCTTGCGATGGATGTTCGCGCACGAGTGCTCGCACCCGGCCCAGCCGGGCCGGCAGCGAATCGAGCGCCCGCGTGTAGGGTTTCAGGAACTTCACGTCCCCGGTGAGCAGGTAGCCCCGCTGGCCCGTCTCCGCGTCCACGACGTTGTCAAACAGATGCTCGATCTCCGAGCGCCGGATGAAGCTCGCCCGTCGTTCGCGCGCACTCGCCGAGGAGCGAAGGTTGCTCCATAGGGAGACCCCGCCCGTGAGCACCAGGATCAATAGTGCCACGCCGAACCCCACGTTCACTTGACCGCGCACGGAGGGACGCGTGCCCCAGACGGCCGCTAGCAGGCCCCGGTCCGCTCGGGCGGAAAGCACGCCGGCCGAGAGCGCCAGGAACGCGAGCGCGGTGTTCAGCGCCATGGGGATAAAGGCGGCGACGCCCGTGAGGGAGCTCACGCCATAGGCGTAGCCGAGGAGCGGGAGCGCGGCGATCACCGTCGCCGCGACCGCGAAGTACTGCGCGGGCCAACGGCCGCGGCGTGTGCGCCGGTTGAGCGTCAGGAGGGCGGCGGCGAGCAGGAGAAAGCAGAGCGCCGTATTGGGCGCCATCCGGCTGGGACGGCCCGTGACGAGATCCACCAGCCGCTCGCGGAACAGCAGCTGGTCGATGCCGACCTCGGCGCCGAACAGATAGCCGCCGAGCCGGAGCAGGCCGATGAGCGCGACCGTGGCGGCGAGGGCCGCCGCGAGACGGCGGGCCGGGCGCGACACTGGTTCCGCCCGCACCAACCAGAGACACGCACCCGCCAGGATGAAGCTGAGGGCGGTGGCGGGGTTCATGGCGACCCCGCCGGGCAACCCCCGCTTCAGCGGCTCGACGCCGAGCCACCACCCGAGGAGGGCCGCGGCGCCGATCAAGATGACGGCCGCGCTCGCGGTCTGGGCCACGGATCGCAGCGTCACCCTCCGTCGAGCCGTCGAGTCACCGCTCACTTGTCACGACTCCATGGCGCGCCGGGGGAACAACGGGGACCGGCTCCTGGCGCATCCAGGCTTTGTGCGGACCTTGCTCAGGGTGGGTGGCGAGTGTGACGGGAGTGTGAAGGCAGCAGGTGGGACGCGATGCACTGTGGCCTCAAATTGCGTTTGTCTGTGAGGTCCGCCGCCGCTCCCAGCAATTTGGGGAGCGCACGCTCACGGGGGCAGTCGGGAAAAACACCCGGCCGCTGGCGAGGACGTTGGTCACGTAGCGGCGCTGCCGTCGTGGGGTGCGCAGCGTTTCCTTGAGCTCGGCGAGCTTGGCGGCGACAAGGGAGTCCAGCCGGGCGATCTTCGGTCGCGCGGTCGGATTGTCCTGGCCGATTGCGCGCAGCTGCTCGATCTCGCTGTCAACCGCGCCGAGCGCCGCGACGTACGGCTCCAGGTACTCCGGGTCTCCGGTGAGAAGGAAGCCCCGCTGCCCGGTCTCCGCGTCCGTGAGCCGGGTGAGCACGCGGGCGAGGAGGTCGCGCTCGTCGTACTGGTCTTTGCGTGCGAGTTGGGCGTTGTGAAAGGCCCGGATGCTCCAGTACGACACGCCGCCAACGATGCCCAGCAGCAGCAACCCGATACCGAAGCCGACATTGACGTTGCGCCGCAGCGTCCACGTCGCCGCTGGGTGCGCTGACTGCAATGCCCGGCCGGCATCGCGTTCGGTCGGTGACCGAGTCCCGGGGGGATGTGAGAGTTGGGCCATCCCGCCTCCTGCACCGCGAGAGCGCGGTAAGCGGCGCCTAGACGACTGAGGGGCCAGGAAAAAGCACGTCTTGCGCCCTGACCATGATAATGCCAATCGTCGTTACCGCCAGAGAGTTCTCCTGGGGTGTCATTGCGGCATCGAGGGCCGGGGGCCCCCGCGCGCTACCCCCTGATGCCTACAGGGTGTCGCCTATAGGCTTCGGCGGCACGCCGTGCCGTAAGCGCGCGTCCAGATGAGCGCCCAGGGCAGAGGAGTGCGATAATGCGGCTTGGCACACACATGTCGCGGTTGGCGAGGATTTGGCACGCCTTCGTCCCGCAAGTGAAGCACGGGCGTTAGGCCGCAGGATGGCTGCGAGCAGAGGAATCCAGCGGCCGCTAGGCGCCGTACCTTCCATGTCCCTAGCTCTCAAGGAGCCTGACGTGCCTCATGCCGGCCCGACCGCTAACGGGCGCAGCTCTCTGATCGACCTCGAAGCCACGTTCCTTCCCGTGGGCCAGATGCGGCAGATCAGCCGCGTCACCCAGCTTGAGGGCGCGGCCATCACCGGGGAGGTCGATCTCAGTGCCGGGCATTGGGTGTATGCGCAACACTTCCCTGGAGACCCGATCTTCCCGGGAACCCTCTTGATTGAGGCTGCTGGGCAATTGGTCGCCCTTTGGGCGTGGGCCCAGGGGCAGCGCGGCCGGCCACGGCTGGTCCGTTCGAGCGCGGAGTTCCATTTCCCGGTCGGCCCAACGCATGACCATCTGCTGCTGCGCGCGGAAGTTCGGCGCAAGAGACATCTGAACTTTGCCACCATTGGTATCTGGGCAGCCGGCACCCAAGTCGCGACGCTGGAAGCAGTGCTGACCGTGTTGCCAGCCGTGGCCTAACAAGCGCTCGACGCTGATGGCGCCTCATAAGTACGTCAAGCATCGGCGCGCTGATGCGCCTGTCGGGCTGGAAAAGCAGAGTGGGGCCTCTTGGGCCCCACCGTGAGATCGACGAAGGACGCTTCGGGCAAGCTACGGCTCGTGGTTCCCTGCCTGTTCCTGATCGTCGTCGACGCCGTCGTGATTGTCGTCTTCAAACACTCGGGCCGACCGCTCGATGTTCCGCGCGATGGCCTCGGCGTTCGCGGCGTTGGTCGGGTCGATCACAGCCCCACTCGCATCCTTGAACCAGCTCGCGATGTCCACCGCGATCGTGAAGTTCTTCGTATCGCTCGCCAGGGTGACGGGCGGCTCGAACCGCGCCTCCATCTCGGCGTCGACCTCCGAGGTAAAGGTGAAGTCATGG
>WNFE01005173.1_pt1 | contig 14834 bp, 7 predicted proteins | sample 5400451 | NCBI WGS metagenome assembly WNFE01 (sample SAMN13153344, study PRJNA577476) | soil metagenome | isolation source: 200 cm saprolite under Douglas fir tree site 2 hole 2 | place: USA:California | collected 2015-04-18 | reverse complement strand
TCATCCCGAAGCACGAAGGACAGGCCACCGTGGCCAAAGCGCCGCCGCAGTATTGGCACCGTGTGGATTCGCTTGATGCGGCCGCGCCGCACGCTGGACAATGTAGTATTTCAGCGGCCATTCGCTGTTACCTGCATCCCCTGTTGGGTCCGGATGTCATGATTGTATACCGGTACCCCGGGCTTATACAGTACACGTTCCCATCTCGGGCAGGGTGGCATGACCACGCGGGTCGATGCTCAGGTCGTGCTTCGTACCCTGTAAACGAAGGGCGGAGCCCCGTCATTCTACACATCGTGTGAAGCAAGAGAGGACCGTATCAATGGCCGGATGACCTACTTACCCTTCCATTGATCAATGACTTGCTGGTAAGTCGGAAGCTCGCCCTGTTCTAAGAAAGTCCCTAGCGTTCTTATCTTTCCTCGAATGTTGTCAGCGCTGTCGTTTTTCTTAACCAATCCACCCAACAAGGTGAAATAGGCAGCATATTCCGACTCGTTCTGCGGCCCACGCGCGCCAAAGGTAAATTCATGTTTGTAGCCTCCGGTCACGTTCGCCGCCTTGCCTCTGGGGAGCCAAGCGCCGTTGAACTCTTCGTTAATGCCGATTCCTTTGGTAGCCAGAATCTTTACCAGCTCCTGAGATTCAGGCTCACCGCTGGGTATGATGTGATGGGCTTCGTAGCCTTCACCCGGCTTAGGCCTTCCCGTATTAGGCCCGCGGCCCTTTGTCATATTCTTTGCCAAGACTGTGGAATCACCTTCGTCCCAATTCCCTTGTTTACGTTCACGTATGTGCCGGCTTCTCCTGACCTCATCTACTTCCCTCTTATCCACATGTTGATCTGAGGTTCCCCGGTTTCTGAGCTCTCGGGCTGATTGTTCAGTGTCACTGGTTGAGCGTTGCTCGTCAGTCGGGTCGTGTTTGTTGGGGTCGTCTGTGTGCGTTTGACCTGCAGGTTTGTCTTTACCAGAGGTTTTGCCTTTGCGGCGGTAGACGCCGGGGGCTATCTGCTGCACCTGGGGATCATCAACTTTGTCGTCGCCCGTGCGCGCCCCGGTCGCCTTCGCCGTCGTCGCAGCGTCTTTGGTCTTCTGGTCAGGCTTGTCGTCTGTCTTGTCGTCTGTCTTTTTTTGGGTCTTGCCACCGGCCTTGTCGTCCTTCTGTTTGGCTTTTTGAGCCATTCGGGCTGCTTGCTCCCACTCCTCTGCTGTGGTGTCTTTGAGAACGTCGTAAGGTTTGCCGCCGGTTGCTTTTGTTGCGCCCTGTCCCGGTTGCGCGGCTGGTTGGGCGGGCGGCTTTGCCGACGAGTCAGTGCCGGCACCTGTGGAAGGAGAGGCCGGCTGGCCGGCGGACGGCGTGTCCGCTGGGGGCGTGGTGGACGTCGCGGGCGGCGCCGCCTTTTTGGGCGCAAGAGCTTTCGCTCCCTTCTTAGCAACCTTTGCTCCTTTCTGCACCAGTACAGAAATAATCTTGGCCTCCACCTGATCGGTCGCGATCTTAGCCAGGATCTTCGCCGAGATCGCCATGTCATCAGGCACTTGGCCCTTGATGGCGAGAACAACACAGGTGAGTGCCGCGCGGACCATCTCGTGCTCGGCGTCGTTGAAAACCTCGGCTATCGCCGATACAAAGTTGACAACCGGAATCACCTTCGCGCCAATTTTCTTGATCAAAAACTTCACCAGGAAAGATTTGATCTCGTCATACACAATTGACTTCACAATCTCGACGCCAATCTGCTTGAGAAATTCTTCGTAGTCTTCTACCCGGTTTTTCAACCGCTTCTCAATCTCAATTGCTGTGTAGGCCAGCGTAGCATCGAAGAGTATGGGCATCTTGGTCCAGAGCGCATCAAGAGTCAGGCTACCGGGGGAAAATGGGGTTTTCACCGTAATGGCTGCGACGACGATTGGCTGTCTGTTCCTCAGATATGCCTGGAGCTGTTGCTGTACCTCGTGCGGCCAGGTGAACGTAGCAAAGGATTCTGTAAAGCCACCGAGTGCGCCCGTCAAAAGCTTCTTGATTTTGCGTCCGTCAATTTTGAATTGATGGTCGGCCAACTCCCCGGTAGACAGATACAAACCAGGCAGGTGCAAGTTTCTATCCATGGTTGATCCTGGTTTCGGAGTCAACAATGCGTAAGGAAATTTGCCGCCCAAATCCGTCGGCTCGCCGTTTTGGTCCAACAGAATAGAATAACCAGTGTGATAGAGAATCAGTTCTACATCCTGCAGAACCGCGTCATCTTCCACGCCAAGCCGCATCTTTACGCCAGTCTGCCGCTCTATTTCCTTGAATGTAATGAGCTTCAGATTCGCCAGATGACCGTTAATAGTGGGGGTAGCCCCCACTCGCGCAGAGCGGATTAGCACGTCCACCGTTTGCGCCTGAATATTTTTTTCTAACTTCGCAAGTGTCTCCTGCCATCCCTTCTTGTCTTTCACCTCGATGACGGGTTCTTTCAGGGGAATCGGCTCAAGAACCAGGACACTACCTGCGAGGATCTGTTTGCGGTCCTTCAGAAGCGCTTCCCATTGCTTGTACTGAGGCAATGGCTCGATATCAAGGACTTCCTTTGGAAGCGGTTTGGTGCTCCGGAAGAAAGCTGTTTCGTAGGGCGCTTGGGTTCTTTTTTCCACTTCCTTTCTTATCTCCAGAAGCCGTTCGACAAGATCAAAATAGGCCTCTGGATAAGTGGCGAGCAAGGCGTTGCTCAGGCTTTGTTGGGCAAGTGATGCAAATCGGAATAGACAGGCCGTTTCAGAAAAAGTCGCCAACTGGCCCATGGTCATTACGCTCAGGAATCCGAGAATCTCCTTGCGGGTAGGGTTCTCGGAGAGAGGCCTAAGATTGGCGGCGGACGTACAACCAATGATGACATTTCGGCCGTGGCGGCCATCTGGGTCAGAGACGAAATCGTAGATGGCTTCGGGTTTTTCTTCCGGCACAGACCCAATCAGGCCACGGTTCAAGGTTCCCCGAAATTCGTCCCATGACTTCTCGTCCCCCTGGGGCAAATAAGCAGGCGACTCTTCTTCGAGGACTCTGCGTTTGCCATCGCCCATAACATCTCACCTTGCGTCGATTTCAGAGGCTGCGGAAAAAGTCTCTTCTATGGCGCTCCGCTTCGCTACGCGCTTGCCTTCGGCAGAGCGGAATTGTTTATTTAGCAGCTTAGCGGCACGACTGAAGCCGTGCCCTGACAAGTCTTCACGCCCATGAAGAATTTTTCCGCAACCCGTTCACGCGCGCGATTCTTACTGATCGCCGGCCGGCACGACGAAATTCGCTCCGCCTTCGATCAGAATCTTCTTGTCGACGTGTGGATCGCCCCGTTCGCCGGAGAGAATACGCGCCGCCATGCGGACGTTATCGAGTTCTTTCTGCCGCGTCTCCGCCTGAGCCTTCTTGACGTCGATCATACGGTGATCAAGCTTGAATTTCTCGAGCAGCGTGTGAGAAGCAGGCAAGGCCTCGATGAATAAGGAGTTCGTGGGCACTACCAGGACGTCATCATCGCGCAGCGGGTTGGTGAGGATGGTCTGGTAAATCGTCTGCAACTGGGGCAGGATCTTGGTGAATTCGTTGTCTTTCAGTTTTTTCTTGAGGCAGCAGACGTATTGTGAAAACTCGTCCAGGGACCAATTCAGCGGGTCGGCCGGGTCGACGAGCTGGCCGGTTGCGCGGTCCACGTAGGGATCCATCATGAAATCGGTGAGAGCGTTGGATTCGAGCAAAGGGAAGATGGCATAGTTGCCTTTGAAGCCGAGGAGATTATCCAGATCCGCGACCTGGGACAGCGGTTTGTGGGCAATCTGGGGATTGAACCTGGTGACGGATTCGAGGGGGAAAACCTTGATATCGCGACCGCCGAAACGAGGCAACGATTCGTGAGGAGGCGCCAGGGTCGTCGGATTCGGCGTGTCGAAGTTCACCTTGAATCCGCGGCTGGTATTCGCAAGGTCCGGAACTGGGGTATTGTGCAGACGGAAGAAACGCTGGTCTGAAGGCTCATGCCTCCAGATGCCCTGCATGTAATACATGATGTTGTCTTTGACGTGAACTTGCAGACGGGCAATTTCCGTGAGGTGGTTGTTGTGCTCGCGAAGCGCCTTGGTGTAGCTCTCGGTCAAAGCGTTGAGCGCGGTGACTTCTCTTTCCAGGCGGAACATGAGATCGCGAACCTGGTCGGCCGCCTGATCGGCACGCTCCTGCAAGGCCTGACGGTTGCTGTTGTTCATGTCCGGGGTGCTGGCGTTTTGGCCCGAGCCGCCGCCAAAGAGGAAGCTGCCCACGCTGTTGACGACGTCGCCGGCGATGTTTTCCACGGTGCCAAGAATGCCAGATGGAGCCGCACCGGATTTCTGGTAGACGGCCTGATCCATCAGCGCCCTTTGAATGGTCGCCTGCTGGCTGGCAATGGCCAACTCCTGGCGCAGCTCGTTGACGAGGCAGCGTTGCTGACTAACGTTGGTCCGCATTTCTTCGAGAGCAATCTCATCACCGGCGGTTTGAGCCAGATTATTCAGGACGGGCAGGAAAGAATCGTCGAGGATCACCCGCTTGAGAATCCAGTCATGGCGAACCAGCCAGGCCTGATCGATGTCGCCGGGCTGCGGGAATTCCTGGGCGACGAGGACGACTGGCTGAACACGATAGAGCCGTTCGTAGATACGATAGCGGCGCTGCAGTTCGTAAAACAGGAAGGTCACCGCGATCTCATCGTTAGGATTGACAATCTCAGTGGTTTCCACTGAGTCGTATTCGTGAGTCTCTTCGGTGTTGATCTCCGTGGTCTTTTCCTGTTTGAATTCCTGGGCCGCCTTGAAAACCGCCTCGTGGAAAGATTTCTTGAGATCCTCGGAGCTCTTGCTGGCATCCTGTTTGAAGGTCGTGGTAAGGGTATCGCTGCCTACTTCCATGTTTCCTTTGGCCTCGTTGGAAAGAGAAAAACTGGTATTGTTCGTGGCCTTGTTCGTTATTTGCTCCTCGGCGCGGTTGGTTTCACTGGTCTCTTGCTTGAGAACGCGCAGATTGTTTTCGAGCTCTTTTTGGGTCCGTTTCTTTGTCGTCTTCCTGGTGATGACAAGCTTCTGAGTTTGCTTGGGGGCCAGAGGAATGGATTTGACCAATGGTCCGGCTTGATAACTGAGAGGCGTCCAAAATTGGCGGTAGGTATTCAGGATGCCGAAGTTGACGCTGCGCTCTTTCTCGTTGGCGGCATAAATCGTAAAGTTATAGTTTTCCAGGAGTTTTTTGTTCAGAGCCTGGAGAAGAGCTGGGAGCCGCTCAATGGGATCAGCGATAGCCATGGGATTGACGACGGCGGTGCGGTGGTCGCGAACGTTCCCCGTGCTGACATAGCCAGCATTGCCGGCATATGGACAATTATCCGCAGAAGAACCAAATCCAGTTACGGTGCTACCAGCCGCAGGAGGCGCCAAGCGAATACCGGGGGCTTCGCCACGATGGTCGCGGACTATTACGTTTGGCGTCGCATGAGCATTCATAACGACTTTTGCCTCCGCGGTCAGAATGAAGGCAGGATGAAGATTGTTGTAGTTGGGATGATCGGGGTTGCCGCCCAAGCCAAGAATCGTCTCATACGCACTTTGAGCCAGGTCAAGAGCGCCCTGATCAATAGCTTCTTGCCAGACATAGTCAAAGGCAATTTGGAGACTATTGAAATCGTGAAATGCCGGAACATCTGCCGGGCTGGGATCAAACAGGAAGGATTGGATACTCTGCTGAACGCTATCGCGAGTGGCAACCGGCATCAGACCAACAACAAGCTCTTCCTCAGGGGCCGTGAGAGGGTCCACGAGCCGCGCGAGGTAGCGGGGAATATCGTCATTCGTTATAGTGACGACCCCGGAACCGGGTGTGGGCGGCGGATTGCCGGGCGAAGGTGGTGGAGGATTCAAAATGGAATCCGTGCAGTCGACATGAGGAGTGGCAGGCTGGCACAGAGGCAGGCGATCGATGGCTTGAACGAAGCTTGTTGGAGCGGCCGGCCCGGTGACGGCGGCCACAGCAGTCGCAGGCACCACGCCATCGGCGCCAACCTGCGCTTTCAGGTGGGTGACTTGATCTGCAGTAAGCGAGATAAACCCGCGAGCAGGCGCACGCTTCGACGGATCGTCTGAGTTTACGGTCTCTTGAACGGTCTTGACGGTGGCGGCGGAACTTTTTGTGAAGACGCTTTCGGCTGGACCAACGATGCGCTCCGGATCAATCGGTGAAGTGGGAAGTTTTGACAAAGCACCTTGGATTGAGGATTTGAACTTCTGACTGAAGGAAGCGACACGGGTGCGATGGGTCTCGACAAGACTTTGGGCGGCGCTAACGTGGCCATTAATAAGATCGGTTTGACGAGCAACTAGAGTGGTCAGGCGGCCAACGATGTTTGCGGAGGGCTCAAAATCTTCTGGAGTTTCTGAAGGAAGAGTAATCCCCGCTTTTTGCAGTTGGGCGGTAGTCAGGCGGATGATGTATTGCTCCATCGCGCCGGCGTGCTGGCGAACGATCACGCTGGAATAGAGGAGCAAAGCATCGGGCGAGATTCCCGGTTCTTCCGGAGCCAGCACCTCCAGCTGAACAGAGGGGCGGTTACTTTGGGCGCCGCTCTGGAAGCTGGCATCTTCATAGGTCAAGGTAAACGAGCCGTCGTCGCCGGTGAGAACAGAACCGAGGCGCACATTGGGCTGAAAGACACCGATGGATGGAGGTGCGCCCGGCGGCGCAGGTATTGTAGCGACAGCGCTAAAGAGAGCCACCAGAAGATTGGGGATCCCAACTCCGGATTCCTTAAGAATGACCCGACCTGAAATAGTATTCACACCGCCTCCTAAGCAGAAGACGCGGAAGCGTCATCCGCAGAACGACAATGTCATTTAGTGAAAGAACAGCACGCACCGTTTCAACCCAGCAACTGAGAAGCCAGAGTGGTCAATTTGACAATCAGGCGCTTACCCGGAAGCAACGAGAAACGCCGCCGGGTGGCTTGAAAGCAGCTAATAATGCCAAAGCCAGTCGTGGGCAGAATCGAGTTTGTCCAGCAGCAAGACGCCCGAGTCAGACGGGCATCCTAGACGAGAACCTGAGCATCTAGTTCCAGATTTGTCTGATCGTGATATCACTCTGGCACCAAACCATTGCTTTCCTGGAAACTACAGGCCATCATTGAGAAGCGGTTGCCAGACTCCAGTTGGGCGGTTCCGGTGAAAAAACAACCGCAAAAGAAAGAAGACGGCATTCAAGAATGCCGGGGCTTGGCCCGGGTGAGCTTTTGGTGAGCGCTGTCACGCGCGAACCAAAAGCGAGGGCGTAGCAGCCTTGTTTTGGCCGCGGAGCCTTTAGAAGAAAGCTCTTTGAAAATTTATTTGCCAATCGGGATTCTGGGCCTGAGGACTATGGACTGCGGACTGAGAACTGCTTCAGCAAGTCCCCCGCCCTGGATCGATTTTCGCCAGTAATCACGCGGGTCAGACGCGATTTTGGGCGCTCCAAACACCTGCCAGCAAGTGGGGGCCTCGTCAGCTTCCGAAAAATCTGCGTTGATCTGCATTCATCTGCGGCGAAAAGTCTTTGCAGTTGCTTTGGCCAAGGACTGAGGACTGGGTACGAGCAGCAAGTCCCTTACCCCCGATCGATTTTCGCCAGAAATGATGCGGGTCAGATGCGATTTTGGGCGCTCCAAACACCTGCCAGCAAGTCCCCCACCTGCCGCCCATTTGGGTCATGCCGGAGATGCACTTCGTTTCCTTGCTGCGGTAGGGCCGGAGTAACGCACTAAGCTTAGTTGAGCATTTCATGGCATGATATTGAGATTGATATTGCCGCTTTTCCACCAGGAGACCTACCCATGTCCGCTAATCGCCGCGCCGCACTGAACTTCATCTTCATTACAGTGCTGCTCGATATGATCGCCCTGGGTATTATCGTGCCGGTATTGCCAAAGCTTGTGGCTGACTTTCTGCACGGCGATACGGCGCACGCAGCCGAGATGATTGGACTGTTTACCACAATGTGGGCGCTGATGCAGTTCATCTTTTCTCCGGTCCTCGGCCTTCTCTCTGACCGCTTCGGGCGGCGGCCCGTGATCCTGCTTTCCAACCTGGGGCTCGGGTTGGATTACATTGTCATGGCGCTTGCCCCTACCGTGAGCTGGCTATTCCTGGGACGGGTACTTTCAGGAATCACCTCAGCGAGCGTGAATACCGCCAACGCATATATCAGCGACGTCACCCCGGTTGAGAAGCGCGCGCGAGCCTTCGGCATGCTGGGCGCGGCTTTCGGCGTAGGGTTCGTCTTAGGACCCGCATTAGGAGGCTGGCTGGGAGCAACGAATCCGCGGCTTCCCTTCTGGGTTGCCGCAGGCTGCAGCTTGCTGAACGCGCTCTATGGCCTGCTGGTACTTCCGGAATCGCTTCCTCCTGAGAAGCGGCAGACGCGGTTCGATTGGACGAAAGCCAACCCGGTTGGTGCGCTCAAACTTCTGCGCTCGCACACCGAATTGCTGGGATTGGCGGCAGTGAACTTTCTTGGCTTCCTGGCGCATGAGGTCTACGCCACGGTCTTCGTGCTCTACGTAATCTATCGCTATGGCTGGAACCAACGGACCATCGGCATCTCGCTGGCCGTCGTCGGTATCGCCTCGATGATCATTATGGCGGCGGTAATTGGCCCGGTGGTAAAGCGCTTCGGAGAACGGCGCGCACTCTTTGCCGGCTTGCTGCTGGGTGCGTTAGGATTTGCGCTCTTCGGCTGGGCACCCACAGGATGGCTCTTCCTCATCGCCATCCCGATTAACTGTCTGTGGGCGCTTGCCGGGCCGCCTTCCACGTCAATGATGACGCAGCGCGTCTCCGCCTCAGAACAAGGACAGCTTCAAGGCGCGATTGGTTCAGTGCGCAGCATCGCCATGATTGTCGGGCCAAGCATCTTTTCCCTGACCTTTGCATTCTTTATCGCGCCGGGGCGGCCGTTGCATCTCCCAGGAGCGCCTTGGTACCTGGCCGCGTTCATGTTACTCGTGGCGCTGGCAGTAGCCCTCGTGGTCGCGCCAAAGACCGCTCCCGCTGCAAACAAGGAATCGGAAGTCGCGGAAGCCCAGCCGGTTTGACGCATTTAAGTCCGCAGTGATGGGACGCGTTGCATCCAGCGCTGTGCAGTGGTTACACATTGCTCGAGTGACCGCTTGGCCTTCCAGTTGAGGATTTTCTCTGCCTTTGTGGGATCAGCAACCAGCACAGGGGGATCTCCGGGGCGGCGTGGCGCAATACGCTTGGGAACCGGGCCACTTACCTTTTCAACCGCATCCAATATTTCTTTAACGGAATAGCCGCGCCCCGTACCCAGGTTGAGGAAGATCGAGTTTCCTTGATTCACCAGATACTCCAGCGCCAGTGCATGGGCCTCACCCAGGTCATTGACGTGGATATAGTCGCGAATGCAAGTGCCATCGGGCGTAGGATAATCGTCGCCAAAGATCTGCAATTCCGGCCGCATGCCTGCGGCAGCTTCGAGTGCAACCGGAATCAAATGGGTCTCCGGGTCATGCAATTCGCCGATCTCACCGCTCTCATCGGCGCCCGCAGCATTGAAATAACGCAAGGAAGCAAAACGCAACCAGTAAGCCGCATCGTAGGCCTTCAATGCATATTCAAAAAAGGCCTTGGAAGAGCCGTAAGGATTTACCGGTTCCCGCGGCGTATCTTCCGTAATGGGAATTTTGGCAGGGGTGCCATAGACCGCGCAGGTTGAAGAAAAAACCAGCCCTCCCCTGACATCATTGTCAAAGTACTTGCGCGGATTTTGCACCGACTCGCCGGCCTGGCTGTTGGCGGCAAAATGCATTACGACGTCAACCCGCGCCAGGGCTGGAACTAAATGACCGAGGTCCGCAATATCCGCCCGGATCAACTCAAAACCGCTCGCAAGAAAAGCGTGCCCGGTGGTTAAGTTGTCGTAAATCAGGACCTCGTGCCCGCGATTTCGAAGAATCCGGGCAGTGTGGCTTCCAATGTAGCCCGCTCCGCCGGTTACAAGTACACGCATTGCGTCTCCTGAGAAATCTATCTTAGTCCTTGGCTTTAATTTTGAGCTGACTCTGCAGGCGTATATCACGTGAGGATGAACCCACCAAAATCTTGTAATCACCGGGTGCGATTACCCAGTCGTGGCCCTTCACGTTCCAGTAGGAGAGCGAGCGCGCGTCCAGTGTCAGATGAATGTGCGCCTTCTCGCGCGGGGCCAGGCTCACTTTTTCAAAGCCCTTCAACTGCTTGGGAGGTTGTGGAACGGCGCTGGTGGAAGGCATACCCAGGTAAAGCTGCACCACCTCGGCGCCGGCCACGCTGCCGGTGTTGGTTACGTCAAGATCTACACTCACGGTGGGCTGATGTTTGCCGTCGAAAGAAACGTCTTTGGGCGAGATTTTCAAATCTTTGTAGGAAAAAGTTGTGTACGAGAGTCCGTGGCCGAAGGGGAAAAGAGGCGTAATTCCCTTGGCGTCGTAGTGGCGGTAGCCGACAAAGACGCCTTCCGAATAGTGCGCAACCTTATCTACGCCGGGGTATTGCTCGGGCGTGTTGGCAGGAACATCTGCCAGATTTTTTGGGAAAGTAATAGGAAGTTTGCCAGATGGATTCTGGTATCCAAAAAGTACGGCCCCTACTGCATTACCATCTTCCTCACCGGGATACCAGGCCTCCAGAATAGCGGGCACCTGGTCCGCCCACGGCATAAGAACTGCCGATCCGCTCTTGACCACTACTACTGTGTGAGGGTTGGCGGCGGCAACTTTCTGCACCAATTCATCCTGATTCCCTTCCAGAGAAATAAGGTGGTCACGGCCTTCCCTCTCATTGTCCCCAACCATGACTACAGCCACATCTGCATCGTGGGCCAACGAAACGGCTTTGGAGATATCGCTCCCATCACTAAAGTTTACGGTCACCTTGTCGCCTGCGCGGCCGCGTATGCCATCCACAGGGTCAATCGTGTACAACGGAGCCACATGTGAACTGCCTCCGCCGCCAGTGACGGCCTTGACCGCAGCGGGTCCGATTACTGCAATGGACTTGAGATGAGATTCATTGAGCGGAAGCACCCCGCGGTCATTCTTGAGCAGCACCATGCTTTCCTCAGCAAGACGCCGCGCCGTGGTTCCGTTGGGTTGCGCTGGCAGGGGCTTGGGTGACGGCGGATTATCGAAGATGCCAAAGCTCATCATGGTTCGGAAGCGGCGGATTAGTTTGTCGTCAATTACAGACATCGGTACTTTTCCTGATTCCACCGCAGTCTTCAGGTCATCCCCGAAATATTTTCCGGTGGGCATTTCCAGATCGAGTCCGGCCATTGCCGAAGGAATGGTGCTGTGAACAGCACCGAAATCAGAGGTAATGAAACCATCAAATCCCCACTCTTTTTTGAGGATCTGGTTCATGATGAGATCGTTCTCGCAGCAAAAAGTGCCGTTGATCTTGTTGTAGGCACACATCACAGAGGCCGAGTGCCCCTGCTTGATGGAAACCTCAAAAGCAGGCAGATAAATTTCACGCAATGCGCGCTCGTCAATCTCTTCATTGATGACGAACCTATCTGTTTCCTGGTTGTTGGCGGCGTAGTGCTTGACGTTGGCAATCTCGCCCTGGCTTTGGATACCGATAATGTTGTTGATCGACATCTGCCCGGCAAGATAAGGGTCTTCGCCGTAGCCTTCAAAAGTGCGTCCGTTCTGGGGCACGCGCACGATGTTGATGGTGGGCGCTTCCACTAAGCCGTTGCCCAAGCCTTTTGATTCTCCACCTACGATGGTGCCGTAAAGATTCGCCAGCTTGATATCCCAGGTCGCCGCCAGCGCGATCGGCGCAGGCAGCGCCGTGGCCGGGGCTTGAGTCTGGGGAGTCAGATTGCCTCCCGGGCCTGCACCCGCGGGCCCATTGGTGATGTGGAAGTCAGGAATGCCCAGGCGCGGAACGCCCGGCACAACCCGATAGTGTTCCGAATCCTTGATGCCATGCAACTCCTGGATCTTTTCGTCCAGGGTCATCTTGTTGACAAGCTCCCGGGCGCGCTCATCGGGAGTTTGAGATTGGGCCCAGAGTGTGGCAGTGCTCACGATCAGCGCGGCCATCAGGGCGTACATTGTTCTGCGTGTGGACATCGGCGTCCTCCAAAGAAATTAGATATGGTTCATGAATAGTTTTGAAAGGGCACGGCTTCAGCCGTGCCGTAAACAACAGTAAATGAAAACTGATCCAATTACTTATGCAATCTGGTTGACCAGGGTCCCCACCCGCTCGATCTCAACCTCAACCTTGTCGCCCGATTTCATAAAAACAGGCGGCTTGCGCGCAAAACCCACGCCGGGAGGAGTGCCGGTCGAGATCACATCGCCGGGGTTCATCGTAATGCTGCGAGAGATGTATTCGATCAAAGTAGGAACATCGAAGATCAAGTTTGCCGTAGTAGAATCCTGCATCACGTTGCCATTCAGGCGCAGTTGGATACGCAAACCGCTGCCATCACCGATCTCGCGCTGGGTAACGAGCCACGGGCCGATGGGGCCAAACCCGTCAGCACTTTTTCCGCGATACCACTGGTTATCGGCAAACTGAAAGTCGCGGGCGCTTATGTCATTCGCGCAGGTGTAGCCTGCAACATACTTGAGGGCATCTGCCGCTTTCACGCGGCGGCAGGTTTTGCCGATCACAACGGCAAGCTCTGCTTCATAGTCTACCTGGGTGCTGTCAGGCGGGAGCGGGACCGGCAAGTTGTGAGCATGAATGGCATTGGAGGTTTTGGCAAACAGGAGCGGAGCTTGTGGCAGTTTCATATCAGATTCCTTGGCGTGATCACGATAATTCAAACCGACACAGATAAAAGTCTGCGGCCGCACGGGCGGCTGGAATTCAAGTGATGAACCGAGTGGTGTAGCCTCTCGCAAAAATTGAGCGTCGCGTGCCATAAATTCTTCTACCACGGGAAGCGCCGAGCAAAACGCTGCATCGCTCGTCCCCTTAATGACGTTGGCTACAGCCTCGCGGACCGGTTGTGGCGTTGCGGGACGATCAAGAACGCCCCAATCGAACAAACGCTGATCGTTGCCGACCAGGAACAAACCGGCCTTCCCATTTAAAACGTACCTACCTGCCTTCATGTATTCCTCTTCCCTTCCATGAATAATTTTGAATGAATAAAATGTTCAGCGTAATACCGACTCAGTTTTCACTTGCTGCTGTTCGGTGCTTGCTTTTGTTGTCTCTCGCAGCCTGCCGGCGGCAATTTCAGGCGTGATATCGCGCTGCGGTGTACCCAGCATCTCGTATCCAACCATGAATTTCTGCACCGTGGCAGAGCGCAGCAGAGGCGGATAGTAATGCGCGTGCAGGTGCCACTCCGGATGCTCTTTCTTATCCGTGGGGCGTTGATGGAAGCCCATCGAATACGGAAAAGACACATCGAAAAGCTTGTCGTAGCCTGATGTGATCTGCTTGAGAATGTCACTGAGCGCATCCCGTTCTTTTTCAGCAAGCCCATCCATCGCTCCCAGATGCCGCGTACTCATGACTAAAATTTCAAACGGCCACACCGCCCAGAATGGCACGAGCGCAACGAACGCCTCGTTTTCAACCACGATTCGCTCTTTGGCCTTTTGCTCCAGCTTCAAATACTCGCACAGCATGCAGGCGCCTTGCGTCTTGGCATACTGCTCCATGGATTCCTGTTCACGAGATGGCTGGTTGGGCAGGTTCGCATTGGCCCAGATTTGGCAGTGCGGATGCGGATTACTGGCCCCCATCATGGAACCGCGGTTCTCGAATATTTGTACGTGATTGATCCAGGGAATGCTGCCCAGCTCGTTGTACTGCTGTATCCAGACGTCCACCACGCGCCGGACCTGTTGCAGGTTCATGCTGGCAATCGTAAGATCGTGACGGGGATCGAAACAAACCACGCGGCAGATGCCCTGCTCGGGATGCGCTACGATTAATCCGCCGAGGTCCAGGTGTGTGTCAGGAACAGAAGGCAGCAGCGCTGGAAAATCATTATCGAACACCAGCGTGGTGTTGTAAGACGGATTGCGCACGCCGGTTGCCCGCGCATTCCCCGGACACAAATAGCAATTGGGATCGTAGGCCGGTTGAACTTCCCGCGGCGTTTCATGAACCTTTCCCTGCCAAGGCCGCTCGGTGCGATGAGGAGATACCAGTACCCACTCGCGTGTAAGCGGGTTGTAGCGGCGATGAGGTGTATCTCGCAACTCCATCATTGTCTTTTTATCTAAGGGCTCCGCTCACCCTGTGGATTCGTTGTCTTTCGTTTTGCAGCGTCCGGCGCCTTCGGCAGAAGTACACGCGTAAATCTCGGGGCGACGGCCGGTCTTTTCTTCGTAGGCATCTGCAATCGTCCGCTGCAGGTGCACCGTGGCCTCTTCCTTGACCAGGCTGATGGTGCAGCCACCAAAACCTCCACCGGTCATGCGGGAGCCGTAGACGCCCTCCTGCTTTGTGGCAATTTCTACCATGATGTCGAGTTCAGGACAACTGACTTCGTAGTCATCGCGCAAACTACGATGTGACTCGGCCATAAGACCACCAAAAGAGCTTAGATCATTACGTTGCAGAGCCAGGGCCGCTTCCGTAACGCGCTGGTTTTCTGTAACCACGTGGCGGCAACGGCGGTAGAGGACTTCGGTAAGCTGGCCGCGGTAGCGGTCGAGCTCAGCCAAGGTAACGTCACGCAAAGATTGAACTCCGGGTATCGCCGTAGCAAGCAGCCGGACACCTTCTTCGCATTCAGACCGGCGGACGTTGTATTCCCCT
>WNFE01003915.1_pt1 | contig 14834 bp, 14 predicted proteins | sample 5400451 | NCBI WGS metagenome assembly WNFE01 (sample SAMN13153344, study PRJNA577476) | soil metagenome | isolation source: 200 cm saprolite under Douglas fir tree site 2 hole 2 | place: USA:California | collected 2015-04-18 | reverse complement strand
ATCCCTGACCAACTGCACAAATCGCCTGCTGGAACGTTGACGCTGCTCGATTGTCGCAGTCGCGAAATTGCTGAGCTCGCGTCGCCGGAAGCGCGCTCACTATTTCCGATCACGCTCGATCAAATAGGACCGTGGCTGCCGCGCCTTACTGTGGCGCTGGAAGATCGGCGGTTTTACAAACATCACGGAATTGATTCGCATGCCACCGTTGCCGCACTCGCGCGCAATTTGCGATCGCGTCATGTCATTTCCGGCGCATCGACCATCACGCAACAGCTGGTAAAATTAGCCACGGGTCGCGGGCAACGCAGTTGGAATCGCAAACTTTACGAAGCAATCGTCGCGTGGAAGCTGGAGCGGCGCTGGAGCAAGAAGCGAATTCTCGCCGAGTATTTGAATCGCAGCAGCTACGGCAATCGCCGGATTGGCCCGGAAGCGGCCGCGCGGGCATATTTCGACAAACCAGCGCGCGACCTCACATTGAGCGAAGCGATTTTTCTGGCCGGTCTGCCGCAGGCGCCGACGCGCTTAAATCCGTGGCGGCATCCCGAGGAAGCAAACCGCAAATACAATCGTTCACTCGCGCGACTCGCCGAGCTCGGCGTCGTCACGCGTGATCAACAATCGTTGCTCGCGCAGCCGCCGAAAATCGGACATGTCGATCCGCCGCGTCTCGCTCCGCACTTTGTCGATTCAGTCGTGGCGCAAAACGCGGGGATGCGCGGCACGATAAGAACAACGCTCGATCTCGATTTGCAGACGACAATCGAACATTTGGTTGGCTCGCATTTGTCGGCGTTAAATCGGTATGACATCACGCAGGCCGCAGTTGTGGTGATCGAAAATGCCACGGGCGCAATTCGCGCCATGGTTGGCTCGGGGAATTACCTGACTGCACAGACAAACGGCGCGATGCAGCCGCGCAGTTGTGGATCGACATTGAAGCCGTTCATTTATCTCGACGCGGTTGATAAGCGGCTACTCACAGCGGCGAGCTTGCTGCCGGATACGCGCGACGCAATCCGCGGCGAGTACGCCGATTACGATCCGCAAAATTATAATCATCGTTACCTTGGTCCGGTACGGTTGCGCGAAGCGCTTGGCTGTTCACTTAACGTACCGGCGGTGTTCACGCTAAGCCGGCTCGGCGCGCGCCCTGCATTCTATCAACTGCAAAAGTGGGGCTTCGATTTTCCCCAGGGCCTGGCGGATTATGGGGCCGGTTTCGTCTTGGGAAATGCTGAGACCCGGCTTGTCGATCTTGCCGCCGCCTATGCGGGACTGGCTCGCGGCGGCACTTCGATGCGCGCGAAATCTTTAACTTCGGAACATCAACCCATCACCCGCATCGCTTCGAAAGAGGCAACCGCAATCATCACCGATATTTTGTGCGATAACGACGCGAGACAGAAAAGTTTTGGCCCGCATTCGCCGCTGGCCTTCGAGCAACGCGTTGCCGCAAAGACCGGAACAAGCAGCGGTTTCCGCGACGCTTGGACGGTGGGATTTGACAAGGAACACACGGTCGCCGTGTGGGCGGGAAATTTCGACGGACGCTCTATGCGCGATACGTTTGCCGTGCGCGCGGCGACGCCGCTTTGGGCGGCCGTGATGCAGGAATTACTCCGACGCGATCATCCGCTCGATCCGCCTGCGGGAAATGACAAACTGCTGCGCCGCGAAATTTGCAAGGCGACAGGTTTGGTCCCATCACGCTTTAGCGCCGCGACACTGAACGAACTGTTTCTGGCTGGAACGGAACCGCGCGGAGATTCGGCCGATTGCTTTGCAAACGATGGAAAATTGCTCTTGCCAGACGCGTACAGCCAATGGTGCGCCAGCCGTGACAACACCATGGGTGCGCACGTCCGATCCGATTTTCGTATCACGAGTCCGCCCGCGAATGCGCGCTACCAGATCGATCCTGTTCTGCCGCCCTCACAGCAAATGGTTGAGCTCACTGCGGCGTTTGCCGGAGATGTCGAGTGGTTTGTTAACGGCGCAAAAGTCTCACCGCAACGCGACTGCCGATTTTTTTGGCAGCTCGCGGCCGGTGAGTGGAATGTCCACGCTGTCAGTCGCGGCGAGTTCGCGGAAGAAAAAATAACCGTGGAAGAAATCACTGATTAGTGCCCTGAAAGCCGGGATTGATTTTCCCGGCGACTTAAGGAAAACTTAGCTCCCGGATCTCCCGAATTCATGCAGCAGGTCACCGCGTTTTCACGTCCGCAAACCGTTCCGGCTGTTCCGGCGGCCGCGCCGAGGACGAGTTTGTGGATATTAGATTCCTGGCGAGATCTGATCCTCTACGTCGGCACACCGCTGTTGCTGCTGCCGGTTTTTGCGCTGGCTCAGGCGCGCTGGAGCCCACAAGACATTTATCTCTTCGTCGCGGCGTTCGGTGCAATGGGCCATCACTTGCCAGGGATGATCCGCGCCTATGGCGATCGCGCTTTGTTCAATCGCTTCAAATGGCGCTTTATTTTGGCGCCGCTCTTTCTGCTCGCGGTCTGCACGGCCTTTTTCTGGTGGGACCTCAAAGGAATCATGCTCGTCGTTTTTTTCTGGGGCGTCTGGCATGGATTGATGCAGACGTATGGGTTTTGCCGGATCTACGACGCAAAAATGGGATCGTTCGCCGCGCTCACCCGGCGGCTCGATTTTGCCTCATGCGTGATCTGGTTTGCGACCGCTGTGGCGCTTTCCCCGTTGCGTATGAGCGATACCCTCGACATCTATTACACGTGTGGTGGCCCCTTTATTTCGCCGATCTTATTGCACGAGTTCCAGCAGGTCATGCTCTGGGGGGCAATCGCAGTTTCGATCCTTTTCCTCCTACATTTTGGCCGGATGTGGCACTTGGGCAAGCGGCCGAACCCGGTAAAGGCGGCGCTGCTGGTCACAACCATTGCCTTTTGGTGGTACTGCAATAACGGCGTCACGAACATTCTTGTTGGCATTGCGCTCTTCGAAGTTTTCCACGACGTGCAGTATCTCTCGCTCGTCTGGATCTACAATCGCAACCGCGTCGAGAAGGACAGCAGTATCGGCGGATTCATGCGCTTTGTTTTTCGACGAAGCGGCTCGCTCATCGGACTGTACGTCGGCCTGGTTTTCGCTTACGGCTCACTTGCTTATTTCAATGCGCATCTGGGAATAGAAACGGTGAAACGCGTCCTCACTGGCGTAGTCACCGCTTCCACGCTGCTTCATTTTTATTACGACGGATTTATCTGGAAAGTTCGCGAACGCTCCACCCGTCAGTCTCTTGGGCTTACCGGTGGGACGGCCGATGTGTCGTTGGGCGGGTTTCTCCCGGGCTGGGCCATTCACGGGTTAAAGTGGGTGGCCGTATTTGTCCTGCCGCTAAGCGCCCTCTGGTTCTGGCAAGTGCATCGTCCGGTTGCGGAGATTCAACGGCGCGCATGGGTGGTAGCCGATGTGCCAGCCGGCGCCCGCCAGCATTTTGATTACGGACTGGCGCTGCAAAAGGAAGGCCAATTGGAGCAGGCCGAAGAGCAATACAAAATCGCACTCGGTTTCAACCCGGCTGACGCGAAATCGCATATGAACCTTGCTATTGTGTTGGCGGGGCAATCCAAATTTGATGCTGCAGCGTTGTATATGGAGGCGGCGTTGCGTCTTCAACCAAACAATGGCGAGTTCCATCTCGATTATGCCAACTTGCTCCAGCGGCTCGGACGCAGGGATGAAGCAAGGCCTCACTACGAAGTGGCCGCGCGGCTGAAGCCGGACTTTCCGGGAGGCAAAGATGATGATGCCATCGATGAGCTTCGACAGGTTGTACGACTCAAACCGGATTACCTGGATGCTCAGCTTCGCCTTGCAGATGCGCTTTTCGCAAAAGGCGATTTCGAGGAAGCCAAGATATACTACATCGCAGCTCTTCGATCGGATCCCAAGCTGGTGGTTGCTTACAACAGCCTGGGCAAGATTTACCTGAGCCAGGGACAGCTCTCTCAAGCTATTGTTCAGTTCAGTGAAGCGTTGCGCCTTAATCCCGATTATAAAGATGCCAAGGAAAACTTGCGCACCGCTAAGGCGAGCGACGCTCAAATTTTTCCGCAATCGCACAAATAGCGCCTGAATCAGGAACGCAGCAACGACGTTTGGTCGGTACCAGCGTCTTCGGGCTTGGACTATTATCCTGCAAACGGAATCTGGATTTCGGCTTAAATCCGCGCTATCCGCGTAGTTCGCAGTTTAGTCATGCACTTTTCCTCCATCGCATTGCATCTCAATCTGGATGATGCGTGGCAGAATGATGCGATGTGCCTTCCTGTTGTTGACGCGCGCAATTGGGGGCCGCAATTGCGCTTCTCCGCGCAGCCACGCCTGATCGCTGAATTTTACGGCGAACACGAGGCATACCTCGCGTCGCCTTTTCTGCTTTACGGCTCGGGCGATTTTCATTATTTGACGGCGCTCCGGCTGCGACGCGTCGCCGAGCCGATTATTGTCGTGTCATTCGACAATCACCCGGATTGGGATGTGCGTCCGCCGAAATGGGGCTGCGGCGGATGGGTGAATCGCGCACTGGAATCTCCTCAGGTGCGTCGTGTGAGCGTTTGGGGTTGCGGCAACTTCGAATGCTGGTGGCCGCACCAAATTTTCGGCAACCGTCGCGCCGAACGCGCAGGCATTCTTGAGGTCCATCCGTGGGCAGACGACCGTCCGGCAAAAGATCGACAACGTCGTGGCGCCATTTTGAGAGACAACTGGCACGAGCATTTTGGACGCTTTTTAAAACATCTGGAGGGAACGAGTATTTACGTGACGATGGACATGGATTGTCTTCGCGCCGAAGAGGCGGTGACAAACTGGGAGAGCGGCCGCTTCACGATTGCCGATCTTGAGTGGGCCCTTGGGAAATTGCACGAATCTTCCCGAATTATCGGAGGCGATATCTGTGGTGCCTACTCATCGCCGCACTACGCGCGTTTCAAACAGCGTTTCGCTGCGGAATTCGATCACCCAAAAATTCAATTGCCGCCCATCGATCAGATTCGCAGCATGAATTCGGCTGCGCTGGCAAAACTTTGGCCTCTCTTAGCTGAGTGAAACCAGCACGATTCCGGCGCTGATCAGCAATGCGCCAATCGTCAGTTGCAAGTTTAGCTTTTCCTTCAACGCGACTGCCGCCATCCCCGTGATGAAAATCACGCTCAAACCTTGAAATGGGTAGAGATAGCTAAGGTCGAATCGTTGCAGCAATCCGAGCGTCAGGAAAAACGAAATCGTCATCAGAGCGATGCCGCCGGCAGCGCGTGAGATAAAACGCAGATTGCGAAAGCCGCTCTTTTGCGTGGCCTCCATCGCTCTTTTCAGGACGAGCTGAGCCATGACGAAGCTCAGCAGAGAAGCAACGACGAAGGCGAAGGCAAGCAAACTCACAATCGTTCCTCAATCTGTGCGACCGGTTTCGCAACGAGCGCCAGACCGATAACGACAAGCGCAATACCGCACCAGCGGAGAGTTGAGATAAATTCGCCCAGAAATATCCAGCAGCCGAGCGGAACCAGGATATCGACCACGCGCGAAAGAGGAAAGGCGATCGTGAGCGGAATGTACCTAAGAACGTAAAGCCAGCTGACGAAGCTGGCGATGATCAGAAGAATCGCCCACCAGACCAGCGGCGAAGCCAGGCCGTTAACTCCCATCCAGGACCATGCGCTGTTTGGCTCCGCCACGTCTGCCGCGCCGCGCTTCAAAAGAAACTCCGATACGAGCACACAAAGCACGCTGAGAGCGAGTTGCAGCCACGGATTACCAAAGCCAGAAGGTCGATGGCGCATTGGCTGATTTGTCATTTCGAGAGGAGTCTCCCGCAAAGGCTGGATTATTATTTGCAGGCGAAGCGAGGAAGCGAAAACAAAACGATGACAGATTCCTCCACTTTGGTTGGAATGACAATGACGCGTGCTGCTGCGCTGAAGACGAATGAATTCACAATTCCTGCGCGTTGGGAAACTTGTGCAATACCGGATCGTGGCGAGTCGGTTCGAGATATCTCAGGGCACGACGAAATATCGGATTGAAGAATGCGGCTGTATGTCTCACGTAAAGGTCGAGCGGCACGAGCTCGCAGTCGAAATGTAGCTTCGGCTCATAATTTAGCGGATTACTGTAGTAGTATTGCAATCGTTGTTGCAGCGACCATGAGATGATGTCGCGGAGCGTGTAGAAATACAGGTGAAGATCGAGTGCGACGCTGTAATCGAGCCCGATGCATTCATCGTAAATCGCGTCATCACAGACGAGGCAAAAGCTGAAAGCAACGATTTTGCCGCTTTGCCTCCACACGAAGAAACGCGTTCGATCCGGCATGCGTTTGCTGATCGCGCGGAAATAGTCTTTGGTCAGCGTCTCGAACTTTAACGGCGAGCGCTGGTGAACCTGAAGGTAAAGTGGATAAATTTCATCGATGTAAGGTGTGAGATCGTTCACGGTCTCCATGTCGATTTTGGGCGCGCGCTCCGCTTTCCGGAATTTCCGGCGCAAATCTTTTCGGGTCGCCTTGCTGAGCGTGCGAAAATACTCGTCCCAGTCCTGGTAATGAAGTGGTAGCCGCGTCATCGGCATGCTGGGTATCCGCGCGTACCCATTTGAAGAAAAGCTTTCGAGGGCTGGGCGATATTTCGCCGGAAAATCTTTCAAAACAACCAGCGAAGCTCTGTTTCGCTGGGCAAACGTCCGCAATACCGCGAGCAACGCGTTTGCCGTCCATTTTTCATCCTTCTCGGCGCAGGGGCCCATGTCACCCGCACCGGCCGCGCACCCTACCATCAGTACGCGCATGGTCAGGAAGCGCGGGAAGTTCTTTCGAATAAAATCGACAACCGACCGAATTTTGCCCGGCACGCCTTCCACTAGGTTCTGCCGGACAAAAAACACCGGCTGGATTGCGCGTACCTTGCTCGAATTGTCTTCGATCACCAGATAATGATGTTCGAACCGCCCCTCTAACGTGTCTTCGACGATTTCGTAGTAACGATGGTCTTTGCACTTATTTTGAAACACAGATTTCCATTTTTCGGACGTCTGTAGCTTGGCCCGCGTAGCGACTTTGACCACACCCTGCGGAAACGGAATAGTGTTGGCGCGTGGCATAGCAAAAAAGAGGTAAAGGTTGGTCGAATAAACCTGCCGACAGACGAGAGTAGAATTTACGGGCGCTGAACTTTTCTCAAGTCTTGTGCGGACGAAGGTCATGTCGGCCGTTGTCCGACACGTCGATCTTTTGACGCTGTAACGGTCTTGGTCACGCCGGAAATAAACCGGACGGTGAACGAAATTCCGAACCGTTTTGTCAAAGTCTTGCAGCACTGAGTTCCAGGTGAATCCAAGGGAAGAGTTTTGTGTGCGATCGAAGGTGGTTGCGACTGCCACGGCTGTGACGCTGGCAATTGTCCTCGGCCTCGTGGATTATCTTACGGGTCGTGAGTGGGCAATATCGGCCTTTTACCTGCTGCCCACCTGCCTCGCGGGATGGATGGCCGGGCGCTCGGCGGGATTGGCAGTGGGAGCGCTCTGTGCGGGGGTGTGGTTCCTCAGCGACGTGTTCGGCGGGCCGGCGTATCAGCATGCGCTGATTCCCGTTTGGAACGCCATCATGCTTTTTGTGTTCTTTTTCGTCGTCGTCTGGTTGCTGACAGCGTTTCGCACCTCTCATTATTATTTGGAGCAGACGGTTGCGCGCCGAACTGCCGCCCTGCGGTCGGAAATCGAAGAGCGAAAACGGCTCGAAGGTTCACGGCGCACCTTAGGTGTGCACGTTGGCCACAAGGTGGCCGAGCAAATTCTGGCGCGCGATCCCGGAGTCGGCGGCACGGAACAGGAAATCTCCGTAATGTTTGTGGATATCCGGTCCTTTACGGCACGCACGGCAAATCTTAAGCCGGACGACGCGGTGAACCTGCTCAACCGGTTCCTGCGCGCGATGGTTGAAGTAGTGGAAGGTGAACACGGCGGAATGATTAACAAATTTCTCGGCGATGGTTTCATGGCGCTTTTTGGCGTGGACAACGATGGGCATAATCATGCCGACAAGGCGCTTGCGGCAGGGCGTGATTTGGAGCGCAGGCTGAAACGTCAATCGCGATCTGGCCACCCGCGGCGAAGAGCCGATCCGAATCGGCATCGGCATCAACAGCGGACGCGCCATCGTTGGAAGCATCGGATCGTCGGAACGAATGGAGTTTACGGTCATCGGCAACACGGTGAACGTCGCGTCCCGTATCGAAGCTTTGAATAAAACGGTGGGCACGACCCTGCTCATCAGCAAAGCGACACGAGACGCTTTGCGACGGCCGATTTCATTGCGCGCGTTGCCGCGTCAAGCGGTCGAAGGGGTCGCGCAGCCGCTGGAAATCTTTACGCTAGATTGCGCCTGGGTGTGAATACGGTAACAGAGCCATCCGCCCAATCGAAGTGCCTTGCGACGCTTGCCGCTGTTGTGCTCACGATCGGTCTCGGGTTCATCGATTATATCACGGGGCGCGAGTGGGCAATATCCGCCTTTTACCTGCTGCCCACGTGCTTGGCGGCATGGCTGGCGGGACGCTGGGCGGGATTTGCCGTAGGCGCGTTATGCACGAGCGCATGGTTTGTCGCCGATATGCTGAGCGGCGCTGCCTACCAACATCCGTTAATCCCGGTTTGGAACGCGCTCATGCTCTTTGCCTTCTTTATCGTCGTTGTGTGGCTGCTGACCGCGTTTCGGCGTTCTCATTATCATCTGGAGCAAATGGTCGAGCGCCGGACCGCGGCATTGCGGGCGGAGATCGACGAACGGAAACGACTTGAACAAGCGAAACTCCAGGCAGAACGCCTGGCCATCGTGGGCTCAATGGCCGCCCAAGTGGCGCACGCGATTCGCAATCCTTTGGGCGCCATTTCGCTCAACCTTGATTTGATTAGCGAAGATTTGAGCACGCTTGAAAACATCAATGGCAGTGTTTCCGAGGAATGCCAGTCGCTCCTGCAAGAAATGCGTTTCCAGGTATTGCGAATCCACCAGGTCATGCAGGAGTATCTCCGATTTGGCCGAATGCCGAAATTGAAGCGAGCTGAGCTTTCGCTCAGGAGTTTGCTTGAGCAGAAACTCAGTTTTGTGCAGCCGTTGCTCGATCAAAAGCATGTCGAATTGAGAAAGAATCTCAATCCGGAGTTGCCCGCGGTTCAAGGCGATCCCGACCAAATCTGGGAAGTCGTTTTAAATTTGATCCGCAACGCAGTTGATGCCATGCCCGGAGGAGGCAATCTGACGGTTAGCACGCAGGCCGACGGCGCCAAGGCTCTGTTATCGATCAGCGATAGCGGTCGGGGCATGACCGAGGAAGAAGCTAGAAATCTTTTCGTCCCATTCTTCACCACGAAGAGCGATGGCACCGGCCTCGGTCTCGCATATGCCCAGCAGGTCATCAGTGAACATGGCGGGAGGATTGATTGCGCCACAGTGCGGGGCAAAGGCAGCACCTTTAGCATTCAACTTCCTCTGGCTGTCGCCGCGTGACATGACGATTTGCTTTTTCCAATTGTCGGATTCCTGCGACCGGACGGTAATCACAACGGTTCGATTGAATCCGTACGCGCGGGAGATCATTGCACCTGGGCGATTTGCCGTATGGTGCAGTGCTATTCTTTGAAAAGATTATGGACGAGTTGCAGGACAAATCTGTTTTGGTCGTAGATGACGATCCGGGAATGCTCCGGGCAATGACTAAAGTGCTTGCCAGGGAAGGCATGCAAGTCACTGGCGTGTCCGATCCAGTTGCGGTTGTGAAGAAACTTGCGGATTCTGAAAGACGATTCGACGTGGTCATCACTGACCTGCGGATGCCTATGTTCAGTGGGCGCGGGGTTTTGGGGCTTGCCAGTCTCCTGCCGGAATTGCCCGTTATCATCATCACTGCATTTGGTGGGCCTGATGTCGCAGCTCAGACGCTGGACCTCGGTGCCTTCGCCTTTCTGGAGAAGCCCGTTGCTGCCGCCCAATTGATCGAGGTGGTAAAGCGTGCCTTGGCACCGTCGCCACTCCGAGAGGCATAAGTTAGATGACGTCGGATATACGCCAGCTTAGCAACGCCTAAGAAGAAATATCCGGCCTCTTAAAGCGCAATAATTCCATCTAATCCGCTCGCCTTTCCACATGCGAGCGGGAAGAACGGGGACCCATGCCAGCTACGCCTCCGGCCGTTTCGCTGTTCCAGCCTCCGTGCCTTCCACTTTGAGCACGCCGCTGCGGATGTGGAGGTCGCGTTGTGGGAAAGGCAGCTCGATCCCGGCCTCGCGAAATTTGTGCTCGATGGCAAAATTGAGATCGCTACGATAGCGGCTCGGCCGGGCGCTCATCTCACTGCTCCAGACCACGAGTTCAAAGTCGATCGAGTTGTCGCCGAATTTCTTCAGAAAAACGCTCGGGGCCGGGTCCTTTAAGGTGTTCGGATTTTCACGTCCGGCGGCGAGCAGGGCCTCGCGCACCTTGGAAATATCGCTGCCGTAAGCGACTCCGACCGGGATGCGAAACCGCACCCGCGGGTCTCCGTAAGTCCAGTTGGTCACGGGCGAATCGATGAATTTCGTGTTTGGCACAATCATGCTGATGTTGTCGTTGGTGCGAATCACCGTGCTACGGGCGCGAATCTGTTGCACTTGACCGGTGATCCCCGCTACTTCAACGCGATCTCCAATTGTGATTGGTCTTTCGGCAAGAATCACCAGGCCGCTGATGAAATTGCTGGCGATATTTTGCAGCCCGAAGCCGACCCCTACACCGACCGCCCCTGCGAAAACAGCCAGCGCACCGAGATGAATGCCGGTATTTTCGAGAACAATCAAAACGCCAACTACCAGCACGACGTTGCTGATGATTTGGGCAATGGCGTACTGGAGGGCACGATCTAATCCGCTATTGACGAGAAACCGATTGAAAAGAAAGCGCTTCGTTCTCGAAGAGATCCAAAAGACCGCCACGAGAAGAGCCACAAGCAGAAAAATCTGGAGAAGACTTAGCGAAACGGCGGGCAGCGGAGCATTCCAGCGCAGTGGAATTCCGGCGGCATTAATTGCGCTGACCGTGAAAAAGACGATGGCGGCAAGACTGAGAATCGTTGTGACGATCGCGAGGAAGTTGGTGTCGATCTTGAAGCGGCTGAAAAAGCGGCGGACGAAATGGCTTTGCAACATCCGGGCGATGATGAGCCCCGCCGCAAAAAGACCGGTAAACGCGATCAGTCCCAGAAACGTGACGTAGTGGCCTCCAACGTAAAACAACGGCCGCTCGAGAAGCGTCAGATCCACGTTTTCTAGTGTGGGCGCGTTACGGAGCTTCGCAACCGCGAAGCGAGGAACTCGCTAGTAGCCAGCTAACCGACCAATCGGATCGGCTTTGTTTTTTGTCATGTCGAACGGAGTCTCCCGCTGCTGCGGGATTGCTGTTCGAATCGTTTGCCAGTGCGAGATTGACTCGTTTGCTCGCGCTCGCTCGACGTTTTGGTCTGTCCGTCTATGTCGCGGCCCTCCGGCTCGCTCCATTCTTCGACTTCGCTTGGAATGACAAGGACGCGGCTATGACTGGCCGCCAAGTACGCACCTACTGCTGCTTGGCGCGCTCCTCGATATATTTGATGACGTCGCCGACGGTCTGCAATTTTTCAGCGTCTTCATCCGGCACTTCGACGGAAAATTCTTCTTCAAATGCCATCACCAATTCGACGATATCCAGCGAGTCCGCGCCCAAATCCTCTATGAAAGAGGCCTGCGGCGTGACCTGCTCCGGGTTGACGCCGAGTTGCTCGACGATGATATCCTTAACCTTCTCTTCGATCGATTTTTCCGCCATAAAATTTGTTCGGTTCGTGTTAGTTGCACGTCGAAAGGTCCGGCAGCTGCCGGACCATCTCCGGGCACAGGATGGCAAGTAAATGAATTAGAGAGCTTGTCAATCAATTTCAGGACTGTAGCGGCGCTGTGCCAACCGCAGTTTTGTCATTCAGAGCGAAGTCGAGGAATTTTGCTGTTCTCTATGTTGGCCGCGTCAACTAAGAGTAAGAGATGTCTCGACTACGCTCGACGTGACAACATGTTATGGCCGCGCTCGGAGGCGCCGTCGACATGACAATCGGTTCAGCCGCCCCTGCAGCTTCGGGTTTACTTCGTCTATTGTTCGAGTAGATGGAACCGATGTCCTCCTCCACCGTCGAGCCTGCTGATTTGCTCGATTTAAAGTTGTTGCCCGCGTGGGTCAAAGAACCCGTTAAGGCGAAAAACTACGGACATTACACGGGGGAAGAGAATAAACGGCGACCACGCAACGAACGGGACCACGAGTTCAAACGTTCAATGCTGAATATCGATAACGCGGACCCGCACGAGCGCAAGAAGTTAGGGCGTGACGCTCCGCCACGGGACAGATTCGGTGCGGCGAAACGGGCGCGCCGGCAAAAGGATGGTGGGAAAGATCCACATGAACGGGGTCGACATCATGAAGATCGCCCTAAAGTTTCTCAATCAATCACACCTCTGGACATTACGATTCATTTTCTGCCGTACTCTCCGGCATTCGAAAGCGTGGTCGCGCAGATCAAATCGGGATTAGTTGCTTATTCGCTTTTTGCGCTGGCGCGACTGTTCCTGGAAAAGCCGGTACGCTACGAGGTTCGTTTGACCGCGAAGGCAGAATCGCCGCTCTACCAACTGGGTGAGAATGGAGCGGTATCTCTGGATCGAGAATTCCTCGAGCAGAACGCATTTCGATTCGCGCACGAAGATTTCTATAAGATCGACATCACGCAGTCCGACCCGGTCAAAGGAAATTTCTCAAATGTGGCGCGATGTCGATTGAGCGGGACGCTGCTTGGCCCAACAAATCACCACAATTACCAACCGCGACTTCGCAGCCTTTACGAACAGCGTTTCAACCACCGAATGAGCTTTGCGGATTATCAGCGACAAATCGAAATCGTGAACGACCCGGCGTTGATCGAGCGATGGAAGGAAGAAGCGCGGAGGGTGATGACGTATACAACATTGCGCGAAGAAACTCCATTAACCTTCGCGTCGGCGACGGAAGCGGAACGACATTTTCGTTCGAACTATTTGCCGGGCCTGCTTCGCAGCGTCGAGGAGGTGGCCGTCGACGGGGCTTTAAGCCGACGTTTGCCCGATCGCGCGCTTAATCGAGCGGTTGAAGACGCCTGGACGCGCGAGACCCGCTCGCCATCGAACATGATGCAGGAATTAGCCGGCCGATTTCGACAAGCTGGCCTCAATGTGTTCCGGCATCGTCGTGGCATGTTGTTCGTCTCGCCGATCCGGGTGCGACCCTTTGTTCACGACCAAGCTGGCGTATCTCCGTCGGTGAATGCGATTCTTGAAGCGCTGGCAGCGACGCCAGAGATCAGTCGTAAGGAGCTTTTTGAAAAAGTAATTACTGATCCTGCCAATGAAGAAGCGGAATCGCGCAAGCTGGCATTGGCTTCCGACGTGCGCTGGTTGATCAATGAAGGTTACGTGATCCAATTCAACGACGGCTCGCTCGATTTGCCGCGCGGCAAAGCAAAGCCGCAAGAAGTTACAGCAGCAGTGGTGTCAACCGCCGAAACAGCAGAACAGGCGCTCACAGGGGCGAGCGCTTCTACAGCTCCCGCTGACGGGAAAGCGTCGGAAGAATTAGGCGGCTCGGAGTCGCCGCCTTCATAGCGAACGATTTCATTTTTCTCGTTCAAGACGACAATATGGGGCTCATGAACGGCCGCTTCTTTCAGCGTGCAACGCGCGAAACTCATGATCGTGATGCGGTCGCCGATTTTTCCGAGATGCGCGGTTGCGCCGTTGAGTTCGACAAGTCCGCGCCGCGGTTCTCCGTAAATCGCATAGGTCTCGAATCGTTGGCCATTGCTCAAGTTGCCAACGAGAATTTTTTCGTTGGGAACCAAGCCAACGAGTTCAGCCAGATCGGCGGAAATTGCAAGGCTGCCTTCGTAATCCAAGCTCGCGCCGGTGACGGTGGCGCGATGAATCTTCGATTTGAGAAGGGTGAGTTGCATGGCCAATCGACATCCGGCAAAGGCTGCGTGAATTTACTTCGCGATAACCCCGGCCTTTTTCAGGGCCGCGTAAGCGCCATTTTTGTTGATCGTCTTGAGACCGCGCGCAGTCACGCGGATACGCACAAATTTCTTTAGCTCCGGCACCCAAATGCGCTGGTGGCGCAGATTTGGTCCGAACACGCGCGGCACATTTTTCGTCACGTGCCGACCGACTCCGCCCTTTTTCTTGGCCATACCGCGCCGGTGAATGACGCTGCCACGCGTCGCTCTCGATCCTGTAATGCTGCAAATCTTTGACATGATGTGACCCCCAAAAGAGGCGCGTAAGCTGCCGTGCACATACGCGCCGGTCAAGTGAATCTTCGCTCGCGATTCACTCGCGGCTGGCGACGGTTTAACCACGAACGCACACTAATGAACCACCGATGGTTGTGGGAAAGGCGATTCCTTCGTTATTCGTGTGGATTCGCGTCGATTCGTGGTTGATTTGAACGGCGAGGGCGCGCTGCGGTCAAATTTATCTCGCGTAAGAGGCAACCTGTTTCGCAAGATCGATATCACATTCGAGGCATGACGCAAAAAAATAATCAGAGACTGCGAATCGGGATCATTGGGGCCGGCAGCATCGTTCGCGCCCGCCATTTGCCGGCGCTGAAACAAAATCCGGAAGTCGAGATTGTTGGGGTGTCGAACTCGACCTACGAGAGCTCCGAGAAATTTTGCCGCGAAAATCTACCGCACGCCACACCACTGCGAAATTGG
>WNFE01002035.1_pt1 | contig 14836 bp, 14 predicted proteins | sample 5400451 | NCBI WGS metagenome assembly WNFE01 (sample SAMN13153344, study PRJNA577476) | soil metagenome | isolation source: 200 cm saprolite under Douglas fir tree site 2 hole 2 | place: USA:California | collected 2015-04-18 | reverse complement strand
CGGTAACTACAGGCGCCTATCGCGCGGTCGAGTTCATTAAGAAGAACATCAAGCTCGAAGGCGTGGAAAAGGCGTCGGTTGCCGACAGCAAGAAGGTTGTGCAAATCTGCACGCAGTATGCGCAGAAGGGCATGTTCAACATCTTCCTCACAGTGTTTTTTGCTACCCTGGCCTTTGCTTTCGTGGAACCGTTCTTCTTTATCGGCTACCTCATCTCCATTGCCATCTTCGGGCTTTACCAGGCCATCTTCATGGCCAACGCAGGTGGCGCATGGGACAACGCCAAGAAGATTGTCGAAGTGGAGCTGAAACAAAAAGGCACCCCCCTGCACGACGCAACCGTCGTAGGTGATACCGTAGGCGATCCGTTTAAAGACACGTCGTCCGTGGCCCTGAATCCGATCATCAAGTTCACCACATTGTTTGGGTTGCTGGCAGTCGAATTGGCTGTACAACTAACCACTGAAAAAGGATCGGGGCTTACCCACTTATTGGCAGCCGCTTTCTTTGCAGTATCCGTGTTCTTTGTCTGGCGTTCGTTCTATGGAATGCGGATTGGAGCAGCGAAAGAGAACGCGGCGTAACGGGGCTCAACACTCATTATTCGTTACCATTACAAAACAAAGAGACGTAGCATGCTACGTCTCTTTGTATTTAAGGGCTTCGCAGCCAAAAAAGGCCACTGCGCCCTCGCTTCACGCTCACCCATTATCTAAGGGCTCCGCAACGCTTCACTTCCTTCCGCGGCTGCGGCTTGCCCAGTGGCAGAGAACCCGGCCTTCCATCCTAGAATCGCCAGCGTCAGCAAGCCAAGGAGCAACAACACTGCCATGCCCGGATCCATGGCGCCCGCCCACACAACATCACTGCTGTGAGGCCTCACGAAGGCTTCGGTGAACGCAAAGAGCGGAAACAATACCAGCACCTGCAAGCCGAATAATGCATACATCAACCGAGGCGTTGCAACCGCGAGAGTAACGATCAGGCCCACGAAAAGAAGGGTGTCATCGGCCAGCGAGCCCTGGTGAATCACTGTGGACCCGGGTATATACATCAGCAGACACCACACTGCTATCGAGACGAAGGAAAGCAGAAATAGCCGCTGCACGGCGGAGAAAGTAACGGAAGACCCAGGCTTAAAAGAAAAGACTCGGGCAGCCAGAAAAACAAAAAAACCCAGGTTCAGGAAGTTGAAGGTCTGGAACAGGTAGAAGAAAGTTCCTGTCTTATACCAATCCAGAAGCCCTTTCCCTTGCGCACGAATATCCCAAGGCCCAAAAAGCGCTTTCACATTCTCGATTTTGTTTTCAACAATCTGAGAGGGTTTGGGTTGGCTGTATGCATCAATGAATGTTTGACTGAATGTGCGTGAATCCAGGCTCATTGCTCCGGCCAGATGCCACTTGAGCAACCTATTGCCGGGCGGATCGTAAAGCTTTTGATACAGCATCCAAGGCAGCAGAAACAACAACAACATTGCAGCTCCAGCGACGAGCGAGCGCACGGGTGGCAGCTTCCTGCCCACGAGCAGAACGATTGCAAGCGCAATAGCGCTGAAAGCAACGCCACCATGACTCAGTAGAGCCAAGGCAATTGCTGCCCCGGCAACGCCCGCGTCAAAGGGGGCGCAGCGATCAACCTTGCCTTCGGCAAAGCGCAGAGCGGCCAGGGCAAAGATGAAGAAGGAGGCCGACAGAAGTTTGGGCCAGACGTAAAAGCTGTGCATCAGGAAGAACCTGGAGAAGATGCAAAAAGCGCAGACAATAACAACGACCCGCCTATCAACGGAAAGTTGGCGCAGGAGAATCCAGATGGCCACGAGCCACATGGATTGCAACAATGTCCCAAGAATCTGGTAATTGAACTCGCGGTTTTCAGTTTGCCACAACGGAAACTGGAGCAGCGCGAGCCCGGTTTGCAAAGGAGGCCGGTCACTGCTCTTCCAATCCCCCATCAGGAAGGGCCGAATGGGTTGGGAACTATATAACTTGTCGGCAAACAAGTAAGGAATGCCGTTATCCACCGGTAGAGGATCAATGAAGCGTTCCTGTGCTTGTTCAACGGGGTCTTCTGAATACTCGTAAAGAAACCCGACCGCAGTGTAGAAGGTGGTCAGGGTCACCATGAGGAGCGCACAAGCGGCAATTTCTCTGAACAATTTTAAGTTCGCGCGGCGTGCCAGCACTGCATAAACGACAATCACCAGAGAGGCGAAAACCAAACCTTTCGATGCAATTTTTCCGGCTTTGGCGTTGAGCAGATAAATCCAGAACGCGAAGTAACCGGCGGCACCACTGCTGAGAAATGTTACGCACACGAATCGAATTTCATCGAGTTTGTATCTGTAATCAAGCAACCAGGCTATGGCAATCCCGGGAAGCAGAAAGACAATGCCTGCCAGCAGAATGCTGGCGACCGCGAAGAAAGCGCGCGACAAAGAAGTTTGCAGCTCATCAGCGGCTGTGTTTCCGCGAGGAAGAGTTATCCCCAACCAACCTTGAGGATCTGTGGAGTGATCGTCGGCTACAAGCTGGACTGTGCGTCCTCTCCAGTTTTTCGGAAGTATCCAGTGATGCTGCCGCCACTCGTCTGCGCGGTCGCTCATCGTTCTGAGGTACAACTTTTCCGAACCGCCAACCACCTCAAGATAAAGTTGGTTTCCCTCCAGACTCGGGTTTCCGGAAACAAAGAAACCAAGTGTTTCTGGGGCGGCAAAAGCACGCGAGACAAAAGTTCCGGTGTTACGGTCATCTCCTACCTGGGAGCCAAGTGAAAACTGAATGTCCTCATTATGAAGCCATCGGGTAGTGGCAGGGACGCCATTGGGAACGAAAGAGCCGGAGACCCGGTAGCCGGTGGGATCCAGCAAAGGCTGGTCGTGGCGGTGCCGTAACGCGAAGATACCCCAAAGAACCAGCCCGACCGCTCCGAAACATAATAGATATTTCCAGAAATAGGAACGTAGCGCTTCTTTTGTCTGCATGTCGTGAGACAAATCCGATGTGAATCAAATAGAGATATTTTTTGATTTTAAAAACTTTTGCTGCCGATCTCGCTATTGCCCCGGCGATTGAACCATGAGATCGCAGTAGCCGCCGCTCTTCATCTTGTCGCGAATTGATTTGGCCAGCTTTTCCACCTCTTCAGTCTTCCGAATCACTGCCAGTGAGAGCTGGTTCTCGTTGGTCTTATCCACCTGCTGTTTGAGTTCCGTGGCAATCTGCAAGAGCTTATCGGTATCTTTCTTGAGCGAGGCCTGCCGCTCCTGGTTCATCTCCTTCGCCTGCTTGCGTTGCATGTCAGCAGGAATCTCAGGCTGCTGTGTAATATCGCGAGGCCGTGACGGGTCGTACATCGACCGGGGCTGCTGTAACTGATCGTTGCAGAGCGTACTTTGAGCAAAAGCAGGTAAGTATAAGAAGAACGATAAAGATAGTAATAAAAGCATTCGGTGGAGCACGGTGCACCTCTACTGGACGTTGATAATAAGCCCACTTATTATAGCCGCCTCGGGGCGAAGGGAGCCGCCCACTTGTTATAATTCGCGCATTGTGTGCGCAATCTTCTCGGCTGTCTGGACCAGAATTCTATTTCCCGCCACGCTGACGGTGCAGTCTTCCCCGTTATTTCAATTTGGGCATCGCCGCACTGAGAAGCCAGATTTGAACTACCTTCCCTGGCTGCAGGAGGCAGCGCAGGAAGTGGCCGTGATCCTGTTGATCACGTTCATCTTTATCCGTCTGCTTAAGCTCGGCACTCGACGGCTGATCAAATTGAGCCACTCCCAGGAGCTGATTGCCGGAAGGCGGGCATTGCAATTGCGAACCCTGGCGGGTGTGCTGAACAGCGTAGGCATCTTTATAGTGATTTTCATCGCTGCCATGGAAATCCTGCCTATCTTCGGCCTGGACATGGGCCCGCTGCTCGCCAGCGCCGGCGTTGTGGGCATTGCCATCGGCTTCGGCGCGCAGACCCTGGTGAAAGACATGCTCAACGGATTTTTTATCCTGGTGGAAAACCAGTACAACGTGGGCGATGTCATCCAGGCGGCCGGGGTCGGCGGTACGGTAGAAGAGATGACGCTGCGCCGGACTACACTGCGCGATGCTGACGGCACACTGCACGTGATCCCCAACAGCGAGATCAAGATCGTTTCTAACAAAACGCGTGACTGGTCGCGGGTGCAGTTGCGTGTGGCGGCTGCTTATGAAGAAAACAGCGACCGGATCATGCAATTGCTTCGTGAAGTGGCCGATGAGCTGCGCAATGACTCCAGCTTTGCCGGAATGATTGTTGCTGAGCCGGAGATCCCCGGCATCGAGCGCGTAGCCGGTGGCGAGGTGGATTACCTGATGCAGGTCAAGACTCTGCCCGGCGCACCACAATACGCAGTCAGCCGCGAGTTGAGACGGCGCATCAAAGAGAAATTTGAGAAAAACAACATCAAGGCCGCCGGGCCGGCAAAAGTTTATGTACTCAATCCTGGCCAGACGGCGAGTGGGCAGGAGAATACATAACGAAATCTTTCACACAGAGAAAAATTTAGGACGAAACTCATGCAAACCGGATTGAAAGACCGAATCGCGATTGTCTGTGGCGCCAGCAGCGGAATGGGGCGTGCCACTGCTGCTGCCTTCGCAGCCGAAGGCGCCAAAGTTGCCATGTGCGCACGCACGGAAAAGACGTTGTTTGCAGCCGCTGATGAAATCAAAGCTCGCTACAAAACCAACGTCTTCGCGCAGGCGGTTGACGTTACCGATTCCGACGCAGTCAAGAAATTCGTTGCTGCCGTGGCCGAGCGCTTTGGCGGAGTGGATATCTGCGTGGCCAACGCCGGCGGCCCACCGGCAAAAAACTTTCTTTCCATCACTACGGAAGAGTGGAACAAGGCGGTGGCCACCAATTTTTTGAGCGTTGTGCATCTGGCGCGTGAGGTCATTCCTCACATGCAGCGCAAACGATGGGGCCGCTTGATTACCATCACCTCCACGTCAGTTCGCCAGCCTGTTCCCGATCTAGTACTCTCGAACTCCGTGCGCCCGGCTGTGGTGGGATTGGTCAAGAGCATGGCGGGGGAATTCGGCAAAGACGGAATCCTGGTCAACAATGTGGCTCCCGGCTACACCGAAACGGAAAGGCTTTCCGAGCTATCGAAGGTCCGCGCATTAGCCGCGGGTGTGTCGGAAGAGGAGATCAAGAATCGCTGGACGGCTGATATTCCGCTACGCAGGCTAGGCAAGCCGGAAGAGATTGCTGACACGATTATATGGCTGGCCTCGGAGCGGGCCTCATACATTACTGGCCAGACCATCCTCGTAGATGGCGGAATTTATAAGGGAATGTAGGAGCTAAACCAAGTTGTCTATTTCTACGCCGGCTCTTCCGCCGTAGGAGGTGAAAGTTTTTCCGCCAGTTCATCTGCGGTTTCTGAAAATTTCTCCGCCAGTTCGTCTGCAGTCTCTGAAAACTTCTCTTTCAGCTCGTCAGCGGTTGCTGAAAACTTTTCGGCAGTCTCGGAAAACTTCTCAGCAATCTCGTCGGCTTTCTGCACGAGCTTTTCTTTCATGCGCTCGGGCGATGGGACATATAGGTCCCAAGCCAACCCTACGGCCTTGAGACTGCGGATGAAATAGTAGGAAAAATCAATCTCCCAGGCCTTCATTCCATGGCGGGCCGAGGTGGGAAATGCGTGGTGATTATTATGCCAACCCTCTCCATAGCTGAGCAGGGCGACCCACCAGCAGTTGGTGGAAAGATCATCGCTCACAAAGTTACGGTATCCCCAGGTATGCGAAGCCGAGTTTACCAGCCAGGTAATGTGATACGTGGCCACCAGGCGCACGCACACGCCCCACACCACAAAGGGCCATCCCCCAAGAAAATAAAGACCAATGGCCAGCAGAATTGAGCCCAGGTAATGCGTACGCTCGAGTACGCGATAGAAAAGCTGTTTTTGAAGGTCGGGGGTGTAGCGTTCCCGGATTACATTCCAGGTTTCTGGGGTAGGAGTATAGAGCACCCAAAGCATGTGGCTCCACCAGAAGCCCTCGGCCGCGCTGTGCGGATCGCCTTCCTTATCGGAATGCTGATGATGTTTGCGGTGCAGCGCCACCCACTCCACCGCGCCGCCTTGCATGGAAAGCGAGCCGGCGAGAGCAAAGAAGTACTCCAGAAACTTGGGACACTTAAACGAGCGGTGTGTCAGCAGCCGGTGATAGCCGACGCAAACTCCCAAGCCGCCGCAAATAAAATGCAGCAACACGGCCACGGCAATGGCTCGCCAATTAGTCTGCCAGAAAACAGCCACCACGCCCAGATGAAGGGCCGCGAAAAAGATGACTCGGGTTAGATTAAACTTATCGCGATCAGAAAATTCTACGGACTGCCAAACGCTCGTTCTCACCATGAAACCTCAAACCTGGGGGTAAATATTTAGGAGTGAACCGTGTTGTAGTATATCTGAAAGCCTAACAAACCGTTGAATTTAAAGCAATTTTTCACGTGCGCCATGGTTACTTTCGTACCGCACCTTTGGCCTGCGCGGGTTGCATTCCTGCCCACTTTTCCAGCAAGGTGAGCGTGGCGGCATAGTCCAGGTCCTGCTGCCCCTCTTCGATCGCCAACTCATAAACTTCTTTGACCGTCTCTAATGCCGGAATCTTTACTCGCGCCTGTTTGGCGGCGTCGAGCATAAGCTGGAGATCCTTGTACATCAGGCGCATGGGAAAATTAGGGGTGAAGTCGCGACGCAGTACGAACGGTGCCTTGTAATCCACCACTCCGGAGCGCACCATGGAAGCCTGAATGAGCGAAACCAGCGCCTGCGGATCAACTCCCAGCTTGCCGGAGAGAACCAGCGCTTCAGCGAAGCCTTCGTAGATAAGCGCGATCATCAGGTTCATTGCGAGCTTAGCCGATTGCCCCATGCTGGTCTCGCCCATGCGGATCACGGTTTTTCCCATAGTCTGGAAAAGCGGCTGCAGTTTTTCTAAGGTCTCTTCCCTGCCGCCTGTCATGAAAATAAGTTGAGCGCCCTCGGCTGCAATCTTGGAGCCAGTCATGGGAGCATCAACGTAGTCAGCGCCGCGCTGCCGCACGCGCTCGGCAAATTGCCGGGTCGCATCCGGAGCAATAGTGCTGGAGTCAACCACAATCATGCCTTCGCGAAGCTGTGTTTCCACTCCGTCAGGGGCAAACAGCACACGCTCCACCGCCGCCGTGTCTGAGACGCACATCCATACCACTTCAGCGTCTTTGGCGGCATCGGCAGGTGAGGTAGCGCTGTGCGCGCCTTCTACGGGCCTGCCGGCAGTTCGGTTCCACACGGCGACTTCGTGGCCGCCCTTTACCAGATTCGCGGCCATAGCTCGGCCCATGATCCCTAACCCTAAAAACGCAACGCGCATTCGCTCCTCACTTTCTGAAGTAATTATTAGAAATGAGCTTAGAGAGAGAATCAACTCATCCTGATAGAAGCGTGAAAGTATTCGTGTTTCCGCGGCCTTTTCCTGCCTGGCTTGATTGCATCATTTTCTGAGATAATGGGCGCCGTGTTTTTGACAACCGACTCTATCCTCTCCGATTGGCGTTTGTGGATCGCGATGTTTGCGATCATGGGCGCGGCCGTTCGATTCCTGCGGCATTGGTTTCTCAAGCAGGCGGCACAGAACTGGCCTATGGTAAGCGCAACGGTGGAAAGTTTTTACACCGCGAATTCAGGCTCTCGCGATGCTGCTCACTGGATTCCTGTGTTGGGATACTCCTACGAAATAGATGGCCAGCGGTATTGCGGCAATTTCGGGCTGGGATCTTACGCAAGCAACGATAAAACCATCGCCGAAGAAGCCGGAGATCCATGGCGAGGCCAGAAGATTATGGTTCGTTATAATCCTCAAAAACCGGAGAAGTCAGCCTTCCTTGTGGCCGATGGCGCGCCTCGCGGAATCATCTGCTATGCCGATCAGCCACCCGCTTCCCCAGACATCATTACTCTCTCCCTGAAATAGTTGCCGCGATGGGTTGTGGCCATTCGGGCAAACTTTAGTAATCATCTTTGATTTTCAAGAGAAAAAAATTTACAAAAGACAACAGTATGAGCTGTGAATTTCGTACTAAGATTAAGCTAACGCATCCAAAAACGAATGTTTGAAGATTTGCATCATTCCGTAATCTTGGGCGTCTAATCGAAATAGTTCATGCTGAATGTCACTCTGAGAAGAAAGGCCCGCCAGTTCGGGCGCATTGTAAAGCACTCGGCCCTGACCCCGCGCCACGGCGAAAGCCATAAACCCGTACCAGTTGCCCAGCAAGAACTGGGAATCACATTTATTGGACATTCCGGCTTCCTGATTCAAATCGGCGGAAGGAATGTGCTGGTTGATCCTAATTTTGCCCGCTGGCTGTTTATTCTTAAGCGTCTCCGCCATCCTGGCATACGGATCAAAGATTTGCCGCCGATTGATGCAGTGCTGATCACGCACGCACACTTTGACCATCTCCACCGCCCTTCGTTGCGGGCCATCGCGCGCCTGAACCAACGCAGATTTGGTAGTGTTCCAATGATGGTGGTGCCCAACGATGTTCGTGATGTGGTCCACGGTCTGGGCTATCGCGAAATCGTTGAGCTAAGTTGGTGGGAGAGCTGCCAACATACCGACCTCACCATCACCCATACTCCGTCGCAACACTGGGGCGCGCGCATGTTGCACGACCATCACCGCGGCTACGGCGGCTACGTGATCAACGGTTGTGGCTATTCGATTTACCACGCCGGCGACACAGCATACTTCAATGGCTTCCACGAAATCGGGCGGCGGCTCGAGCCGCAGATCGCACTATTACCCATCGGCGCATACTCGCCGCCATCGTTCCGCAATGTGCACACCAGCCCGGGAGACGCGGTGCAAGCATTTACCGACCTGAAGGCCCACTGGATGATCCCCATGCACTACGGCACGTTTCGCCTTTCGCACGAACCCGTCGAAGAACCTGTTCAGCTCCTGGCAAGCGAAGCTAAGATGGCGGGCGTGCAGGAAAAGGTCCTGGTATTGGAAGAAGGCAAGACGCGGATTTTCAGTCTGCCTGAACAGCCGAACGTCAGATACAAACAGCCGGAGCGCTGGAGCGCTCCAAATTTAATACCCCAGCAGAATTCTTAGATCTCGCACGTTGTTGCCTGTAGGCCCTGTGATTACCGCATCACCCAGCGCTTCAAAAAAGGGATAAGCATTGAAGCCGGCGAGTGCAGCATCTGCAGATAATCCATTGGCTTGGGCGCGCACGATTGTAGTTCCATCCACCACTGCGCCTGCCGCCTCGCTTACGCCGTCAACCCCGTCACTGCCTGCGCTCAGCACGATCACACTCTCACCAGCAATTTTTGTTGCACAGTAGAGTGCGAATTGCTGGTTGCGTCCGCCAACTCCGCCGGCATTTTCTGGCACGCGAACTGTTACCTCTCCGCCGGAAATTAGGCACACGCGTGTAGCGCCTTGCCGCAGTTTGCGCAAACGGTCGAGCAGATAATCGGCGGCGCGGTCGTACTCCCAATCGTCGCATGTGTTGTCAATTTCTACGGCAAAGCCCGCTAGTGCTGCCTGTGCGGCAGCCGCCTTCTGCAAAACCTCGCTCGAAAGAATGGGCCACCAGCGCGAGCTATGAAAGATACCGTCGTCGTATTTTGGAGTCTCTTCCAGCAGCTTCTTCTCAAAAAGCTCTCGTACCGAAACAGGAAAGACTTCAAGCAGCCGGCGCTTTTGTGCGATCTCGTAACATTGCGCCGTGGTGGTGGAATCAGGCATGGTTGGCCCGGAAGCCAGCGCGTCCAGCGCCGATTCGGGCACATCGGAGACCAGGATCGAAACCTGCTGCACATTTTCTGTGCCACCCGAAGAGTTCGCCGCCAGCGCCATGCGTCCTCCTTTGACCGCAGAGAGATGCTTGCGAATGGCGTTGATTTCGGCAATCGGTGCACCGCAGTTCACCAGTGCACGATAGGTTGCGATGAGATCATCGAGGGTAATTTCTTCATCCAACGGCTTCTCTACCATGCTGGAAGCGCCTCCGCTGATCAGATAGATCACCAGAGACGGTCCCGAGAGAGAGCGCAGGGAGCTCAAGATAGCATTTGCAGCGCGAACCGACTCCGCGTTGGGAAGCGGATGTCCGCCGGCAAAGTGCCTGAAGCCTTCGAGCATGGGCTGAGGGTCAGCGTTTGCCGTTTGCGGTACAACTAAAATTCCGCTGGCCATGATCCCAAGCTGCCCTTTGAGCGCTTGCGCCATGGGATAAGCCGCTTTGCCCATGGCCGCCACGAAGATGCGCGAAAACGAATTTAAGTCATACAGGTCTTCGCACACCCGCAGTAACCGGCGGTTGACCTCTACATGCTTTTCAAATGATTTCTCGACGCTGGTTCCGGCAAGCGCTGCAAGAAAGACCTGCCGCACGAGTGCGCGCATCTCATTGTCATGAGCAGCGTTGGACATGGTTGCATTGATTCTATTGCAAGGCCGCTGCCCAACGCGGAAAGATCATTTCCCGAGAATGGTTTTTGATCTTTCAATTTTTGCACGTTGTCATCAATTCTTCTCTGCAGGCATCAGGGCAACGTTGTCCACACCTGCAGTGTGGGCAGCATCTATGGCCTCGGCGATATAACGAAAATCAATTTCCCGGTCGCTGGTCAGGAAAAGAGTTTTATCACCGCGAGCCTTAAAGATTTGCTGCAGCGTGCTATTGAGAGCGCTCCACTCCAGCTTCTGTTGGTTGATGGCAAGCTGAATTGCGTCTGAGGAACCAGCATTGTGCGTGAGCTTGAGCTGAAGGACGACCGCTTCTTCGGGGCGGTCGGGTTTGTCGGTGGAATCCTGCGGGATTCGCGCGTTCTCGCCTTTTGGCGTTATCGGCGTGATCAGCAGGAAGGTGACCAGCAATACCAAAAGGATATCGATGAGCGGTGTAACGTTGATCTCGGCGGAGTTCTTCCCGCTTGTGCTGAAAGCCATGGTGCCCTCTCTTCGGGAATTAGACACCTATGACTCTTCCAGAGTTCCCTGCTGTTTTTAAGCAGTGCCGGCAAGAGCCAGCCATCCCACCAGGGCGGCATACTTTTCGTCCTGGCCCCAGGGTGGGCCGAGAGGTTTTCCTATTTCTGCGAGGTGGCGCTGCAGCTCATCGGCAGAGATGCCTAACTCCGCTGTGCTCTGCACAAAGAGTTCACGTTCCCGCACGGCTGTCACCGGAATCTTGTAGTGCTCGCTGGCCTGCGTGAGCACATCGCGGAAAAGTATGCCTTCGGCGGTGTGCAAGAGCGGATGAGAAGCCAGGACTTTTGCCAGAGCCGGAAGAGCCCGGCCTGATCCCTGGAGAACGCCGCAGCCGCTGACCTCATATCCCTTTTTTCGAAGATCGGCGATTACCTTGCGCAAACTCTGCCGCGCCAGGAGCTTTGTCTTTCCCGCGTATTGGCGGATTAGCTTTTCGGCTTCTTTCAGTTCGAGTTCGGCGGCAGCGTGATAAGGCTGCTTGGCATGCGGATCTCGCGGATCAACCAATTCGATGCGCCCGCGCTCCACGATCCCCGGCGAGCGTGATGGCCCCGCTATCGCCACGAGGGCCGCCCATCCGGAATGCGCCCGAAAACCCAAAGCTGCGTGAATTGCCACGCAGAAGATTCTACTGCAATCCACGCCGGCAAAAACTGAAAGCTTTATTCTTGCTGGACTTCGCTTGCCGCTAAAAACTGCCGCTTGACCCATCGCTCAATGGAGCTGCGCACTTCATCGAGCTTACCTTCAAAGAAGTGGCCCACGCCTGCGACAACCACAAACTGCTTAGGCCCGGTCACCCGGTCAATGAGCTTCTGCAATTCCGGCAATGGCCCAAACTGGTCACGGGCGCCGCTGATAAAAAGTTTGGGCTTGGCGCAGTCGTGCAGGAAGTTGTAGGCATAGAGCCGGCCTTCCACCTCGACCGGAGTTCCCAGAGAGATAAGGCCCACGACGCGAGTGTCCGGACAACAGGCACGCAAGCCAACGGCGGCGCCGAAAGAGAAACCGGCGAAGATAATTGGCAGATGAAATTCGCTGTCGAGCCAGTCGAGAGCGGCGCGTACGTCCTCTACTTCGCCGTGCCCGTGATCGTGTGTTCCTTCGCTCAGCCCAGCCCCGCGAAAATTGAAGCGTAGCGCGGGGAATCCCAGGCCATTGAGCGCCTTCATGGCGTTAAATACCACCTTATTATGTAACGTCCCGCCATGCAGCGGATGCGGATGACACACCAGCGCCGCATGGCTTGCCTGGGGCGAACCGGCATGCAGCAATGCTTCCAGCTTGCCGGCAGGCCCGTGGAGAAAAAAACTCTTAATCTCATCGGCCACTGAGCAGTTTTTCCTCGACGTTGGTTTTGGTAGGAACGAAATCGAAATCATACTTTTTGGCGAACTGCAGAAGAGCTGAGGCAGCTCCGGGATCGGCAGGGACACTCCATTCGTTGGCTGTATCCAGAGGCTGCGCGCCCGGGATAGCTTGCAAGCTTTGCACGACTTTCGGACCATCCACCGGATCGGCGGCAAAGCGCACCAGAAATCCACCGCCCGCGCGCGCCACAATCGAACGCAACGACTCGCGTATCCATTCATGGCTCAAGCGGTAAACAGAAAAGACCAATACGACGAGCAGCAGAAAGCCCAGCGAACCTAATTGCACGATCGTAATCTGGTTGGAAATTGTAGGCGTGATCCGGCGCGAGATCACAACCACGTAAGCGACGCAGCAGATCCAGGCGACTGCCGCCCAAAGTTTGCCGGCCGTACTCAGGTAGCGAACCGATTTGTGGTCTTGAATAGGAATAATGAGAAACAGGTAATCCGCCATCAGAAACGCTGCCAGCAACTCCCACCACAGGCGTTGATGTCCGTGGTTGTTAAACCACTCCCAGCGCGCAAACAATGCGGCCACGGTCAAGACGGCGAGAGCCATCCAGAGATAAGAGACGCCCGGGCTGCGAGTCAGTTTCATTTATTACGACCTTCAGTTTATCCTCTTTAGCGTGGACCTGTTCGCTCTAACCCGTCAACTGGTTGATATTGAATCCGTCACCGGCAACGAGGCCGCGGTCGGTGAGTTCCTTGACCGCACGCTAAGCCTGCTCGACTACGAAGTCCATCGGACTCCGGTCGAAGAGAAGCGCTTCAATATTTACGCCGTGCCGCGTGGAAGCCCTCATCCGCTGGTGGTGTTTTCCACCCACACCGACGTGGTTCCACCCTGGCTGCCCTCTTCGGAAGACGAGCACAACATCTACGGACGCGGCTCCTGCGACGCCAAAGGGATCATCGCCGCGCAGATCGGCGCCGCCGAGCGCCTGCGTACAGAGAACTTTCCCATTGGCCTGCTCTTTGTCGTAGGCGAAGAGCGCAACAGCGTAGGAGCAATCGTCGCCAATGAAAAAGCCCACGAGCTGCATGGCGGAAGCTGCAAATTCCTGATCAACGGCGAGCCCACGGACAACAAGATCGCCATCGCCTCCAAAGGAGGGCTGCGCGTAGAGGTGATCGCGCACGGCAAACTGGCACACTCGGCCTATCCGCACCTGGGCGACTCGGCTATTGAGAAACTCTTGACCGCACTCGAAGGTCTGCGCCGCATACCGCTTCCCCAGAACCCGGAAGTCGGTCCGTGCACCATGAACATTGGTGTCATCGAAGGAGGCCACGCACCCAACGTGATCGCTGATAACGCCCGCGCGCAATTGCTCTATCGCCTGGTGGGGCCGTCGGAGGAATTGAGACGGCAAATCGTCTCTGCCGCTGGAGACCAGGTGCAAGTCGAATTTCCACTGGAGATCCCCTTTTTGAAATTTAGAAGTCTGGATGGTATTCCAACCATGATCGCCGCCTTCACCACCGATATCCCCGCGCTGACCAATTGGGGCGAGCCGGTGCTGCTGGGACCGGGATCAATCCACGTTGCGCACACTGAGCGCGAGTTCGTCGCCAAGCAGGATTTGCTCGATGCCGTGGAGCTCTATTGTGCGGTCGTGAAAAAACTGCTTTAAGAGCAGTTCTCGGTTCTCAGCTTGAACAAGCCAGTCTCTTGTCATTCCGATCCCGCAAAGCGGAGAGGAATCCCTTTTGTGCCGATGATCCTTAAGCTCTGCTCGCATAGATTCCTGAGCTGAAAGGGATTCCTCGTCGCTTCGCTTCTCGGAATGACAACCCCAAAACCTCCGCGTCTCAGCGCCTCCGCGGTTCGCTCCATTTCTCTTATAATAAAAAGATTCTCCCTGCCCGAAATTGTTGCCGGGGAGTTCCAGGCCCAACTCCAATGGATTTCAAACTACAAAGCGACTACAAGCCCCAAGGCGACCAGGGACAAGCCATCGAGCAGCTCACACGCGGCCTCATTGACGCGGAAAAGCACCAGGTACTGCTGGGCGTGACCGGCTCGGGCAAGACCTACACCATGGCCAAGATCATCGAGCAGTTGCGGCGGCCGGCCGTGGTGATCGCGCATAACAAGACCCTGGCGGCGCAGCTTTATCACGAATTCAAGAACTTCTTTCCGCAGAACGCGGTGGAGTATTTCGTCTCGTACTACGACTACTACCAGCCTGAGGCCTATATCCCCGCCGGCGATGTGTATATCGAAAAAGAGGCGACGGTCAACGAGGAATTGAATAAGCTCCGCCTCTCTTCAACCCGATCGCTCTTTGAGCGGCGCGATTGCATCATTGTGGCCTCGGTAAGCTGCATCTACGGTTTGGGTTCGCCTGAGGCTTACTACGGCATGATGCTGTTCCTGGAAAAAGGACAGAAGATCAAGCGCGAAGACAT
>WNFE01005868.1_pt1 | contig 14837 bp, 12 predicted proteins | sample 5400451 | NCBI WGS metagenome assembly WNFE01 (sample SAMN13153344, study PRJNA577476) | soil metagenome | isolation source: 200 cm saprolite under Douglas fir tree site 2 hole 2 | place: USA:California | collected 2015-04-18 | reverse complement strand
CCGGGGTGGCCGTTGGGGACGCCGGGGAGGACGCCGTCGCGGCGGCCGCCCGCCGGGTGGCCCGGGCGGGCGCAATTTGCCTCCCTCAAAGTACGCGTCGCCTCAGGGCGGCGAATCTCGCGGTTACGACAATCGCGGCGGACAGCCGCGCGGCTACGACAACCGGCGCCCGGAGAGCCCGCGTGGCGGGGGAACCTCATCTCCCCTGGACGCAACCGAAGAAGCCATACTTCTCCCCGGCGAATCACTCGCAAAATATCGCGGTAAGCCGGCAGCCACGCCTCCACCTAATCCCACGGTTGACCCTGTTGCGCCGGGCGAACATTCCGAATCCGAGGAGATTTCTTCGCGTTCGAGCGGCAATCTGCCCGGCACCGCGCCGAGCGGCAGCGGCGTTCCTCGCCGCTTCTCCGGTGGCCTGCCTCGCTGGCTCCTAGCCGACGGGGGCTCGGAGGCCGAAGCGGCGCCCACGGAAGAACACGCAGCGACGGCCGAGGAAGCCTTCACGAGGGAGGACGCGGCCACGGAAACCGAACCGGCTCGCCCGGATGTCGAACTGAACGAAGATCAGGTCGCGGCGCTTGCTTCCGGTTTCGTCGAAGCCAAACACGAAGAGACCCAGGAAGAAGCGGAGGCCGACGCCATCGTCGGTGGCGCGGAATTTGAAGAAGAAGAGGCTGAGAGGGAAACAGAAGAAGCGGAAGAAACACCATCTGCGGAAGATTCGGAACTCTCCGATGAAGAAACCGAGGAAATCGAAGCGGGTCGCGCCGCCAGCCGGGCGGAATTCGCCGCGGATGCGGCACATGAAAGCGCGGAACATGCCGCAGCCCTCGGCGAACTTGAACACGCCGAGCATGAACCAGTGGAACCCGCTCCGACCGAGAGCGAACCCCTCGAAGGCGAAAGGATTGCTGCCTCCACCCGAGAACCCGTTTCGGAACCGGCCATCGTCGAGGACGTGATCCTGCTTCCCGGCGAAACCCGCGCCCCGCACGGGGGCGGCCCGCGTGAAGACTTCCCGCGCGACTCCGCCCGGATCGGCGGCAACCCGCGCTCGCGCTTCCAGCGGCCTTTCCGGGGCGGACGGGACCGCCGTGGCGGCCGCTCCGACCGCCCTGGGGGTGACCGAGGTGGCCGACCGCGTTTCGAACGCCGTGGCCCCGGCGGGCCGCGGCACGATCGCGGTCATCACGGTGGGCATTCCGGTCCGTCGCGCCGCCCGCAACTCATTTCCGAGATGCTCAAGGCTGGACAGGAAGTGGTCATTCAAATCGCCAAGGAACCTCTTGGCAAAAAGGGCGCGCGCATCACCAGTCACGTTGCCCTGCCGGGCCGCTTCCTGGTCTACATGCCTACCGTCCAGCACACCGGCGTATCGCGCAAAATCATCTCGGCCGAGAACCGTTCGCGGCTTCGGCGTCTCGTGAGTGAAGCCAGCAGCAGCTATCCCGGAGGATTCATCGTGCGCACGGCGGCCGGCGGCGCCACGGACGAGGAAATCCGCACCGACATCGAGTTCCTCGGCAAGACCTGGAACGAGATCAAGCAGAAAAGCGAAGAGCGCAAGGCCCCGGCGCTGCTCCACCGCGACCTCAACCTCGTCGAGCGCATTCTCCGCGACTACGTGAGCGACGATTTCACCGCCATCTGGATCGACAGCGAAGAGGAGTACGGCAAAGTCGTTGAATTCGTCAACCGCTTCCAGCCGAAGCTCGTCAGCCGCGTGAAGCTCTACACCAAGGAAACGCCGATCTTCGAAGAGTTCGGCATTCAGCACGAACTGGACAAGGCGCTGCGCGCGAAAGTGTGGCTGAAATCCGGGGGCTACATCGTCATCAACCACACCGAAGCGCTCGTGGCCATCGACGTGAACACCGGCAAATTTGTCGGCAAGGGCTCCACTCGGCTCGAAGACACCATCGTCAAGACCAACCTCGAAGCCGTGAAGGAAATTGTGCGCCAGATTCGCCTGCGCGACCTTGGCGGCATCATCGTCGTGGACTTCATTGACATGGAAGAGCGCCGCAACCGCGAGAAAGTTTTGTCCGCGCTGCAGCTGGCCCTGGAACAGGACAAGGCGCCTTCAAAAGCCCTCTCCTTCAATGAGTTTGGCCTGGTTTGCATCACCCGCAAACGAACCAAGCAGGCGCTCGAGCGCGTCCTCTGCCAGCCCTGCCCGTATTGCACCGGCTCCGGCATGGTCAAGTCCATCCCCACGCTTTGCTACGAGATTCAGAACGAAGCGCGCAAGATGGCTACCGCGGACCACGAGGGCCCGAACCTCACGCTCCGGGTGCATCCGGAAATCGCCAAGGCCCTCAAGACCCGCGAGTCCATGCTCATCGACGAACTCGAGCAGAACTCGCACAAACACGTCATCATCCAGTCGGATGCCACGCTGCACTGGGAACAGTACGACATCTATTAGCCCCAGCTCAGCAGCAGTGAAAAGGCCCGGGCGCTCGAAGCGTTCGGGCCTTTTTCTTTGGGATTCCTTCACGCCCCGACGTGGTAGCTTTCTTTCATCACGTTCGCAAATCCGCTCGAGCCTCAATCAAACCTGTCCGGGCGGTCAGGTTCTTGAGTGCGCAAACCAATACCTTTTCGTGGTTGCTTGTATTCGGCGTACAAGACTAGATTGAATGCACGCTGCTCCCTCCCACCCGGAGCCGAATCGACTCTTCTAGATCGAATAAGGGAGGAAGTATGTGGACTAAGCAGCAGACGCAAATCGATCCGCCCGGTGCATCACCGGCGCCGGGGCAGGGATCTTCGGTTACACCGTTCAGCTCACCCTCTACGCCGCGTTCGACGAACGCCCTAGGGCGCAGCACTGCGCGCCTGGGCTCAAGCCTCGAAATCAAGGGGCACATCACCGGCACGGAAGACCTGCAGATCGACGGAAAAGTGGATGGCCCAATTTCGCTGCGCGGCCACGAGCTGACCGTAGGTACCACGGCGCAACTCAATTCCGAAATTCACGCCGGCGAAGTGGTGGTCTATGGAAAAGTTGTCGGAAACCTCCACGCGCGCGGCCGTGTCGACATCAAAAAGGACGGCTCGATTACTGGAGATATTTCCTCGGCGCGCATCAGCATTGAAGACGGGGCGCATTTCAAGGGACGGATCGAAATCGACCCGGCTAAATCGCAAGCCGCGGCGGATTAGTCAAACATAGTATCTCCCGTCGCAGCATACCGTTTTTCCAAGCGGAGCAAGCCGATGTTTTCTTCCCCTCTCGCTCCGGCGAGAGGGGGCCGGCACGGTCGAGGAATTTGTCATTGGTGCTGACAGCGTCCTCAAACTATCGTCCTGAGTATCTCTGCTCTTTCCACGGATCGCCATAGGCGTGGTAGCCGTTGCGCTCCCAGAAGCCCAACCGCTCCTGATCCAGCAGCAGGAAGCCGCGCACCCACTTAACGCTCTTCCAGCCATACAGATGCGGCACGACTAGCCGCAGCGGCCCGCCATGCTCGGTCGTTAACGGCTCCCCATCGTGATCGAATGCGAACAGCACATTCGGCCGCTGTAAATCAGCCAGTGGTACGTTCGCAGTGTAGCCTTCTTCAGCGAGCACTAGCGCAAACTGCGCTTCATGCTTTGGCTTCACCAGTTTCATAATTTCGGTGAAGAGCACGCCCTTCCAGCGGTTATCCAAGCGGCTCCAGCGCGTCACGCAGTGAAAATCCGAAGTCACTTCCGTCTGCGGCAGCGCGCGGAACTCCTCCCACGTCAGCCGCCTCGGCGCTTCCACCACTCCCGAAATCTTGAAATCCCACTTCGCCGCATCAAAACTTGGCACACTCCCGTAATGCAGTACCGGCCACTTCAGCGTGAGCGATTGCCCAGGCGGCAGCCGCCCTTCCGCTTTGGCCTTCTTCTCCAGTTCTCGTCTCCCGCCCAAATCCCCCAATAGGGTCATTTGGCACGCTCCTGGCCCCAACCACACCCTGCTCACACTCCTACTTTTGGAATGAATTACTTGATTGGATACCGCAGCGGAACAAAAGATTCAGTCCGGCAGAAACCCGCCACTTTCGGCGTTTCAGGAATTTGAGGACAGAGGCACTAGCTAATATCGACCTCTAGGCCGCCAATCCAGCCAGCCGCGAGGTTGTAAATCGCCGCTCCAACGGCCCCGGCGATGCCTCCGATGATCCCATAAAGCACGGGGAAAATGATGATCGCTCCGACTCCCATACCAAAGCCAAATGCCCGCGAGCCTGCCGCCTGGCCTCCCGCTAAACTCCCCAAGGAACCCGCCACCATGGAAAAGAGTGCCACGCAAATGCCAATGATGAGGCCGAGGAACGCGTAGACAACCAGGCCAAGCTTGAAAGCAGAGCCAGGACCGATGTGCTTGACTGTAGCCATGGAATCCCTCCTCACGAACTTGTCGCGGATGCTAACAGAACGGGAACAGGGCACAAAGCATTATCTGCAAGAGGGTTTGCGCCCGGTGTTTTTGCCGTGTGCTATGATTTTCTATCGCGCCGCACGCACCGGGCGAAAGCGAGCATCGCATGACCGCACGCATTCTTGACGGCAATAAAATCCGCGACCAGATCTTCGCCGAGCTGAAAGACGAAGTTCGACTGCTTACCGCGGCGGGGGTTCGCCCCGGGCTCGCTGCCGTGCTCGCCGGTGAAAATCCGGCTTCGCAACTCTACGTCAAAAGCAAAATCGCGGCCTGCGAGCATCTCGGCATGGCCAGCGGGCTCATCACGCCGCCAGCCGCGGTGACCACACTGGACCTGCTGAGCACCGTCGAAGACCTCAATCGCGACAACAGCGTTGACGGAATCCTGATTCAGCTGCCGCTTCCTCCGCAGGTGGACACCAAGCGCGTGCTGGAAGCCGTTGATCCCGCGAAGGACGTCGACGGATTTCATCCCATAAATCTCGGCCGCCTCGTCAGTGGACGCCCGGGGCTGGTGGCCTGCACGCCGGCGGGCTGCATGGAAATTCTCCGCCGTAACGGCATCACCATCGAAGGCGCGAACGCCGTCATACTCGGGCGCAGTGATATCGTGGGCAAGCCCATGGCGCTACTGCTGCTGCACGCCAACGCCACCGTGACCCTCTGCCATTCGAAAACGCGAGACCTGCCCGAAGTCGTGCGCCGCGCGGATATCGTCGTCGCAGCGATGGGCAAGGCTGCCTATGTCCAAGCCGATTGGATCAAGCCCGGGGCCACGGTCCTCGACGTGGGCACGAACCACATCACCGACGCCAAGGAAGCCGAGCGACTCTTCCGCAACTTCCCCGAGCGGCTCGAAAAATTCGGCGCCAAAAGTTTTGCGCTTGTCGGCGATGTCCACCCGGACGCGATCAACACCGCCGGCGCGCTCACACCTGTTCCCGGCGGCGTCGGCCCCATGACGATCACCATGCTCATGAGCAACACGGTGAAAGCAGCCCGGCTGCGTCGCGCTTCGCCCCGGGTCTCCTCGTCGCAAACGACCGCCATCGCGCGGTGATCTGGAAGATGCTTCGACTCGGACTCACCGGCGGCATCGCCAGCGGCAAGAGCGCCGTCGCCGCCATGCTCCGCGAGATGGGCTTCCTCGTACTCGATGCCGATTCATTGGCTCACAAACTCATCGAACCCAGCCAGCCAGCACACGACGAAATCTTGCGGGAATTCGGGTCTTCGATCAGGGATGCCAGCGGCCACATCGACCGCGGCAAACTCGCGGCGATTGTTTTCGCCGACCGCACCAAGCTCGACCGGCTGGACGCCATCATCCACCCCCGGGTCGAGGAAGTTGTGTTCCGCCAATTCGACGAATGGGAACGAAACGGCACGGGCGACGCCGCTTTCGTTGAAGCTGCGCTTCTCATCGAAGCCGGCATGGAAAAGAAACTCGATGGCCTCGTTGTGGCCTGGTGTAAACCCGAGCAGCAGCTCGAACGCCTCCTCGCGCGTGGCCTCAGCGAAGCGGAAGCTCGCCGGCGCATCGCCGCTCAGTTGCCAGATAGGGAAAAGCTTCGGCACGCCACTGAAACCATTGACTGCTCCGGCTCTCTTGAGGACACGCGTCACCAGGTCGCAGCGGTCGCCGCGAAACTCCGCCGTCAGCCCCAAACTTCGTGATACAGACATTTCGACCGGAGCGTAAGGATTCGAGGTATCTCTCTGAGATCACTCGGAGCACCCGGGCGCGATGAATCTCTCTGCAGATTTTCTTATACTGGATCCGTAGAATGGTTCAGGAAGGAACGACACCCATGACCGCAGCAAACACAACCCACCGCGCCCGCCTTATTCTTGCGGCGCTGGTTCTTCTCCTCGGGGCCTATTGGGCCGGCGCACGCTTTGGACAGCGCCAACCCATCAGCGTGGAAGCCGTGCCTCTCGGGGGCGCAAGCTCTCCCGCCGCCACGACCATCGCCCAGCGTGACGCCGCACTCACCGAAGACGAGTCTATCAACGTGCGCATCTACCGGCAGGCTTCTCCCGCCGTGGCCAACATTCTCACTAAAGCCACGGAATACGACTTTTTCATGGACCCCGTGCCCATTGAAGGCGCCGGCTCCGGCTTCGTCATCGATCCGCGGGGATACATTCTCACGAATTTTCATGTCGTCGAAGGAGCACAGTCCATCGAAGTCGTTCTCGGTGACCAGTCGCGGTATCCCGCCAAATACATCGGCGCGGACCAGCGCAATGATGTCGCCCTCATCAAAATCGATCCCAAAGGGAAGCGTCTCGTCGCTCTTGCGCTCGGTGATTCGGGAGCCATCCAGGTTGGCCAGAAGGTTCTGGCCATTGGCAATCCCTTCGGCTTTCAGAGCACCCTCACTACGGGCGTGGTCAGCGCCTTGGGACGCACGGTACAAACCAGCCAAACCACCTTCATTGATGAAGCCATTCAGACCGATGCCGCCATCAACCGCGGCAATTCGGGCGGCCCGCTCATCAATTCGCGCGGCGAGGTCATCGGGATCAACTCCGCCATTTACACACCCACGGGCACTACGGCGGGCATCGGCTTTGCCATTCCGATCAACACGGCGAAGAGCATCGCCAACGATCTCATAACCGACGGCCGCGTTCACCGCGCCTTTCTCGGTATCGAAACGATGCCGGTCAACGACTGGCTCAGTCAAGCGCTGGACCTGCCGGTGCAGGATGGCTTGCTCGTGGAAAGGGTCACGCGCGGCAGTCCGGCAGCCGGGGCCGGGATTCGTGGCGGAGATCGCGTCGCACAAGCAGGCATGCGGAAGATCGCCATCGGCGGCGACGTTATCGTGGCCATTGACGGACAGAAAATCGCCAATCAGTTCGACATGAATGTGATCTTGAACCGCAAGCGCCCGGGCGACAGCGTCAATGTCTCCCTCTATCGTGGCGGCAAGAAAATGGACATTCCCGTCAAGCTGGGCGAGCGGTCCGGCAACTAATTCCCGCCCACGAGTAAGGCAATAGATTGCCCGCCTACGCCGCGGGCGTCACTTGCTGAATTCTTCCCGGAACCGCTGCCGCTCGGCGTCGCCGAGCGAGAACCAAACTTCGGCGATGTCGCGAACGCGCTCGAGTTCGCGCTGCATTTCGGCGTGCTTGGCATCCATCAAATCGGCGCTGGCATCCGTGGGCACGTAAATCGGCGGCGCAAACAGCATCACCGTGCGGGCAAAGGGTTTCGGCAGCAAAAAATGGTCCCATGTTTTTTCGAAAGTCTTGCCGCGATCCACGCCGATGTGGAAAACCAGGATGGGGCAGCCGGTTTTCCGTGCGAGCATCACCGGCCCCGGTTTGGCGACGTACCGTGGCCCGCGCGGTCCATCGATGGTGAACGCGCAATCGAGGCCTTCTTCCAATCGCCGCGCCATCACCGCCAATCCCCGTAACCCGCCGCGCGAGGAACTCCCCTGAGCGGTACCGTATCCCAACCATTCGATGACCTTTCGTGTCCACTGCCCGTCAAAGGCAGTCGTATTCATTACCACGACGCCGTGATTTCGATACCACCACACCACCGGGATGATCACGCGGTGCCAGAATGCCCAGATACACTGCTTTTTGGCCGCATAGACGCGCTCCGCGTGCTGCCAGCCGAGCACTTCGTATCGCAACGTCGGCCCGAGGGTTCGAATCAGGCCGTACACAGCTCCGGCGATAACTGGTATCTGAATGCGCCGCGGCCACGGCAACTCGGGCAGCCGGGTGTCGTAGTGCACATTGACGGGATCCTGGCCCGGTTTTTTCCTGGCCTCTACGGTGGTGTCCGGCGTTGTCATCATCTTCAGGTGCAGCGGTGAAGGGACCCACGTATAGTATAGGCGAGAGTTTCCAGCGATGTGACCGGGAGAGTTACAGAGTGGCATCTTTGCGCAATTCGAAACAGATCTTGCGCTGGTCAGCTGCAACCATCGCGGCTGCCTTTCTTTTCTGCGCGGGTCTTTTTTGTGCCGCCGGGGCGCGTCCGGATCAGCCACCGCCTGAGACGGTTGGCGTCATCGAGGGCGAAGCCATCGCCGTTAGCGGCCCCATGAGCGTAGAAGTGGTGCACGGACAGGTCAAAACAATTCTGCGCAGCGGCAGCGATGTCAGAGTCAAATCCGGCACTGCGCGGATCGACCTGGTCGAAGGCGGTCAGATTGCCATCTGCGGCCCGGCGCATCTTTCCGTCCTGAAATCCGGCGGCTCGCTCACCGTTGCCCTCGATACCGGCACGATTCACGCGCACATCGAGCATCAAACCGCGCTTACGGTCTATACGCCCCAGATTCAGGCTCAACCCGTGGCCATTGGCGACGAATCGCAAGACGTGCTCGTGGGTTTCGACACACCTGCGGTCATGTGTGTTCGCGCCCTTCGTGGCGCGGTGCGCGTCGAGCAGCAACTCACCGGGCAGAGCGTACTTATTCCCCAGGCAGGCGACGTGCTCCTGAACAATGCCCGGTTGGATTCGCTTCGTCCCGGCGCGGGCCGCTGTTCCTGTGACCTGCAAATCGCGAAAACGGCCCCGTCTCCCCAAGCCGAAATCAGCCAGATAGCCACGGCCGAGGAGGTTCACAAGAATTCATCCGGCGCAAAGCCGAACTCACCTCCCGCCCAAGCCGAAAAGCCAGCTGACAAGGAGGAGCCGGTCTATCAGGTCTTTGTGCCACCGCTGATTTACGACGCCAATCGTCGAGGGTGAAGCTGTTGCGGCCGTCATTCCGCCGGCGACACCCGCTCCCGCCGCATCCAGCGCTCCGACGAAGCCTCCGACGCCCGCCAGCGAATCCCTGGTTGGCCGCGTACGTAACTTCGTCCGCAAACTCTGGTCGCGCAGCTCCTGACTCATCTCTCCTTGGGGCGCAACATATCGTGTCCCTACGGAAGTTGATTTATTTGGAGCGCTGGGTTACATCCCCTCGTAGTTTGGCCCGCCGCCGCCCTCCGGCACTACCCAGTCAATGATTTGATAAGGATCGGCTATATCGCAGGTTTTGCAATGCACGCAGTTTGCGGCATTGATCTTTAGCTTTACGCCGCCATCCGTTCCCCTGGCCATTTCATACACAGCCGCAGGACAAAAATACTGGCAGGGATTGCCGTACTCCACGACGCACCTGGTCGCACAGATATTTGTGTCGACAACTTTGAGATGGCACGGCTGATCCTCTTCGTGGCGCGTTCCGGAGTGATACACGTCCGTGAGGCGGTCAAACGTCAGCTTTCCATCGCCTTTAAAGCGCTCGGGCGCGGGCTGGCCGTTGATTTTCTTGTACGCTTCGTGCCCCGCATGGGCGCGCATCGGATCAATCAGGCCGCGCCCACCGGTGAGGAACTGCAATCCCGCGTGAAAAAATCCTCCGAGCAGGCCATGCTGGAACGACTGGTGAAAATTCCGTACCTGCCAAAGCTCTTTCTTGATGTAACTCTGCTCGATTTTTCTAGGGAACGCGCTCAGCGTTTTCGCCGAAGTGTCGCCGGCCTTCAATGCCTCGAAAATGGTCTCGGCAGCCAGCTTTCCGCCGTCTAACAGTTTTCTAAGAAGGGGATGCGTCTTCCACGTCTGGAAGGCGGCGTGTGGATCGAATTGCGGGTTCGCGTACTCGAGGGCGATGACCAAGCCGATGGACACACGATTGTTCGAGAGCCCGTAAATCCAGCCGCCGCCATACATGTCCGCGGGAACCGGCCAGCCAAGCGTGTGAGCGACGTAGCCGGACCGAATGCGGCCGGGCTGGACGTCCCACAACTCTTTGATGCCGATTCCATAGCTCTGGGGATTGATGTTGTCGAGCTTCTTCGCCGCTACCAGCTTCTTCGTCAACGACCCACGCGTGCCTTCCGCCAGCACCGTGATCTTGGCGCGCAGTTCGTAGCCCGGCGTGAAGTTCACTTTCGGCTTGGCGTTCTTGTCGAGGCCCTTATCTTCCGTGATAACGCCAACGATGCCGTCGCCTTCGCCGCTCGCTTCGCGGCCGCCATTCGAAAAGATAAGCTCCGCGCCGCCAAACTCCTTGAACACATTGACGCCCGCGGCTTCTACCAGCCCGCCGAGCCACTTGGTCAGTTTGCTCAGTGATAAAACATAGTTTCCTTTGTTCTTGAATGGTGGCGGTGTAATCGGAAAACGAAACGATGATCCTTGGGTGAAAAGCAGAGCCGCATCCTCCGTCACCGGTGTATCGAGCGGCGCCGTTTTCTCGAAATCCGGCACCAGTTCCGCGAGCGCCCGTGGATTCAGGATCGCGCCGGATAGCTGGTGCGCCCCAATTTCGCGGCCTTTCTCCAAAACATAGATGTTCTCCGCGGAAAGCTCCGCCCCTGGAGAATGTCCGCCCGCTTCGTTGTGCTTTTTGATGAGGTTCGCCAGGTGCAGCGCGCAGGAAAGGCCGGCAGGGCCTGCGCCAACGATCAAAACATCCGCTCCGAGTTGTTCCCGCTGGGTCATGACGCCGCCATTCTAACAAAAGCAGGCCAATACAACTGTAGGGGCGCCGTCCGCAGCGCCCCTACAAAAATAGAGCGCTGGTCACAGATCTACGCACTCCTGGCTTTTTCCAAGGCTTCGGTGAGAGCGGGCATGATTTCGAAGATGTCGCCCACGACGCCGTAATCGGCGATCTCAAAAATGGGGGCGTTGGAATCCTTGTTGATGGCGACGATCGTGCGCGAGCCCTTCATGCCTACGACATGCTGAATCGCGCCGCTGATCCCGAGCGCGAGATAAAGCTTTGGCGCCACGGTCTGCCCGGAGCTGCCGATCTGCCTCTCCATCGGGAGCCAGCCTTCATCGCAGATCGGCCGCGACGCAGCGATCTCTCCGCCGAGCGATTTTGCGAGCGCCTCCGCCTGCGGGATATTTTCCGGTGCTTTGATGCCGCGGCCAATGGCCACGATCAATGGAGCTTGCGTCAGATCGACGGCCGACTTCGCTTCCTTGAAAAGCTCCAGAGGTTTGGTGCGAATTTGCTCAGCGCTCAACGCCACGGCCACGGCATTGACCGGCGCTTTGCCCGAGGGATGAGCCGCGAGCAAATCCGCGCGGAACGCGCCGGACTGAAACGATGCAAACCACGGTGCTGGCCCCACAAACGTGACATCCGCCGCCGTTTTGCCCTGGAACATTTGACGGATGAACACCAGCTTACTGCCATCATTGCGGTAGCCGATGCAGTCGCCAATCATTCCCTTGCCGAACATCGCCGCAAGCTTCGGCGCAAAATCGCGCACCTGATAGGTGTGGGGAAAGAGCACCAGATCCGGTTTCGAAGATTCGATCACCTGCTTCAGCGCGAGGCAAAAGCCATCCGGCGTGTACGCCTCGAGCAAATCGTGTTCAACGCGCAGAACTTCCGCGACGTTCTTCGCCGCCAGCTCATCGGCAAACGCAGCCACGCCCTTTCCGATCACCACCGCACTTACGGAGCTCGATGTATCCTTGGCAATCTGCTGCGCTGCCGCCAGCGTCTCAAAACTCGCTTTGTTCCACTTCCCCTGCCGCTGCTCGGTGCCAACAAGAATTTTCATGGCTAAATCACCCGCGCTTCAAACTTCAACTTTTCGACCAATTTCGCCGCCACTTCCTTCGGCGTGCCCGTCAAAAACTCCGTCTTTTTCGTTTTCGTGGGCACGTAAATCTTTTCGATCTTTTGTGTCGCAGCGGCCGTCACGCCCAGAGATTCGCGCGGTACGGTGGCGATTTCCTTCTTCTTTGCCGCCATGATGCCCTTCAGCGTGGCGTAGCGCACTTTGTTGATGCCGGACTGAATGGAGAGCACGGCTGGCAGCGGGCACTCCATCCACTGGAACCAGCCGGCCTCGAGCTCGCGTTTCAGTTTCATTTTTCCGTCCTGCACCTCGATCTGCATGATGATGGTCGCGTGCGGGCGGTCCAGCAGGGCCGCCAACAGCACGCCAGTCTGGCCGAAGCCGTGGTCGTCGCTTTGCAGTCCCGTGAGAACGAGATCCACTTGTTCTTTTTGAATGGCTGCCGCCAACGCTTTCGCCGAGCCAAGCGGATCGAGTTGCGCAAAATGGTCATCGGCGATATGAATCGCCCGGTCCGCGCCCTTCGCGAGCGCTTCTTTAATGGTTTGCTTCACACGTTCCGGTCCCATGGAGAGAGCGATCACTTCGCCGCCGTGTTTTTCCTTCAGGCGCAGCGCCTCCTCGAGCGCATAGCTGTCCGGTTCGTTCATCTCGAATCCGATGTCCGACTCTTTAATCCAATTCCCGGCAATGGCCAGCGGTGCGTCTTTCGCCGGAACCTGCTTGATGCACACGATGATGTTCACGGTCTTGATCCTTTCCGGCCTTCTTGAATCTGGGAGCGAAGAACGATCCGCGGGAGCGCGCGGCTCGGGTGAAACCCTATTTTACTTCCCTGACCACCGCTTGAAAATCAGCGCGGCGTTAGTGCCGCCAAATCCAAACGAATTCGAAAGCACGTACTCCACGGAAGCCTTGCGCGCGTGATTCGGCACGTAATCCAGGTCGCACTCGGGGTCCGGATTTTCGTGATTGATGGTCGGCGGCAAGATCTGGTCGCGGAGCGCCAACACGCTAATACCCGCCTCCAAGCCGCCTGCGCCGCCCAGCAAATGCCCGGTCATGGATTTCGTCGAGCTTACCGGAACCTGCTTGGCGCGCTCGCCGAACACCCTCTTCAGCGCGCGCGTCTCGATCACGTCGCCGATGGGCGTCGAGGTGCCGTGCGCGTTCACGTACCCAATGGCATCCGGCGACAGCTTCGCATCCTTGAGCGCCGCCTTCATCACGCGGTATGCGCCGTCGCCATTATCCGCAGGCTGCGTAATGTGATACGCGTCGCCGGACATGCCGTAGCCCACAATTTCCGCCAGGATCGGCGCATTGCGCTTCTGCGCGTGCTCCAGCGATTCCAGGATAAGAATGCCCGCGCCTTCGCCGACCACAAAACCATCGCGCCCGGAATCCCACGGACGGCTGGCGTGCGCCGCATCATCGTTCCGCGTCGAAAGCGCCTTCATCGCCGCAAACCCGCCGATACCCATCGGCGTAATCGTCGCTTCGGTGCCGCCGCAGATCATCATCTCCGCCGCTTCACGCTCGATAATCTTAAAAGAATCGCCAATCGCGTGCGCCGAGGCGGAGCACGCCGTCGCGGTCGCGGAATTCGGCCCGCGGGCGCCGTAGCGAATCGAAATATGCCCCGAAGCGAGATTGACGATTGCGGAAGGAATAAAGAAAGGAGAAATCTTGCCGGGCCCGCCCTGCACCAGTTTCCAATGTTCGCGTTCGATGATGTCGAACCCGCCGATGCCCGAGGAAACGTAAACCCCCACTTCATCAAGGTCCGAATCTTCCGGCTTCCAGCCTGACATCTTCACGGCAAAGTCCGCGCCGGCCAGCGCCACCTGGATGAAGCGGCCCATTTTCTTCAGTTCTTTTTTTTCGATCCACCGGAAGGGGTCGAAATTCTTAATCTCCCCGGCAATCTTGCAGTCAAAGCCGGTCGTATCAAATTGCGTGATGGACGTGATCCCGCTCTGCCCGGCCAAGAGGTTTTTCCAGCTTTCCTCCGTGCCGATGCCCAGCGCGCAGACCAGTCCAACACCCGTTACCACTACCCGGCGAGTCAACTTTCCCTTGCTCCCTGTTGAGGTGATCGTTTCGTGGCTTACTTACCTTTGGAGTGTTTGTCGATATATTCGACCGCATCCTTCACTGTGGTCATCTTTTCGGCGTCCTCGTCCGGCACCTCGATGCCGAACGCTTCCTCGAACGCCATCACCAATTCCACCTGGTCGAGCGAATCCGCCCCAAGGTCGTCCACGAACGACGCCGTGGGCGTCACTTCCGCCTCATCCACGCCGAGCTGCTCGACGATAATCTGCTTTACGCGTTCTTCTACGCTGGCCATTCCCATTCCTCCGCGATTTGCTATCGCTTGATGTGCCCCGCCTGCTGTTGCTCGGGTCGTGCGTCAAGACTCGTTCGGTAAAGCCCGCTTACTAAGATTCGCGACCGCCCGGCGCGGTTGCGGCCCCACTACCCTAAAATTGCTCTCCCGGATAACCTGCCCATTCTAGTTACCCCGCCCCGCCAGGTCAACTTTGAGAGGTCCATTGGCGGCCTACTGCAGTTCTTCAAGCAGTCGAGCCGTACGCGGACCATCAACTTAAACTAATGCCTTTCTGCATTGAGGTGGTCAGAAACAACGAATACCTCAACCCCAGTCATGGAACACTCTTCTGGAGATGCATCGTGAATAGCTATCGCTTGGATAGTCTTGCCAGACCGCTCGGTAAACGTCACTAGATACACCTGATGATACAAGTCCTTACCTATCTTTTCAGACGCCAGGCGCACTGTCTTCGTCTTCGAGAAATCTACACTGGCATTAGTT
>WNFE01002032.1_pt1 | contig 14852 bp, 16 predicted proteins | sample 5400451 | NCBI WGS metagenome assembly WNFE01 (sample SAMN13153344, study PRJNA577476) | soil metagenome | isolation source: 200 cm saprolite under Douglas fir tree site 2 hole 2 | place: USA:California | collected 2015-04-18 | reverse complement strand
CGAAGGGAGCGGTCCTCCCGCCGGCGGTGCGCGAAGGCATCGACCAGGCGCTGGCGGTGGCGGGAACCCTGCCGGCCGACGGTGCGCGCCAGCTGACCCAGTCCGTGCATCAGGCGTTTGACGGCGCCTACTTCACCGCACTTGCCATCGATGCCGCCCTGCTGACAGCCGTAGCCGTCATGGCGTGGCGGGCGCGTGCAGTGCCGCCGCATCGGCTCGTCAAGCCGATGCGCCTGTCGCCCATCACGCCGCCATGATCCGGCGCGCCTGCCGTCCTCGCCCAGCCGAGCAACGCCGGGCTGGTCGGAGGTAGCGGCGCCGGCAAGACCCTGCACCCGCTCACCGCCAGGCAGTGCCCCAGGTGTCGGCATAGGTGACGTCGGCTACCGGCTTGCGGGTGAGCGGTCCGTATTTTCCCGTCGGATAGCCGATCGGCATCAGGGCGAAGGTGGCGGCGTTGTCGGGCATGCCGAGGAGGGCCTTGACCTCGTCTTCGTAGAGGATGTGGTTGGTCGTGATCACCGTCCCGAGGCCCAACGCCCGGCAAGCCAGGATGATGTTCTGGATGGCGGGATAGATGCTGGAACCGCTGATCCGCTGCTGATTGGCGAGGTGGTCGGCGTAGCGCGCCTGCACGTCCTGCGGCAGGCTCGCGCGCTCGGGCGGCTCGCGCTTCATCAGGCACGGCACCAGGATGACCGGTGCGTCGGCCATATGGTCCCAAAGATAGCCGCTGCCCGCCAGGAACCGATCGTATTGCGCCTGGGTCAGGTGCTCGGGCTTGGGCCGCGCGGCGTAGACGGCGCTCATGTAGTCGGAGGCCTTGCGATAGAGCACGCCGAGCTGGCGACGTTTCTCCTCATCGCGCACGACGATGAAGGCCCAGTGCTGCGTATTGCCGCCGCTCGATGCGCGGATGGCGGCGTCGAGAAGGCGGCCGATCACCTCTTGCGGCACCGGGTCGGGCTTGAAACGCCGCAGCGACCGGGCGGTGTAGATCGCCTCGAACAGGCCGATATCGGTCGATGCCGCCGTCGGTGTCGGAGGTGATGTCGTCACAATTCTCTCCTTCAGGACGGCGGCAGTATCTCTTCCTGGGCGGTCGCAAGCCGCGGAGCCAACACGGCCAGAACCAACGCTATCAGAGATACGCCCAGTCCAAATCGCCGATCCATCGAGCCGCCAATCCTCAGAGATATGAGCTTGGTCAGTCGGGTGAGTCTCGGGGCACCACTACTTTTCACGAACAAGCAATATCGCGGGGTTGGCTGCCAATTTTGTCGCACCTCGGCCAATCCGTGGAAAGGTGCGACACTGGCCGCCCGTTTCGTTCTCGGCTCTTCGGCATCAGTAGATGCATTGCCCCGCTCGCCAGGGCTCGCAAGAGGCGGGCTAAACTGCTTTTATTGACGCCTGAAGCGTCGCTCCGACAGCGGTTCTGAATGACAATCACGTGGCCAGCAGCAGGGAGACTCAAGAGATGACACCGGCACCTGCCGCGGGGCTCGATGCTGCGTCGATCCGGGTTCATCGCAAGGGCTCAGGTCCTCTTCTCGTCCTGCTCCATTGTCTCGGCGTCGACCACGGCTTGTGGGACATCGCCGCAGCAGGCCTGGAGGACAGCTTCACCCTCCTCAGCTATGATTTTCCAGGCCACGGAGAGACGCGCGTTCCAGACCGCGGGTACACCATCGAGGACCTCTCCCGACAGCTGACCGCGGTGCTCGCGCGCGAAGGGGTCACGCGTGCCCACGTCGGCGGCATCTCTCTCGGGGGGCTCGTTGCACAGCACTTTGCCGCCACAAACCCGGGGCTGGTCGACCGCCTCGTCCTGATCGACACCACCCCGCGGTACGTCGATGAAGCGCGCCAAATGTGGGTGGAGCGCGCGCGTGCCGCGCGCTCGGCGGGCGTCGCATCGTTGATCGACGGCCTCTTGAAGATCTGGTTCACCGAAGACTTCGCCGCCAAGGCCCCGCCGTCAGTGCGCTATGTGCGTGATCGGTTTGCGAAAGCCTCGGGCGAGGGATACGCGCTCGCCTGCGAGGCTCTGGGCGCCGCCGATTTACGCCCCCTGGCCGCCAGCATCAAAGCGCCGACGCTTATCTTCTGCGGCAAGGACGAGCTGCCGCCCTTCCAGGATGCCGCGCATTGGCTGCACCAGAACATCAAGGGTGCGCAGCTCGAATGGCTGTCGCCCGCCAAGCACGCCTCGGTGCTGGAGCAACCGCAGGAATTCGCCAGTCGTGCCCGCACGTTCCTGAAATCCTGATGCGGTCAAATCCCGAGGAACTTGGCCTTGATCTCGTCGTTGGCCGCCAGCGCTTCGGGGCGGGCGGAATAGACCACCTGGCCCTTGCTCATCACGTGCACGAAATCCACGAGCTTGAGGGCCAGAAAGGCGTTCTGCTCGACCAGCAGGATGGAAAGGCCCTCGTCCTTCAGCTTGCCGATCGCCTCCCACACGCCCTGGATGATAATCGGCGCAAGCCCCTCGGACGGCTCGTCCATGATCAGGCAATCAGGATTTGTCATCAGCCCGCGGCCGATGGCAAGCATCTGCTGCTCACCGCCCGAGAGCGTCTTGGCGCGTTGACGACGCCTTTCCCGCAGGCGTGGGAACAGCGAATAGACACGTTCCAGGTTCCAGCCATGACGATCCGGGTGGCGCTCCGCGACCTGGAGGTTTTCCTCGACGCTCAGCGTGGCAAACACGCGCCGGCCCTGGGGCACGAGCCCTATTCCGCTGCGCACCGTTTCGAACGACGCGATCTCTGTGATGTCCGTTCCCTTGAACACGATCTTGCCGCGGCGCGGTGGATTGAAGCCCATGATCGAGTTCACGAGCGTCGTCTTGCCGACGCCGTTGCGCCCGAGCAGTCCCAGGATCTGCCCCTGCTCGAGTTTCAGGGTCAGCCCCTGAATGACATAGGCGTCGCCGTAATAGGTGTGGATGTCCTGAACTTCCAGCAGCGCCATGGATCAGCCGGTCCCGAAATAGACTTGCCGCACCTTCGCACTGCGGCTGATCTGCTCGGTTGCTCCCGCCTCCAGCACCTCACCGAAATGGAGAACGGAAATATGGTCGGCGACGTCGAAGACGACATCCATGTCGTGCTCGATCAGGAGGATCGCCAGGCTGCGATCGAGGCGCGCGAGAAACTGCACCATCTCGGCGGACTCGCCCGACGAGAGGCCGGCGGCCGGCTCATCCAAAAGCAGGATCTTCGGGTCGCCGGCGAGGCCGAGGACGACCTCGAGCTGGCGCTGCTCACCGTGCGAGAGATTGCGAACTTCAACGTCCTTGCGATCGTGGAAGGCAGTCTGCTCCATGAGCTCGTGGGCCCTGTCGTAAACGTCGCGGTACGACGAAAGCAGGCGCCACATCACCAGTTTCGACCGGCGCAGGCCCTTGATCGCCAGCACCACGTTGTCGAGCACCGTGAGCTTCGGAAACAAGCTGGTGACCTGGAACGTCCGCGCCATTCCGAGGCCGGCGCGCCGGTGGCTCGGCCAACCCGTGACATCCTGGCCGAACAGCAGGACCTGTCCCGCGCTGGCCGGCAAGATGCCGGTGATCACGTTGAAGAGGGTCGTCTTGCCGGCGCCGTTCGGGCCGATGATAGCCTTGCGATCTCCCGGCAGGACTTTCAGATCGACGCCGCGCACGGCGTGGAGGCCGCCGAAGCTCTTGCACAGGCCTTTCAGCTCGAGAACGGGCTGCACCCCGTTCTCTCCGGTCGCCTGGTCCATGTCATTCGCAGAACTTGCACGGCGGATAGTCGCGGCTGTAGACCGGCTGCTTGAGGAATTCCGCCTTGCCGAATTTCCAGAACTGACTGACGTTCGGATAGGTCTTGATCACGGTGTTCCAGAGTTCCTCCTTGTCGTAGCCGAACATCTTCTTCCTCTCGACCTTCTTGATGTAGATGTTGTGCACCGGGTTGCGCATGTCGTCGAGAGTGACCGGACCGCGCACCGCGTCCACCTTGACGGCCGAGATCAGCTTGACGAACTCTTCCGTGCCCGGCCATTTGCCGCCCGTCTGTTTCATGACCTCGCGGATCATCAGCCCGGTCGTGTAGGTGGTCTCCGAGAAGTAGGACGGCACCTTGCCGTACTTCTCGCGATATTTCGTCACGAAGGCCGCGTTCTTCGGCGTGTCCAGCGCCGCGCTGTACTGCAGCGCCGAGACATGGCCGATGACCTCGTCGCCCATGGAGGGCAGTATGAACTCGTCGTAGCTCGTGCCGCCGCCGATCACGGGCTTCTTGTTGCCCGCTGCCGCCAGCTGCTTGGGGAACTGCAGCGACATGGGCCCGACCATCAGCGTGAAGATCGCGTCCGCGTCCTGCTTCATGGTCGGAATGAACGGCCCGAAGTCGATCGTTCCGAGCGGAGGCCAGATCTTCTGGATGATCTTGCCGCCGCAGGCTTCGAATGTCTTCTGGAACCCACCGACGGTCTCGTAGCCGAAGGCGTAGTCGGCCGCGATCGCCACGATGCGCTTGTATCCCTGCTCGCAGGCCCACTCTCCGAAGGGATGGGTCGGCTGGGAGCTGGTCCAGCCGGTGCGCACGAAATAGGGATACTTGTCGGCGTCGCGCTGCGTCAGATCATCCGCCGCCGCAACAGGCGCTATGTAAACCGTCTTCTCACGCGTACTGACCGGCGCCAGCGCGTATCCCGTCGAGGCCAGCACGCCGCCCATGATCATGTGGACCTTGTCCTGGCGGATCAGCTTCTCGGCCTTGAGGACGCCGACCGGCGGCTTGGCCTGATCGTCTTCCAGGATGAACTTGGTTGTCGCGCCGGCGAAGTCGTTCTTGACCTCGTCGGCATACATCTCCCAGCCGTTGACCATGTCCTTGCCGGCTTGGGCGAATGGGCCGGTGATCGGCGCGATGAAGCCGACGCGTATTTCCTCGGCGACGGCGCCCGACATCCCCAGCAGACTGATCGCGATCGCGACACCGCCCGCCACCAGCGTTCTCGACGATTTGACTGTCATGGTCTTTGCTCCACCCCTCGTCAAAACGTTGCTCCTTTGTCAGGTCGCCGGCTTCTTTGCCGCCTCCGGCTTACCGAACAGCGCGCCCGACTGGCGAATGCGTTCGAGAATGCCCATCAATCCGCCGGGGAGATAGAGGATCGTCAGGACATAGACCCCGCCCAGGACATACTGCCACCAGGGCACAAGCGTGCTGAGATACTCGCGTAGGAAGACGACGAACCCCGCTCCGATCGCGCCGCCCACCAGCGTTCCCGGGCCGCCCAGGACCACCATCAAAAGTGCGTCCACCGAAGTGGTCAAAACCACATCTTCAGGACTCACGTGGCCATTGGCGTGGGCCCAGAGTACCCCCGCGAGCCCGCCGAATCCACCGGCAATGACGAAGGCGATATATTTGTGCAACCATGTATTGTACCCGAGAATCCGCATGCGAACTTCGCGCTCTCGAATGCCTTCCAGGCTTCGCCCGAACGGCGATTGCACCAGGACGTAGAGCATCAGCAGCGACACGACGAAGAAGCCGAACACCACGTAGAAGTAGGTGACATCGTTGGCGAGCTGAATTCCGAACGCCGGCCGGCCGGGCAGGTTGATGCCATTGTCCCCGCCGGTCATGGAGTTCCAGCGGTAGGCCAAGCCCCAGACGCACTGTCCGAACGCAAGCGTGATCATCAGGAAATACACGCCGCTCGCACGAATGGCGAACAGGCCGAAGAATGCCGCCGTCGCCGCGCCGAGCAAAATGCCCAGCACGATCACGAGCCAGAAGCTCCAGCCCAGACCGAAATTATACTTGGTGGCCAGGATCGCGGTCAGGTACGCGCCCACGCCCAGATAGGCTGCCTGCCCGAGCGAGGGCAATCCGGCAAAGCCGAGCAGGATGTCCAAGCTCATGGCCAGGATTGCAAGGATCAGCGCCCGCGTGATCAGAAGGATGACGAATGAATTGGTGAAGGGCGCGACGATCCCGAGGGCGAGCAGAAGCCCGACGACCACCCATACCTTGTTGCGGCCGGTCATCGCGCTCGGTCACTCCCGCCCGAACAAGCCGGTCGGCTTGACCGCCAGGATCAAGGCCATCGGCGCGTACAGCGAGAAATAGGAAATCTCGGGAAACAGGGCCTTTCCGAAGTTGTCCGCGATCCCGACCAACAGCGCGCCAATCGCCGCGCCCCCCAGGCTTCCCATCCCGCCGATGATCACCACGGCGAAAGCGATAGGCAGAATCTGGAAATCCAATCCCGGATAGACTCCGAGGAAGGCGCCGCCGATCACGCCTCCCAAGGCCGCCAGGAACGCACCGAGGGCAAAAATGAACATGGAAATGCGCGAGGTATCGATGCCCACGCCGCGGGCCATTTGCGCATCGTCCACGGTCGCACGAACCGCGGCACCCAAGCGCGTCCTCTCCATGACCAGCCACAGGCTCACGCCGATCGCCGCCGCCACGCCGATCATGAAAATCCGGTAGCCCGGCAAGTACAGTCCGCCGAGGACCACGCTCTTCGTCAGGCCCGCTGGCGGAATGATGTCCATGTTGTCGCCGCCCCAGATGTCCAACGCCGCCTGCTGGAAGAGGAACGCGAAGCCGACCGTCAGCAGCACCTGCCGCAGCGGGTCGAACCCCAGGGGACGCAAGAAGATGCGCTCCATCAACAAGCCCAGCAGCGCGACGGTCAACGCCGCTACAGGGATCGCCAGCGCCCACGAGCCCGTCGTCCAGATCACCGACAGCGCGACATAGCCGCCCAGGAGGAAGTAGGAGCCATGCGAGAGATTGACGATCCGCATGACGCCGAAGATCAGCGAGAGGCCGCTACCCAGCAGGAATAGAAGGGCGCCGTAGGAAATTCCGTTGAAGGCCTGGATCAGCCAGAAGCGTATGTCCACTGCCCCATTTCCCCCCTTGTCCTTGGGACGGCGGAGACAGCTTACCTCAGGACCAGGTCAACCGACATGGCCATGCCCTCGGATTGGGCGCGACTATGGCCTTGAGTTCTTGTCGCCGGCGTTCTGGGTCTGAGCACGTCGGGAAGCCTTGGCTATCGCCCGTTGCGGCAAGTGCTTGACCGACCATGCTCGACGTGGTGCGTTTCGGGCACACTCCTTTCAGGCCGATGGCCTACCGGCATGACCGAAGCGATCGCAGATCTCGAGCACTTGCAGCGCCGGGCCTCCGCCTTGACGACGCACGCCGAGGCGCGGGCGCGGGCCTACCAGCGCTCGACCTGGATCAGGTTCGTCGGGGTGTTCTTCCCCGTCCCGTTCGTCGTGGTGCTCTTCCGCCTCAGCATCGATGCCTGGGCCTACTACGTCGCCGGCGCGCTGTTCATCGTCTCGGCCGCGGTGCTCTACACCATCGATGGCGCCGCGTCGGACAAGGTCGACGCGGCAGCCAAAGCCGCGGCGAAAGCGCAACAGGCCTACGACGAAGCGCGGCGGACGGTAGGCAGCCAAGCTGCAGGACGCTAGGATTGCGACGATGCCCTTTTTGACGAGGCGATCGATGCGGTTCGATATCGATGACTTCGTTCAGCGTTGCCGGAACGCTGTCGAGCAAAGCGACAGCCATATGGCCGTTCGAGAGATCGTGGCCGAGGCCGTTGCCGATCCGGCAAGCATCATCGAGGCGCTCGGCGAGCCGAAAGCGAGCGGCATCCATCAGATATTCCGCTCGGACAGGCTGACGATCCTGAACATCGCCTGGCCGCCCTTCATGACGATCCATCCGCACAATCACAGCATGTGGGCTGTCATCGGTGTCTATTCCGGCTGCGAGGACAACATTTTCTGGCGGCGGCGCGGCCCCGTGATCGAGGCCGCCGGCGCCAAGTCGCTGAGGGTCGGCGATGCAGCGCCGCTCGGCCGCGACATCATTCATACGGTCACCAACCCGATCGGCCGGATTTCGTCGGCGCTGCAGATCTACGGCGGCGATTTCTTTGCGGCGCCGCGCAGCGAGTGGGATCCCGAGACGTTGCGGGAGCAGCCCTTCGACTTGGCGAGGACCACCAAGTCGTTCCGCGATGCCGCCGCCCGCTTCGGCGACGGCGGTTAGAGCCTGTTCATGGTCTTCCGGACCGCGCGCGTCTCGCGCGCTCATGAGGCGCGCGGGACGCGCGCGGTCCGGAAGAGGATGATTTCGCGCGGCTCTACGTTCCCGCCGACGGGCACGGCAAAAGGGGTGCCCATTTCTCCGGCTTGAGCTCGCGATACTCGATCCACGGTCCGGTCTCGGCAAAGCCGCCATCGAGCGTGCCGACGTCGCTCACCCAGTAGCCGAACGAGCGGCGGTTCGCATCGAAGCGCCAGACTCCGACCACGACCTCGCGGGCGACATGGCCCGAGAGGCGGGGAACGAAGAGCAGGACCGGCACGTCGTCCTTGGGCGCCGTGTGCATCGGCTGCCAGCCGGCCAGCCCGTCACGCAGCCGCTCGATCTCGGCCGCGGCCTGCCACCTCGGGTCGCGCTCGAGCACGCGCAGCTCGTCTTCGTTCGGACCGTCCGGTCGCGCCGGCATTTGGTGGGAGGCCAGACAATGGGCGCGCAGTTCCTCGACAATATCCGTCATCGACCGCTCTTCGACCTTAGTGCGCCAGCGCCGCCTCGCTCACCGGATCGCCGGCGATGCGGCTGTGCCACATCACCCGGGGCTGGGTCATGTCCCACGGCGTCGCCTGGTGCAAGAGGCAACGATTGTCCCATACCACGGCGTCGCCAGCCGTCCAGTCGTGATGGTAGATGCGCGGCGGCTGGCAGGCGAATTCGACCAGCTCCTGCAAGAGCCGCTCGGACTGCGCCTTGTCCAGGCCCGGAATGTTGTGGGCATGGCGGCCGATCAGCAGCGACTTGCGGCCGGTCTCGGGATGGGTTTTCACCAGCGGGCGCAGCGGCACGGGGCCATCGTGGAAGCCGTAGCCGCTATATTCACCGTCGGCCTTCGTGGCCTGATGGCCGAGCTTGGACTGGCTGTAGTGCAGCGAATGGTGGGCGCTCAGTCCCTCGATCTGGGCCTTGAGACCGTCATCGAGCGCGTCGTAGGCCGCGCGCATGTCGGCAAAGCCGGTGCGGCCACCGACGCTCGGCACGATCTCGGCGCTGAACACCGCGCCCTTGGCCTGCACCGGCATGTAGGTGCTGTCGCAATGCCAGCCCATGTTGCCTTTCAGCACTTTCATCATGTCGTCGTTGTCGGCTTCGCGGCGCAGGCTGCCGTCTGCCTTGACGTTGCTGAGCGCCGCCATCTCGAACTCGAGCGGCCCGAAGCGCCGGGCGAAGGCGATCTGCTGGTCGCGCTGAAGATGCTGGCCGGGGAAGATCAGCAGCGCGTATTTCAGCCAGGCGGCGTAGAGCTCGCGCCAGGTGGGCTCGTCGAGCTCGGTCACCTTGATGCCCCTGACCACGGCGCCGAAGGTGGCGTCGAGCGGTTGGATATCGAGCGTGCGTGCCATGTCGGGTCCTCCCGGTCGCAGGAAGTCTAGTCCCGTCAAGGCAGATTGACGATCTCCACCCAGTTGGGATTTTTGCCCATCGGATATTGCTTGAGCTTGGTGAGCTTGCCGGTGGCGGGATCGATGGCGTAGCTGGTGAGCGAGTCGGACAGTTGGCCGACCGCCAGAAGATATCGGCCGGTGGGGTCGATGGCGAAGCCGCGCGGCTGCTGCTCGGTCGCCGTATGCTCGATCAGCGTCAGGGTTGCGTTCGTCGGGTCGACCTTGAAGGTCGCGATCGTGCTGGTGCCGCGCTCCGTGGCGTAGAGGAACTTGCCGTCCGGCGTCAGGTGCAGGTCGGCGGCCCAGATCTTGTCGGGCTTCTTTTCCGGCAGGGCGCTGAGCGTCTGCTCCTCCTTGAGCGTGCCGGTCTTGGCGTCGTAGGCCAGGACATAGACCGAGGCGTCGAGCTCGTTCAGCAGGTAGACCCGTCCGTTGGTCGGGTGGAAAACGAAGTGTCGCGGGCCGGCGCCCGCCTTCACTTGCGCCGCCGGCGGATCGTTGGGCGAGAGCGTGCCGGTTGTCGCATCGAAGCGGAATTGCTTGATGAGGTTGCCGCCGAGGCTGGTCGCCAGCACGAAGCGATTGCTCGCGTCGGGCTGGATGGCGTGGGCGTTGGGCTCGGTCGGCACGACCTGCTTGGCGGGCTGCACCGTGCCGTCCGGCGCGATCGGATTCACGGTCACCTTGTGGTTGGGATAGGAGGCGGCCAGCAGAAAGCGACCGGTACGGTCGGTGGCGATGTAGGCCATGCTGCCGTCGAGCGGGCCGTTGGCCACATGGCCGAGCTTGCCGCTGGCCGGATCGATGCGGAAGCTCGCCGCCACCATCGGCTCGCCACGCGTGGCGGCGAACAGGAATTTCTTGTCCGGGCTTATCGCCATCGGCGTCGACCCCGCCGTCTTGGCGATGCCGGGAATCGTCACCTTTTCGACCGGGGTGAGATCGCCGTTCTGCGGATTGAGCTGAAGGACGTGGATTTCGTTGCTGTCGGTGCAGCCGACATAGACGAACGTCGCGGCGCTCGCCGGCACCACCGTGGCCGCGAGCGCAAGTGCGGTGGCGAGCGCCACGACCGGACCCTGTCTTGTTGCCATGTTCCCTCCCGGGAAAGCCGTTCATTGCCTGAACGATCGATGGCCGACGCTGATCGCGGCGATGTGCGCTGTCAAGATTGGGCCAGGCAAAGAAACGGCCGGGATTTGCCCGGCCGTTTCTGCGAGCGGACGGTTCGCTCGTCGCCCTACTGGACGACGATCTCGACCCGGCGGTTCTGCGGCTCGCGGACTCCGTCTCCGGTCGGCACCAGCGGCTGGGACTCGCCACGGCCGATCACGGTGATGGCCGTCGCCGGCACGCCTTCGCGGACCAGCGCGTCCTTGACGGCATTGGCGCGGCGCAGCGACAGCGCCATGTTGTAGCTGTCCGGTCCCGAGGTATCGGTATGGCCGGTCGCGGTGATGCGCGCGCTGCCCTTGGTCTTGAAGGCCTGCGCGGCCTGGCGGATGGTGGCGAGCGCCTGGTCGGAGATGTTCGACCGATCCCAATCGAAGAACACCATGAACGACGGCGGGGCGACGGCCGCCGGCGCCGGTGGCGGCGGCGGTGCCATCTCAGGCTGGCCGAACTTGTAGCTCAGACTGAGCAGGGCCATGATGTTGTTGTTCTGGTAAGCGAGGCTGCTACTGGTCGTGCCGTAGTAGCGGCCCTCCAGGCCGATGCGGAGCGCCGGCGTCGCGTTATAGCCGACACCCAGGATGCCCTGGTAGGCGAACTGCGTGCTGCAGAGACTGCAGCCCTGGATGGTGGAATCGACGAACGCGATGCCCGCGCCCGCGCCGAGATAGGGCGTGATGGTGGCGCCCGGGAAGAAGTCATAGAGCAGGTTGGCCATGACCGAGACCTGGTCGATCCTGCCGCGCACATTGGCAAAGCCCGTGGGGAAGGCCACCACGCCGGTGCCGGTGTTGGAGTGGTACAGGGCCTCCACCTCGACGCGGGGACCGACGAAGTCGTAGCCGATCTTGCCGCCGGCGGCCCAGCCGGTATCCATCTGGTAGGTGTTGGTGTTCAACAGCCAGTTCGCGGCACCCTCGGCGCCGATATAGAAGCCGGGATAGGTCGGTCCGGCGGAGCCGAACCACGACGACGACTGGGCCTGAGCCGCCATCGGAAGGGCCAGGACTGCCGCAGCAGCCAGAAGTGCCTTCTTGGTCATGGACAGGGTTCTCCTCGTTCGAGCGCAAGTACTCGACCAACGAGGGGCCAAGACCGGGGTTGCCCGCGGTCACGGGTTCCGGCCTTTAACCGCCGGGCGTGTTGCAGCCTTGCAACACAACCGCCAACCGCAGACCTACTGCATAAACCAGCCGTGGCTCACGACCATCGATTGGCCGGTCAGGGCAGTGCTCTTGGCGGCGGCGAAATAGAGAACGGCATCAGCCACTTCGTCGGTGGTCGTGAACTGGCCATCGACCGTGTCCTTCAGCATGACGTGCTTGATGACGTCGTCCTCGCTGATATTGAGCTCCTTGGCCTGCTCGGGGATCTGCTTGTCGACCAGCGGCGTGCGCACGAAGCCGGGGCACACCACGTTGGCCGCCACGTTGTATTCCGCCCCTTCCTTGGCCAGCACCTTGGCCAGGCCGATCAGTCCGTGCTTGGCGGTGACATAGGGCGCCTTGAGCTTGGAGGCCTCCTTGGAATGGACCGAGCCCATGTAGACCACGCGGCCGTAGCGGGCGGCATACATGTGCTTCAGGCAGGCCTTGGTGGTGAGGAAGGCGCCGTCGAGATGGATCGATAAAAGCTTCTTCCAGTCGGCGAACGGGAAGTCGACCAGCGGCCTCACGATCTGGATGCCGGCATTGCTCACCAGCACGTCGATCCGCCCGTACTTGGCCATGGTGTCGGCGATGCCCCTCTCGACCTGGGCCTCGTCGGCGACGTTCATGGCGACGGCGAAGGCATCGGCGCCCCCCTTGTCTTTATAGAGGGCCTTGATCTCCTGGGCCGTGGCGTTGGCGGCGTCGAGATTGAGATCGGCGATGACCGGAATGCCGCCCTCGGCCGCGAGTCTCAGCGCGATTTCCTTGCCGATGCCACTGGCCGCGCCGGTGACGATGGCAACTCTTCCTGTGAAGCGGGACATGAGGCGATCCTTTTGTGGTTGGCGTTGCTACGGCGTGGACACATCGTCAAATCAGGCTCCTCTCCCCCGCTAGGGGGAGAGGACGGGTGAGGGGGATAGGCACATCGTTACCCCCTCACCTAGCCTCTCCCCCTAGTCGCGCCTGTGAAGGCGCTGAGGGAGAGGAATTTGAGATGTGTCCACCGCAAGGTTCACTGGGCCAGGTAGTCGAACACGACTTCACCAAGGCCCAATGTCAGGTCGGTGACGAAGTGGCTGGCCGAGAGGACTTCCAATACCGGCAAGCGGTTCACGTCGCACATGGCGTGGTCGAAGAACTGCAGGGCGGCCGGGCCGGACCACGCGCCCTTCACCGTCACGTCCTCGAGGTAGTAGCGCACCAGTTCGCAGATGCGCGGCGTGCAGTCGACGTGCGGGATGATCTTGATCATGAAGCCGGGCTTGGCCAGGCTCTTGAGCAGCGGCGCGGGATCGAGCTCGCGGTGCTTGTAGCCCATGGTGGCGCTGACGCAGAGCACCGAGCCGTAGTGCAGGGTGCACAGCAGAGTCTCGTTCTCGTGGCAGACCTTCGGGCTGGCGAGTTTCTTCGGGAACCCCCAGATCTCGCGGCCGCCGGCGATCGGCGAATTGTCGTCGAGATACATCGCGTGCACGTAGCCGCCTTCCTGCACCGTGCCGTCCTTGTCCTTGAAGCGCACCGGGATCACCTGGCCGGTCTCGGTGTAGTCGCCGAAGCCGGTCGAATCGGGCATGCGAATGAACTCGTAGTTCACCGTGTCGCCCACCACCTCGAGCGGCTCGGGCACGACCGAGCGCAGGCGCGCGGGGTCGGTGCGGTAGGTGATGACGACGAATTCACGGTTGTAGAATTTATAGGGACCCCTGGGATATGCCGGATCGTTGAGCGGCATGGCGAAGGCGTTCTTGCGCACATCGGCTAGCTTCATTTCTCTAATTTCTCCTGCTCGCGACCCTGGTCCTTGAGGTCGAAGATAAAAACCCCGTCGGGGCTTTGCGGACGTTGCAGCACCTCGGGATGACGCAAGGTGTGTTCCATGTCGCTGTAACCGGTCTTCCAGTGCTCCTCCATCGTGCGGCGGGAGAATTCGAAGTCCTTCGAGGCGCCCTCGTAGTTCTTGGCGTGATAGATCAGGTGGATGATGTTGTAGACCTTGGTGTCGGCCGCCTGCGCCAGCAATTCGGCCTCCGGCGTCTGGCGCAGCTCGGGGCGCATCTGCTCGAGGAGCTTGGCCGCGGCGCGGCGCAGCGCCTGCATCTTGCGGAAGGTGGTGGTGCCGGCGCGGGTGCGGCTCGAATAGCGGATGTCCTTCTGGCGCGTGTCGACCTCGATCATGTCGCGCGGCAGCTCGCCGCGCGCGCTCCACAGATCGACCTGGAAGGCCAGCGTGTCCTCGCGCGGCCGGGCGTCGAGCACCCATTGCAGCGGCGTGTTGGAGAGGATGCCGCCGTCCCAGTAGAACTCGCCATCGACCTCGGTGGCGGGAAAGCCCGGCGGCAGCGAGCCGCTGGCCATGACATGGGCCGGTCCGATCTTGTGGGTCAGGCTGTCGAAGTAGGTGAGGTTGCCGGTCTTGACGTTGGTGGCGCCGACGCTGAAGCGGATCTCTTTGGCGTTGATGCGGTCGAAATCGACCAGCCGTTCGAGCAGCGTCTTGAGCGGCGCGATGTCGTAGAAGGCAAGGTTTCCGGGGTTGCCGGCCGGCAGGAAGATCGGCGGCGGGATGCGCGGCTTGAAGAAGTTCGGTGCGCCCCACAGCAAGGTCCCCATGGCGCGGAACTGGTTGACCATCTGGCGCTGCAGATCGTTGGCGAGCTGCAGCCCGGCGACATAGGGGATGCCAAGCGGTGGCGCGGTCACGGTCTCCCAGAAGGCGCGCAGCTGGCCGACCCGGCGCTCCGGCGGATTGCCGGCGATCAGCGCGGCGTTGATGGCGCCGATCGAGATGCCGGCGACCCAGTCAGGATGAAGATCTGATTCGGCCAGCGCCTGGTAGACGCCGGCCTGGTAGGCACCGAGCGCACCGCCGCCCTGCAGGAGCAGGGCGATCCGTTCGAACTCCGGTCGCGCCCGCGGTCCGTTGGGACCGGAACCCGCCACCGACGGCGATGTCATGAGAGGTCTCCTTGGCGGCATCGTCGCCGCAGCGCTGATCTCTGCCGCGTCGGCGGCGCGAG
>WNFE01002031.1_pt1 | contig 14853 bp, 14 predicted proteins | sample 5400451 | NCBI WGS metagenome assembly WNFE01 (sample SAMN13153344, study PRJNA577476) | soil metagenome | isolation source: 200 cm saprolite under Douglas fir tree site 2 hole 2 | place: USA:California | collected 2015-04-18 | reverse complement strand
TTCATGTGAATCTTCACTGCCGAGTGGCGTCCTCGCATCTGCACCGACCTCGAGCCAATGTTGAGAGGGATGTTCACTTCAAGAAAGAACTGGACTTCCTGATCTACATGCGTCGGCTGGCTGCTGGCGTGAAACCCTGCTAATGCGTCAAGTTTGCCACAGAGATAGCCGCATGATCTTGCTAATCCTCTTTCTGCTAGCGGTGGTCTTACTAACTGTACGTTTCTGGTCTACCAGTAGTTTGAACGAGATCATGAATGCATGTGCTGCCGCAGGGGAGTCGCGGGGTCCAGTAGCAGCCACCACAAGTTCGCAAACGTCCCCGCCGCTCTATCTCGGCCTTAACGCCTATCGCCACCTGAATAAACTTTCGTATCTGGAACTGGGAGATCGGGTTGAGGGCGCATCGACCGCTGATCCTGGTGGCAGCAACGCTGATAATACGCACGTGGTGCGTGTCTTGCCAGATGGTGAGCATGTTCTCTTTGATCAGTTGGGACCGGGCATCATGACATTTATGCGTATGCAAGAGAACTATGGCGGCCCCTGGAATCTCTCGTTGGATGGACATTTCACGACTACCGTGAACGCAAGTGCTCTTGGACAAACGAACCCGTTCAGTGGTCCGGCAAGCACCTTCCCCTACCCGCTTTCCCTGAATCCGCAGCAGAGCCAGGGTAGCAGTATTGTGGCCACATCCATTCCATTTCAGCAGCGCATGCAGTGGACATCGCAGCATGTCAACGGCAACTTCTACGCGCTCTATCGTAAACTGCCCTATGGGAGCACGCTTCGTACCTGGAACGGCCAGGAGCCGGTGAACGATGTGGTTCGCCTTTTGCGCTGCGCTGGAAGTGATATTGCGCCTCAATCGATCTCTCAACAGCAGGGCAATCTTACACTTGCGGCTCAGAGGGAAACACCTGTGGTAACGCTCAATGGTCCCGCTCAAATCCGCGCGCTGGAGTTTCAGGTGCCTCCACAGAAAGTGATAGGTTTTGGCAACGCGCGCCTGCTGATCTATTGGGATGGTGAAACGCATCCAAGTGTCAATGCGCCTATCAAATTCCTGGCGGGAGATGGCGCAGGTATCTATTTTCCCAGGAATCGCCAGTTGGTGCAAGGTTGGATTGCTGGAATGAGTCAGGATCAAACAGGGGCGATGAACATTCATCTCTACTGGCCGATGCCTTTTTCCTCGCGCGCTCGCATCGCTATTCTGGCCGATTCTCCCCTCAATGGTATTCGTTGGAGTGTGCGCTATGAGCCGTTCCCTGATCCGCAGCAGTGGTGGGGAACGTTTCACGCTACCTATACCGGGGTGGTCCAACCGCGACCTGGACAGGATATGACCTTTCTGGATGTCAAGGGCAGTGGCAAGCTGGTTGGCACCGTGATCAACTTCTCCGTGCCGGATAGCGCGCTTGAGGGCGATCCACATATCTACCTGGATGATAGCAAGACGCCTCAAATCGCGGTCACCGGTACCGAAGAGTGGGGCCTGGGTGGGAACTACTGGAACGGGGGACAGCAGGTTTCGCTTCCCCTGGGCGGCTTGCCGAGCAGTATCAATAATCCACCCGGCACGAATATCGACGGGGCTGCGCTCTACCGCTTCCTGATCGCGGACAGTATTCCGTTTAATCGTCATCTGCTTGTGCGCTGGGAGCATGGCGGGAGAGATGAAAGCACACATCCCTATCGCGCCACCATGTTGTGGTATGGTACGCCGACGCAAACCGCTTTGCTCAGTGATAATGTGTTGCCAGTAGTGCCTGCCAGCCGCCTTGCACATCATTATGTGGCAACAGGCGAGCATACCTACCAACTATCCGCCGCCTATGAATACCTTGTCCATACTCCGTTGATTACCGCGACAGGGACCATATTGACAGGGGCAGCCAGCTTTACGATGCAGCTCGACCCGCGCAATGTTGGCGCATTCTTGCGCCGCACCTTCGACGATTGTATTGGCAACCAGGGCGCGAATATCTATCTTGATAGCAGCTTCGCAGGTACGTGGTATGATGCTGGCGCATCAAATGGGGTAGGCGTTGATGGGCACCAGCGTTGCTGGCGCGATGAAGATTTTCCTCTGCCTGCTTCTCTGACCGCCGGTAAATCATCGGTAAATGTGCGCATCGTGTTCTTGCCCACAACCAACCCGCAGAATGGCGATTGGACAGCTTTTCGCTACTCAATGTACAGTTTTGTCCTGCTTGCATTGCCTTCTCCTTGACCCCTCACTGCCTGGGCGAGCCGCCTGCGGCGGCGAGAAGCTCTGAATAGTTACGATGCTTCTATATTACCAGCCTGAGCGCGGCCAAGATAGGTAGCCCTAAGTCGTTAGAAAAGTTGATATATGCTAGATAGTTCTTTTTCATATCTCATAGATAGTAAATACTTCACTCTACAAGACACAGCGCGTGACAGGCAGACAAATTAGGCCACCCCTACTTCTCGATAAGAGGATGCTTCATTTTGCAAAGAAAATAAGGAGCGCATCCTTTCTGGTACTTACGGGAGCAAAGCCTTTCTCAGGCTCATGGAGATGGATGATAGAGGGTAAGTGATAAAAGAGAAACGCTCGTTTCCCCTTGCAGTTATCTGGTTAGATTAGACCACGATCACATAAAAATAGTGCAACTTACAATCTATAGTAAATTCCACTATAGCTCGACGTAACCGACGGGCATCGACCCATCGGTCGCACCTGGCACGTATCCCGCTGGAAAAACTCTGCTCTGGTAGAGGCGATCTTCTTCTCTTCCAGGAACACGCTGCCACTTCCTCACCTCGAGATGATCCGTTCGCATCTGCCCTTGAAGATCCGCTGCTGGTGTCTCTACCTGGCCACCCTCAAGCCGTAGCTGATCCTCGCTGGAAGATCCCGCCCTCTGCATGGGCAACCGTGCTCCAGCGGGTCGAGCAGGGGGAACCGCTCCGTCACATCGCGTGTGATTACGGCGTATCGTATGAGGCGGTCCGGCGTGTACTGCGTGCCGCTCGTCGCTAAGTGGGACGTGTGAGCACGGATCACCCACGTGGCCAGTATACCGCACGCAGCGTCTGCATGGGCAGGCAACGGATGGAGCAGGTCCGTCGTGTGCTCCAGGTCCATCTTCACACGACAAGTGTATCGCGGGAGGGCAGACCCATCACAGGAAGCACCTGGCTCGGGAACGGAAGCCAGGCGGGAAGCAGGTGTGCCTCAGTGCGCATTCAACTGTACCATCGATCGTGATAAGGACGCGCGTCGTGTTTGCTTCCTGGTTCACGAACGGATATTGAAAGTTGAGTAACCAGCACAGCGGAACACCGCCTCACTGATACACAGCAGCATAGCAGGTGAAAGCCGGTCACACCTGGACAAAAGGCGGATTGCACGTGGGGAACAGCCGGAACAGCCGTCGTGATCTGGACAACCATGGCCTTCCTGTAGGCTGCGAGACCCTGGTAAGAAGGCGGGAAAAGACGGATCGCACCGACGACATTCGAGGGTGAAACCTGTCTCTTTTGAGAACGGACGTGCTATGTAGCCAGCACAGGTACCTCGCTGGCGGCCTACTTCACTAAATTGGTGAAGGCCGTTTTAATTATCGCTTAACAGAAGCGGTAGTACAGCCAAACGCAAGAACGAATAATCTCAGGAGAAAAGCGATGACCTTTGTAGAGGGAAGCAGAAAGAGTCGTTTCCATACTCCTAATTATGCCATACTATTTAACCATTCGTATAGGTTGCCATTAAGTTGACAATACCTGTCTGAGGGTACGGATGGAAAAGGGTCTCACAGGACACCTCGCCAGCCGTCTACTCTACCATATCACCCCGATAAGTTGACAATACCATCGCATGGCCTTCCTCCTACTGTCTTTCTCCCTCCGCTTCCAGCACTTTGCCTACTACCTTCTCAAGCGTCTGTACGGTCCATTGGTCCTTGATTGCGGCCATCACTTGAGGAGCAACAGAGTTCTCCAGTTCAGCGAGGAGCCGCCCTGCCTTCTCCCTCGTCCCGGCGCTGCTTGCGAGATGCTCAAGGGAATGGCCGAGCACTTCGAGGGCTGATTCCCTCTCACCCTTTGCTACACGGACCTGCGCGACCACGACCAAGGCATCGAGAACGAGTGGCACGATTTTCGCCCCCCATGCTACCTCCAGGGCTTCAAGGGCATATCGTCTTGCCTCTTGGTAGGCACCTGAGGCATACGTCCCATGTGCGAGAGAGCTGAGCGTTATAGTGATCCCCCATGTTTCACCGGTTGTCTTGAGCAATGCCAGGCTTTCTTGCAGCAATTGATATGCCTCCAAAGGATCGCCCATGTAGTAGATGGCCGTGCCGAGGGCGCCAAGGGCAAGCCCTATGCCCCAGAGATGATCGATTTCCCTGCTCAGTCTGAGACTTTGCCGGGACAAGTCCTGCGCTTCGGCATAGTTCCCCTGGGCACAAGCAACCCTGGCGAGAAAGCTACCACAAATTTCAGTCAGGCGCTGGTCACCCACCGTTTTGAACAGCTTCAGGGCCTCGCGTATCAAGCGATCTGCCTCCTGGTACTCTCCGAGCGCGTGGGCAACGACACCCAGATTGCCAAGAGTCCAGCCCTCGCCCCATCGATCGCCGCTGGCTTGCTGAATCGTCAGGCTTTCTTGCAGGAACTGCCGCGAACGCGTGTAATCTCCCATGATATGGGCGGCCATTCCCAGCGAAGTGAGTGGGTTTATTAACTCCCCAAGTGCTCCATAACGGCGTAGGAGGTTCAGGCTCGTCTGCAAGACGTCACTCCCCTGCTCATAGCGACCGGAAGCAAGATAGAACCATCCTAATCCTGCCAGTGCTTGTCCACGTACGATATCTTGCTGCATTGCTGGTTCCTCGGTCCCCTCGCCTTCATCTTCTAGCTCCTCTATCACCAACCTGAAGGCTTCTGCTCCTTCTTGAAACCACCCCTGAATATTATAGAAATCCAGGAGACTCCGCAGCGATTGCTTTAGCTGCGGAATCTTCTGCTGGCTAACTGCCCACCGCCAAGCCTGGCGGATGTTCTCAATTTCTGGCCGCAGCTCGTCAAGAGCCACACGCTGGAGTTTTCCTCTCAGATGCATCCTTCGCTGCTGGAGAAATTGGCTGTAATAGTCACAGTGACGATCGAGCACGACGACTTGTTCTTCTGGTGTCTCCTGAAGTTTCATTGCAGCATACTGCCGTATGAGTTCGTGCATGTCGTAGCGCCCCGTCGCACCTCGGCGCATGAGTGATTTATCAACGAGTGCTGCCAGATGCATAAGCGTTGTACCGATCACCTGCTCCGCTGCATCACGCCGAAACCCCCCTCGAAAGACGGACAATTGCCGGAACACGCGCTGTTCTTCAGAAGAGAGAAGGCTCCAAGAATGGTCAAAGACGGCCCGCATACTGCGATGCCGCTGTGTTGCTCCCCACGATAGAGGAGGCAGAAATGCCAGGCCCCGCTCGATCTCCTGCACAATCTCTACGCATGAGATCACCCGCACCCAAGCGGCAGCCAGCTCGATCGCCAGCGGCATTCCCTCAACCAGCTGGCATATGCGTACTACGGCAGGGAGGTCCTCCGAGGAAATCGTGAAGCCGATTTGTGCTCGACCTGCACTCTGTAAGAACAGTTGCATCGCACTGTAGGTCTGGCCATCAGCATGCTGATTTCCTGGAGGAAACAGCAGTCCGGAAAGTTCCATGACCCATTCTCCCTCGACATTGAGCCGTTCCTGTGAGGTGACCAGGATAACGACGCTGGCTGCTTGTTGGATGATATCGGCCACGAGTTCTCCTCCATCGAGGAGATGCTCAAAGTTATCGAGGACCAGTAGTAACCTCTTCTTACGCAGATAGTCGAGGAGTTGCATTTTTGGACTTCCGGTGTCATAGAGTGAAAGCTGAAGCACATCTGCGATGGTCGAGATCAGAAAATCAGCCGAGCTCACGGGCGCGAGAGGGACGAAATAGACTCCGTCAGTAAACGTCTCAAGCTGTTCCTCGGCAGCTTGGAGCGCTAGCCGCGTTTTGCCGATGCCGCCGGGACCACAGAGCGTCACCAGCCGCACGTCAGCCCGTTGCAGGAGCGTGAAAAGGGTGGTCAGCTCCTCCTTCCGTCCAATCAGCGTCGTAGGTTGCACCGGTAAGTTGTGGGATCGGCTTGACTGGGTGCGGAGCGGCGGGAAATTGCTTGGCAGATCAGAGGCAACAATCTGAAAGATGTGTTCTGGACGAACAAGGTTGGTCAGGTGGTATTCCCCCAGATCGCGTAAGCTCACACCGGTTGGCAAGACATCACGCACCAACTCCCCAGCCACAAAAGAGAGGAGTATCTGACTCCCATGTCCAGCACTCAGGAGCTGTGTAGCGTGGTTGAGTGTCGGACCGACGTAATCACTCTCTTGTATCTCAGTGAAACCAGTATGCAGAACCATCCGCGCCCGCAATGGACCAATTCCATCCCAATGCTTGGCCTGGATGGCACGCTGAGCAGCCAGTGCAGCCGTGAGAGCCTCTGCGACGTTGACGAAAACGGTATACATGGCATCTCCAACGGTTTTGAAGATGCTCCCCTTATGAGCAGCAATCATTTCAGGCAGGAGAGCACTATAGTGAGCATGAGCCATCTTCGTGGCCTCTGCATGCTGTTGCCACAGTCTGGTGCTGTCTTCAATATCTATCAGGAGAAATGTGACTGTCCCGGTCGGTATGGTCAATAAAGGAGGTCGCGCGGGGTCTTCAACGTCTGTTGGCCTAGAAGGGGGGAACAGCCTAGGAATACGATCATTCGGTACTTGGTTAATACCTCGTGCCGTAGAGACAACAGGAGTCGGCAGGGTCAAGGGATTCAATAGGGGCATCTCATTCATGGTTTCAATCGCTTCTCTAATGCCAAATATCACTTCAAGAAATGCCCGGTCTCGACCAGATCGTCCCCCTTGACCCACAATAGGCTTTCCACTTCTAGGTAAAGCTTGAAGTTTTCCGAAAGGTGCATTCTTCCAATCAGCCGAGCGAAGGATAATGGGAATAACACGTACTTCTCCAGCATTATGCCTCTCTATAGCTCGTTTCAGCTCGATACTGTAGCAATATGGCGAAGCCAAAAAATTTGCACTAATAAGCAATAAGATGAGTTGAGCTGTATTTAGATACATATCAATTTCGCGTTCCCACTCCGTTCCAGCACTGATGTTTCGATCGTTCCATGTCGTGATTATTCCTTGGTTTCGCAACATTGCCAAGTGATTTTCGAGTTCTCTTAGGAGAGCCTCATCCTCGTGTGCATAGGAAATAAAGACACTCAAGCTCATATGTATTCCTTCTCCTTATTCGCTCTCACCGCTTTTTTGAGAAAAGAATCTCCATTACATCTCCAGTTACTATATCCACACGATCTTCTCCATGTCGTGCTGCGAGTCCTGCTTGGTTCCACGAATGTAGAGCATCGGGGCCGGCAGCAAGTCAGTCTCATGATCTGAGCCAATCGATGCAGGGCAACAACTTCCGTCATGCGGTAGCCAAGAAGATCATGAGGCCTGTAATAGTTTTTTAACGAAAGGATACAACAGAGTCCCGTCAACAAGCTTATAGAGCGGGATAATGGCGAGCGACACATGTAGCGAGAGCCTGCCCTCCTCTCACTTACTCAAGCAGCCTATAGAGTGCATCCAGAACGATTGTTGTATCCTTTCGTTAAAAACCTACTGAAGCTCGATGTCGCAGGGCGACATAAATGGTAATGAAAATAAACCTTGTGTGTTCCTTTCCGACCTCGGTGCTATTTACGAAGGACAGGCCCTATGAACTTGACAATGCCATAGATAATGGTCAGGACACAAGAAAATCTAGGCTACCCGTTTGAATCATCCGAGCAATTAGCTTCGCAACCTTTTTGCTTTGCCAGTAGCTGCCGTGAGCCGTAGCAGTATTCAAGAGTGCGAGCACGCTCCGCCTGAATGGTACTGTCAGAAGATCGCGGATTGCCTCTGACCAATCTTCTGTTAATATTTCGCGTAGGTTTGCAGGAACAAGAATGTCATGAATATCGATATACTTACTTTCACCATTGACCAAACTTGGCAAGAGTCCCTCTAATGTGTAGGCAATAGGGTCACCCGGATGCACGAAATTAAGCCAGGATAGCTTTTTCCCTCCCGATTCTTGGTGCATGTGGTCGAGCAGTTGCTCTAGGTTGCCAGTGATATCGTGTGTGGGGGTTGCCTCCGAAGCCGTAGCGATGAGGGAAAAAATGCCAATAGGCGATCCCATAGTGGTAACACTGCCTAGGTGGATACTCCGTCCAGGATTGTCCGGTTGCCCAGTGACACCATAAACTGTGTCACGAATCATCATAACATCGTCATGACCGGAAACCTTCTTCTCGTCCCAACGAGCACTAAACAGGAGATCGAAGAGGATGACAGTCCCCAAGCTGTGTGTAACTAGATGCAGACGGTCATCGGCAGATGGGTTTTGTATCTTTGCGATCTCCTGAGCTACTTTCTTGGCCATTTTGGCACCGACATGGCGACTGAGGTAGAGTGCAATATCTCCTGTAAAGCGGGTCAATTGTACCTTACGCAAATGCTTGAACCAGAGCTTATGCCATATTGACGACTCCTTGTAATCTTTGTACAGGTGCTTCTCAGGCACATTATTCAAATCGCCCCAGTACACGATAAGTGGCTTAATTGTTCGCGACGACGTCTTTAAATTTTGTTTGAGAAGCTTGATGAGTGAGTCGGCATAAGTGGGCTGAGCACCCTTGGAACGCAAATACACCCCATGGATGAACAAAATGTAATCAGTGGGCATCGCCGTGTCCCTCCATACCTCATCATATTGTCCCTGGCTAAACACAAGCCGAACTAGGAGATGACTTCCCAAACTGATTTATTGAGTGAGTCACGGTATTACGAAGATAGTCACTGAATTTTTATGCACTATAGTTTTTGATGTATAAAATAAATAGTAATCAAATAAAATGCTTTGTCAAGTTGTTGGGATGTATGAAAAAGAAGCGATAGAAATTGGATGCCATATCGATTCTCTATCTTTGCACTTTTCGGTACAGCTATTGGAGATGGTGGATAAATCGATCAACCTCTGCAAATACACTTCGGGCCGGTTTTTACGGAAGCGTCAGAACTGAGAACAAGGCCCAGTGGCCACACCCTTCTTCTGGTATACTGGGGGTCATTGAGCTTATCTTCATGAGGAGGAAACCATGAACTGCCCGCATTGCGCTTCACCTACCACCAAGGAACAGACCAAGAAAACGTCGCTGGGCTATCGGATATTCCGTTGCTCCGACTGCAGACGCATCTTCAACGAACGGACGGGAACCCCGTTCAACTTCCTCGACTATCCCACCGATATCGTGCTCCTGGTCGTCTTCTGGCGGCTCCGCTATACATTGAGCCTGCGTGATCTTGCCGAAATGTTTCTGGAACGAGGCTTCGAGTTCACGCATGAGGCCGTCAGAGAGTGGGAAGCGCGTTTTGCCCCCCTCATCGCAGATCAACTGCGAGCCAAGCGACGAGGGCAAAGAGGCGCGGTCCTGGTACGTCGATGAAACCTACGTCAACGTCAAAGGGAAATGGTGCTATCTCTGTTGCGCCATCGATCGGGATGGCAATGTGGTGGACTCGATCGCTGTAACCCCTACCTCAACAATCGGCTGGAGCAAGACCACCGTGGCATCAAACAGCGCTACTACCCGATGCGTGGGTTTGGAAGCGTCACCTCAGCCCCCCCGCTTCTGCAGAGCCTTCGATGAAGTGCGCCAGTTCTTCCGGGTCCGGACCACCATGAAGCAAAAGGTTTCTCTGGTGCACCAACGTGATCTGTTCCGTCAACGACTCGACGCCTTGAAGGCCATGGTTGCGATGGCCTAACACACACAAGCATGCAGGAGGAGGAGTGGCGAGCAAATGTTGGCTCCTGCGTTCTCAGTTCTGACACATCCCATCCCAAACACCCAGCTTCGTTTAAGGAGTGGGTATACAGCCCAGGCCATAGACCGTTGTTTTCCGAACTAGTGCAAATAAGCGCCATTGGCAGGAAGCAGTTGTTGACTGCCATCTGGAGTTCATTGCGCGCTTTCCTACCGACGGGTGTCCTCCGTTTGGTGTATAATAGAGAGGAAAGGGACATTGCAGAGAAGGGTGATAACAATGGCAGCTCCACCTCCATACCCAATGCATTCCATCGCTGACGCGGCTGCGCGCATCGATCAGGGAGAAGATCCATGGTTCGCCCTCGGTTGTTTCCTGCATGACTGGTGGTGCTACGCAGTGGATCACCGCCAGGACCTGATCAGCGAGCCGCCCGCACCAGCCGCAACACAAGAAGGAAGGCGCTGGGCCGCGTTTTGTGCTGCGGTCGTTGAGGAACTTTGCTCCAGGACGTCCTTCCCTTGCCCTGTATGGACTCATCAGCAGGACTACGTTCTCAAACGCCCCTGGTTCTACTTCTCCCAGTTGTCGCAGCGCGACTGGTTGCTCTCAACAACACCCGAGCCGTTTAAACGGCGCAACATCTTCGTTGGCGGGAGCATTCTTGACAACAAGTACGAACTTCAACACCCCTTTGACTCGAAACCTAGGTGGTCCTCCTGGTCGGATCAGGAACTCCAGAACCTGGCGGGAGCGAACGAGGTGTCTTCCCATTGAAAAAAGGGGCAACGTCTGGCTGTGTTGCAAAAAAGCCTTGGAGAAATAAGGGAGGTGGACTCCCCCAAATGGTTCAGCTTAAACAGCCACTCTCCTTCATGATCCGGAAACCGATGCCAGTTTCTCCTATGCAGAGTGTGATCGCTCTCAATTGATTCTGTGAGAGGGAATTATGCGTTCCCAGCTGGGACAAGCAAAACAGGCGCTTGCCATCTTCAACCGCATCGAGCAGCCGGGCATCATTGCACTTGAACGCATTCGTATCGATGTTTTGAACTAGTAGGCAAAAACAGCTATCGCGTCCGGAGACCCAGAGCAAGGTTCAGCATATGTAGAAGCTGGGGTAACCGGTGCTAAAGCGCTGGGGAGTCAGAGACGCTACCATGAGGTATATAATAATTTCAAACAAAGGGGATCCTTTGGCCTCAAGAAAAGTGCGTAAAGGAGCTAGGGGAGTTGTTTTATCCATAAACAAAAGCAGAGGTTTCGCAATCGCCGCTTATCAGCCGGGAGAGTAAAGTGTCAGCCAGAGAGATTTATCAGCAGAGGCGTGTACTCTACGCCTATCATGAAGCGGGCCATGCGGTTGTATGGCATGTAGTTGGTGGCCTTGTTGAGGAAGTATCTATAGCTTCAAGTCAAGCAGGTTATAGGGGTTATTGTCGTTTTGGTTTTCTCATACCCAAATTGGATGACCATCAATCGCCTGATGAGTGGCTACATCGAGGCAGGATTGATCCCAGGACGGTAACGGCTTATTATGCCGGTATGCTAGCACTAGCCTTTTATTGCGCCTCTTACGGGGGAGAAGACGATTATGTAGAGGGGAGCGAGCAGGATGATCTAGAAAAAATAGATTCTTTGCTTCCCCAACTCAGTCCTGACGAACAACAGCGCTCAAAGCTCAAGGAAGCATGCTGGCAAGAGGCCCAGAAGTTACTATCAGATAATTGGCCTGCTGTCCAGGCGCTGGCTACAAAGCTACTGAAACGCGGAGCGCTTGATGGAAAAGAAGTACATAGCATCATATGGCAAACGATCGGTTATCCTGATGCTGACTGGCGATTGCAGGCACTGAATATAAAGAGAGGGAGCGTCAAATAGATGCTCCTTATACGGTTATCAGCATATGACGCCTTTGTCTTCAAGGCGTTCTTGAAGAGACTGCCTCGCCGCGAGTGGAGCGGGAAGAGAACCTCGAGCATAGAGCAGCATACCCTCGTGAGCCAGGTTGTCCAGGAACATTGCGTCCCAGGTCTGCATCGTCCGGTCGGAGAGCAGCACATTGACTTCACGCGGGGCATCGAGGTGCAGCGCGCACGCATCGATTCTGGTGATCGGCCTTCATGCCCCTCTCGAAACACACAAGCGGATACCCGCCAACTTCATCAGCTATTGTCCTCCTCTGTCCCACCAAACTCCTCGTCATCAAACTCCTCATCATAGTCAGGCTCAATCAGGGGGTAATCAGCCCCATACGCGAAGTCGAAGCGATCAGCATCCCTGAAGTACCCATAGACCGCCGACACCTCACGTTCACCTTCGACTTCCGCCTCATCTGTCACCTCAGCATAATCGAGCAAGACATTCACCACAAAGGCCCGATCGGGAGAGACGCCCGCTGTTGGCGTCACCCACTCGCCCGGGTCAACTTCTACAATAGCTGTCACCTCGGCAGTAGCACCCACGGGTTCCTCACCCAAAGCCCAATCCATCGCCAACCCTACAAGCTCATCCATGATTTCTTCCTCGGTCATAGCGCCTCCTTTCCGTCAACCTACGTGATTTCCTGTAGAAAGCCAAGCTCACAGCTTGTCGTTCCAAACTGCCAGTAGATGGTACTCCTCAAGATGAGCTGAAGTAGCTATCGCTCTTCTGTTGTCCTATTTGTGTGGCGTTCAGGTGATGATGTGCTCTCAGGATGGCGAGATGAATGGAGGCGCCAGCTAGGTAGCCCTAAACTCGAAGGCATCATCGGCTTTCTTCTGCCTGTGGCCTGCTGGGGAAAGTAGATGTGGCCTTGCTCCGGCCTGCGCAGCGCTTTGTAGTGCAAATGGACAGTCAAACTGCGCATGAAATCGTAGCCGTCGCTCGCTACCGACGGCGGAACCCCCCACGCCTCTTCGGAGGCTTGGAGAGCCAAGGCCTCACTCGCCAGGGCAATCACAGTGTGGTAAAACTGTTCAAGTGAGAGGTTACCGAGGATCGTACGCAACGTCTGAGCGTCCGGAACCATCCAGGAGGCACATACCTCCTCAGGCTCCGCCTGCCCGAGCTCCTCGAATGAGGCATAGAGCTTGTTCGTCTCGTCCGACTGGATGCGGTAGCCGAGCGCATGGCGGCACTCGTCACTCCAGTCCAGGAGTTGCTCATCGATACCATCAAGCCACTGGGCAAGTGTCTCCATGAGCACGATATCTGGTAGAGCAAGCAATGCCTCACGTACCTGCCCTGTAAGGTGCTTCGTTTGTCCTTTCATCATGGGCCGCTCCTTCTTGACAAAACAATGTACGTTGCCTCCCTGATGGAGGGCGCGTATGATGCTGCTACCAAGGGAGAGTAGCAGTACATGCAAACGCGCTTACCACCCTGGACGCTCTCCGTGGATTCTCCCACTTTCATACCGGCCGTCAAGCAAAGCTCAGCCTGGAACGAGGGACCGCGCTGATCTGTCGCGTGGTCATCGCACTCGCCCATTGTCCCATCCAATGGTCGTGCAGCAGTCCGGCGCCCCTGGTCATCCAGGACGACTCTGCCATAGTGAGGTGGGGCGCCTCCTCCTCACCCACATGATACCACTTCTTGAAGCTGACGACATAGCCGAAGGGACCATTGAGCCCCATTGTTACCGACAAAAACAGACGCGAGAAGCCAACAGGAGTACGCCGGGATCTCTAGCGTCCATGTAGTCGCTTCGGTACCGAAAAGACGTGACGCTCGTGCTACTGTTCGATGCGCACGCTCCTCACTGGCCAACGAGTTCGAGACGCGCCCCGACGAAGGAGCCGAATATCCACAAGGATCGCACAGATTATCCACAAACTATCCACGGTGGTCAAGAGAGGCGACGAGCACCTCGTGCTGCTCTCTTTACATCGTGGTGGTTCGAATCTCAATGGTAGACACGCTGAACGTATCCTGCAGCAGCGGCTTGGGAGACATGACACACGGGGGTTGCGTCAAACGATTGCTTGACAGGTTCGTCGCCTTGAGCGGTACTCAAGGGCAAGGAACTGGCACGAATAGCTACTGCAAGCGTTGATGAATCATCACACGTTCTGGTGGAGTACCCCTTGTTGCGAGCTGCTGGCTCCTTGAGCCAGCACAGGTTTCATGAAACAACAAAGGAAGAATGGAGGCCATGCGCCGCATTTCAAAAAAGAAGCAAAGTTCTATAACTTGGAGAAAAATCAAATTCTACAAGTTAGCCTGTGTGACAGGCAGACATGTTAGGCCATCCATACTTCTCAAGGAGAAGATGCCTCATTTCGCAAAAAATAAGGAGTGTATCTTTTCTTGTACTCAAGGCAGCAAAGCAGTTCACAGGCTCAGGGATGATGGATGAGAGAAGGCAAGCAAAAAAGGATCATGCTCCTTTCCATCTCCGCAGTTTGCCTTAACAATAGTTAGATGGGCCACAATTGCATAAAAATAGTGGAACCTACTAATGATAGTAAATTCCACTATAGATCGAGCGAAACCGACGGGCATCGAACCATCGGTCGCACCTGGCACGGATCCCGCTGGAAAAACTCTGCTCTGGTAGAGGCGATCTCCTGGTCTACCAGGAACCTGCCGCCACTTCCTCACCCCGAGATGATCCGTTCGCCTCTGCCCTTGACCATCCGCTGCTGGTATCTCTGCCTGGCCACCCTCAAGCCGTAGCTGATCCTCGCTGGAAGATCCCGCCCTCGGCATGGGCAACCGTGCTCCAGCGGGTCGAGCAGGGGGAACCGCTCCGTCACATCGCGCGTGATTACGGCGTGTCGTCTGAGGCGGTCCGGCGTGTACTGCGGGCCGCGCGTCGCCGCTAAGGGGACTCACGGGAATAAAGTATTCATGCAGAGGGGAACAGATGTGATAAGCTGAGTGCATGATAGATTTTTCTCAGAAAGACCAATACCAGGTGATGCACGGATTGCTGAACGAGCGACAATGGCGGCTGTATG